>ERZ1673752.1817-NODE-1817-length-27321-cov-11.532165_pt1 | contig 27321 bp, 15 predicted proteins | sample MGYA00580195_ERZ1673752 | MGnify/ENA primary metagenome ERZ1673752 (study PRJEB41218, sample SAMN15661744) | gut metagenome | host: Homo sapiens | place: Canada: London | collected 2015-08-20/2019-03-30 | study: EMG produced TPA metagenomics assembly of...
TCGGCATGGAAACGCTCAAAATCACCCAAGTTTTCGCCGGTAGAGGCAAAAAGAATCGGTTGCCCGGTTACCCCGCGCACCGAAAGCGCCGCCCCGCCGCGGGCATCACCATCGAGTTTGGACAGCACTACCCCGGTAAAGCCCACCCCGTCCCGGAAGGCAATCGAGGTTTGCACTGCGTCCTGACCAACCATGGCATCCAGGACAAATAGGATCTCGTGGGGGTTAACCGCATCCCGGATATCGCGTGCCTGGCGCATCATTTCTTCATCGACACCGAGACGACCAGCGGTATCGACGATGATTACGTCATAGCCTTCGGTAATTGCCCGGTTTAATCCCGAGCGTGCTACCTCGACCGGATCGCCCTGCCCATCCCCGGATGCGGGGGCGTGAATATCTACCCCCGCTTTTTCGGCCACGATCTTTAGCTGGGTGACTGCGCCCGGACGCTGCAGGTCACAGGCAGCCAGGAGGACGCGTTTGCCTTCTTCTTCCCGCAGCCACTTGCCCAGTTTCCCGGCCAAAGTGGTTTTACCGGCACCTTGCAGACCGGCCAGCATAAACACCGACGGTCCGCGCTTGGCATAATGTAGTTCCCGAGTCTCGCCCCCCAGGACTTCTACCAGTTCGTCATGAACAATCTTGACTACCTGCTGCCCGGGATTAAGGGCTTTCGAACGCGCCGCCCCATAAGCTTGTTGCCGCACCGTCTTGGTGAACTGGCGGACTACTGGTAGCGCGACATCGGCCTCTAGCAGGGCGCGCCGAATCTCGGAGACGGTAGCGTCAACATCCGCCTCGGTCAGCAGGCCTTTAGAGCGCAGACGCTTAAAGGAATCGGCTAGGCGATCAGACAGGCTATTAAACAAAGTGTTTCCTCCTGGAAATAGTTTCGCCGTCTAGTTTACTTCAGCAGCGCGTCTACGAAGTCTTCGGGTACGAAAGGCGCTAAATCATCGGGGCCTTCCCCCAGACCCACCAGCTTGACCGGCACCGATAGTTCGCGTTGTACGCTGACTACGATTCCGCCCCGAGCGGTTCCATCAAGTTTTGTCAGCACAATACCGCTGACATCGACGACTTCGGAGAATACTTTTGCCTGTTGCATCCCGTTTTGCCCGGTAGTGGCATCTAGGACTAGTAAGGTTTCGGTGACGGGGGCGCTCTTTTCGATTACCCGTTTGACCTTACCAAGTTCATCCATCAAACCGGCTTTATTTTGTAGGCGTCCCGCGGTGTCTACCAGCACCACATCTAAGTTTTTATCTTTGGCATATTTTACGGCGTCAAAGGCAACCGCAGCCGGGTCGGCGCCCTCTTTATCGGAGCGCACTACTTCCACCCCTACCCGGTTTCCCCAGGTCTCAAGCTGGTCAGCGGCGGCCGCCCGGAAAGTATCCGCGGCTCCCAGCACCACCGACTGGTTCTCTGCCACCAGAATCCGGGCGATCTTACCGACAGTGGTAGTCTTCCCGGTACCGTTTACCCCCACGGCGAGGACGATCCCCGGCTTAGAACCATCGGCTTGCTCTAGGTGCAAGCTGCGATCTAGATTCGGGTTTACCAGCTCAATCAACTTGGTGCGTAAGATTTCCCGAATCTTTACAGGATCGGAGGTGCCCAGCACTTTCGCCTGGGTGCGCAGTTCTTCCATCAGTTCATCGGTGGCAGCAATCCCTAAGTCTGCCAGCAGCAAAGTGTCTTCTATTTCTTCCCAATCTTCCGCGCTCAAGTCTCCGCGCGAGAGCACTCCCAGCAACATTTTCCCGAAAGACCCTGATTTAGCCAGGCGGGAACGCAGGCGTTGCATCCGCCCTTGGGCAGGCTCCGGGGTTTCTAGGGCGTCCGGGGAGCTTTCTTGCTCTGGGGCAGCCGGCTGTGCTTCCTCCTCACTAGAAGCTTCACTCGGTTCCTTGGCGGCGGGGGCTTCACTCGGCTTTTCCACCGATTCTGCTGATTCCGCCTTCTGCACCTCTGGTTCTGCTGCTAGCGGTTCCGGCTCTGCCGACTCCGGCTGCGCAGCTGCGGCAGATGCTTCTTCGCCGTCTACTTCGGCGGCAGGCGCCGCTATTTGTTTAGCCTTGGAGGACTCCAACTGTTTCTTGGCTTTCGCGGAACGCACTGCTAAGGCACTGCCGGTTCCAATTACCGCCAAAACCAGAACTATAACCACAATCCCGAGAGGTGAAAAAAGAAAATCCATGCCTCTATTGTCACCTATTGGCGCGCCCAGGTCATATTAGGAATAGTTTTCCCGTCGCCAGCTGCTGCTTTACAAAAATATCGGGTTTATTCCGATTTAAGAGGCTGCCAGGAAACCTTATCCACGTGGAAAGGCTCGTCCCCCGGCAAACCGGCGTGCGCTTCTAAGTCCAGTTCAGCAGCGCCTGTCTGTTCCGTGGGGGTATCGGGGGTGAACTTGCGAGCCCAGCGGCGCATCTGCCCACCCTGGTGGTCTTGTTGTTTATCCGCACTGGGCGCATTCGTAAACTCTTGACTACCCGCAGTTTCTCTGCCCGATTTATCCTCGGAAACCGCAACCGATTTTACCGCCGGTACCTGCGGCAGGTAGCTAGTGGAATCTTCTGGATCTTTCACTATTGGGGTTGCGGCACTAGCTGGAGGACGACGATGCTGAGCGGGAGCAAAAGTGGGAGGTAGCATCCCGTCAGAGTCCTGCCAAGCTCCCTTAGCCGCAGCTTTTGTCCGCTTTTGCTGACGCGCCGCATCTTTCTCTGCCCGGCGCGTACGCATCGCCGCTACTTCTTCCCCCCATATTTGTCCGGCAGCGCTGCGCAGGTTCTCCACCTCTGCCAGAGGATCAGAGGATTCTCCTGGCGCTGCCTCTTGCAGCAAAGTATCGAGGCGTACCCGCTGACCAGATTGTTCCCGGGGGGCGCGATATTCGTTTTCTTGCCAAGAACCAGCCGACTCGCGGATCCATTCCCGCACCCCACCTCCGGGGCGGCGCGTACGCACCATGACCGCCACCACCAGCACTCCAATAAGTACAGTGATGCCAATGCCCACGAATAGTAAGATTAACGGCTTAGTCACATAGTCTAGTATGCCAACACTTAAGCGATTTACCGACTCCGGTTATTGACCGATACCAAACTGTTATCAGATTTCGGTGTGATTTTAGCTATCTGCCGGCTATAAGCGTTGCGAAATTACCCGGGATACCCCTTCGCGCATAGTCACCCCGTAAAGCACATCGGCTACTTCCATAGTCCGTTTTTGGTGGGTAATCACAATCATCTGGCTAACTTCGCGCAGCTGTTTAAATAGCTCTAGCATCCGCGAAAGATTCAGATCATCGAGGGCAGCCTCTACCTCGTCCAAGATATAGAAGGGCGAAGGACGGGCTTTGAAAATCGCGATTAAAAATGCCAGCGCCGCCAGGGAGCGTTCCCCGCCGGAAAGTAGGGATAGGCGCTGCACATTTTTTCCGGCAGGACGAGCATTTACCTCTACCCCGGTAGTTAGCATATCGTCCGGATCAGTCAGTTTTAGGGAACCGGTACCTCCCGGGAATAGGCGGGAAAACACCTCGGTGAATTCCCGGGATATATCCGCATAAGCCTGTTCAAAAGCTACTTTCACCTGGTGATCCACTTCCCGTACCACCACCAGCAAATCTGCTTTCGAAGTCCGCAAATCTGTCAGCTGTCCCATTAGGAATTCAAAACGTTTCTCTAACGCCTGGTGTTCTTCTAAAGCTAGGGGGTTGACTTTTCCTAGCCGGGAAATAGCGCGATTCGCCTTTTCCAGCAGCGCACTCTGTTCGGCGCGATTGTAGGGATGCCAGCGTCCTTCCTCGGGCTCTGCTGCGCCGTCCTCCCTGCTAGACGCAATTTCGTGCTCTTGTTGACCGGCGCCATCAGCTGTTTCATGTGCGCTTTCAGTTTCCCCCTCTTCAGCTTCTCCCCTAGCAGCTGCCGCTTCTTCCTGGGCATTTTCTGCCCGCTGTGCCAATAACTCTGGATCCGGAACCAGCTGCTGCGGACCAAAAGCAGCAATCAGTTCTTGGGGAGAAAGCGCGTACCGTTCCTGTGCCTGCTGGGTTAACTGTTCAGCGCGCACCCGATATTCAGCGGCCGCCACTTCGTCCCGGCGGCTTAAATCGTTTAGCTCTGCCAACTGGGTATTTAAACGGTCGATTTCACTACGTACTTGCTCGGTGGCCTGCGAGGAGGCGGCCCGGGCGGCCTCGGCGCTTTCCCGCCAAGTTTTCGCCACCTGGGCTACGCTGGCCGAACGCTGCGCAAATACTTCACACCAGGACGCCACCTGCAACATCCTTTGGGACTGCCGGGCGCGCTCAATTTCGCGCTGACTACGGGCAGCTAGGCGCAACTGGAAACGCTCCAACGATTTCACTTCCCCTTGGAAGCGTTCCCGCAAAGTATTGGTGATCTGGGTAGCGGCCGCCAGCTCTAAATGCGCCTGCGCAGCTTTTTCCCGAGCCGCTAAATCCGCGGCCCGCGCCGCCTCTAAAACTTGTTCCGCCTGCTGCAAAGGAGCTAAATCCGCGCTACCGGAAAAAGCATCCCGCGCTTTTTCAGCCGCCTCTAGCTGCTGCCTACACTTTTCAAAATCTACCTTCGCCTGTGCCAGTTCTGCTGCCGCCCGCTTTTCTTGACTCTCGGCTCCGCTAACTGCCGCTTCTGTAAGCGCCCGTTCTTGCGCCTTGGCCGCCGCTTGGGCATCAGCCTGACGCAATACTTTCAGAGCCTGCGCGGATGCTGCCGCTGCCTGCGATAATGCTTCCTCAGCTGCCTTCACCTGGACGCGTGCTTTTTCTTTCGCGGCTTCGGCGGCCTGAGTGGCTTTCCGCGCTAATCGTAGGCGCCGCTCCACCTCGATACGGTTAACTCCACCGCTGCCAGTTTCCCCCAGGTATTTGCCGATAATCGTGCCGTCTTTTAGCCCTACCCGCACCTGCGGATTATCCGCGACCAACGCCTGCGCCTGCGTTAGATTTTCAGCTAAATAACTATTTTCTAGCAGCGTATTTAATGCCGGATGTAGCCCGCTAGGGGCCGAAATTACCTCCCGAGCAGGAATCGGTACTCCCGGCGCGTTAGAGGTAGAGGGGCTTAGAGGAACGGCCTCGTCCCCTGGGTTACCCACTACCCAACTGACATTGCCACTGCTGTCTTTAACCGCCATTAGTCCCGCTTCTAGCTGCGCTGATTCAATGAGGAGGGCGGAACCGGAGCGTCCAAGTAGGGCCGCAATGGCGCCCTCCCAGCAATCTGGAACCGTTATTAAAGAGGCTAACTGCCCCCCTGCCTTCGCTGCCTGTGCAAAAGTACTTTCCGCCTGATTCGAGGAAGCGGCTAAGACCTCACTGAGGCTTGCTTTGGACTCGGAGGCCGCCACGGCTTTGGCTTCGCTTTCCCGCAGGCGGTCACGAGCTTTTTCCAGTTGCGTGCGTACCTGGTTTTCCGCCTCGGATAGCTGCCGGTAGTTTCCAGCGGCATCCATCCCGGAATCTGGGGCTGTTTCCCCTGCAGCTTGCTGTTTTACCCGCGCAGCTTCCAGTTTTTCCTGCGCATCCACCTGGGCTTTTTGGGCTCTTTGAATCCGGGAATCCGCCGCCTCCAGGCGCGCCTTCGCCGTTTCAACTTCCCGCTCTAGCCGCGCGGTCTTCTGGGTTTTCTGCTGTGCCTCTTCCCGCAGTTCCTGGGTAATGCGAACCTGCTCCCCAACTTTCCGGGTAGTTTCTTCCCGGGCAGCCTCGGCGGCATCAGCTTGTTTACGTTTAGCTAAAGTGTCCTGGTCATGGGTTGCCAGTTCACTTTGTAAATGTGCCAACTGGCGTTGGCGTTCCTCTACGCTTCGGCCGGAGGGAACTGGTTCCGGTTTCGCCAGAGAGGAGGCGCGCTCATTGGCTAAGGCTTCTAGAGCCCGCAAACGCTCGGTAATTGCGGTCAGCTGTTGCCACAAATTGGTGGCTTTACCCGCTAAATCATTTTGCGTCGCATCTGCGGTTAATTTCTGCAGTTTTTCATGCTGCAGCGCTAGCTTTTGCCCTAATTCTTCGCGCCTGACCTCCAGGGCTTTCCCGCTTTCTTTATAGCGGGACAGCTGCCGGCTCATCTGCTGCAAGTCATCCGCCAGAATCCGGCACCCGGCGTCACGCGCCTGCGCCTGCAATACTGCCGCTCGCCGCGCAGTTTTGGCTTGCCGCGCCAGAGGGCCCAGTTGCCTTTGAATCTCTTGGGTGAGGTCGGAAAGCCGGGAAAGCTTTTCTTCTAAGCCATCGAGTTTCCGCAGGGCGCGTTCTTTGCGCCGCTGATGTTTTAGCACCCCGGCGGCCTCTTCGATTAGGGAGCGCCGCTGGGAAGGGTCGGCAGAAAGTACCTGGTCGAGTTTGCCCTGCCCGATAATCACGTGCATATTGCGCCCCATGCCGGTATCGGAGAGCAGCTCTTGAATATCTAGCAGTCGGCAGGGAGTGCCATTAATGGCGTATTCGGAACCTCCCTGGCGAAACAGGGTGCGAGAAATCGTGACTTCCGAATAATCGATCGGTAAATCCCCGCTGGTGTTATCAATGGTCAACGCTACTTCTGCCCGCCCTAGGGAGCTGCGGGAACTGGTTCCGGCAAAAATAACGTCCGCCATAGATCCGCCGCGCAGATTCTTGGCGCCTTGCTCGCCCATCACCCAGGCGAGGGCATCTACGATATTCGATTTGCCAGAACCATTCGGGCCGACAACACAGATAATTCCCGGGGTGAACTGCAAAGTGGTGGCGCTGGCGAAAGACTTAAATCCTCGCAGCGTCAGCGACTTTACATACATCTAGGTCTCCGGGTATTAGCAGGCGTCCGGGAACCAAATTTTTATTTCCCGAGCAGCGGAAGCCGGCGAATCTGCAGCATGCACCAAGTTTTGAATCTGCCCACTGTCGTAGTCGCGTCCAAAGTCACCGCGAATAGTTCCCGGAGCCGCCTCGGTGGGACTGGTGGCACCCACCAGGGAACGCACTCCCTCAACAACCCGGGTACCTTCAATAACTGCCGCTACGATCTTTCCGGACTGCATAAAATCAACCATGGATTCAAAGAAGTGTTTACCCCGATGCTCTTCATAGTGTTCATGCAGGTCATCGTCACTGGCCTGCACTACCCGCAAGGCCACGATAGCGTAGCCTTTTTGCTCAATCCGCGCCAAGATTTTCCCGGTGAGTCCGCGGTGATAGCCATCCGGCTTCACCAATACCAGGGTATATTCCTTATCGGGATCCAATTTGAAGTCACTCATTGCCGTTTCCTTTCCCTTTTCCCGCCTTTATAAGCACAGATTACTTAGAGAGATTACTACTTAAGAATACCGGTAAAGATCCGACCTCAATTCGGTTTTCAGCTCCGCAGAATCTGAGAGCCGCACTCAATCCTCTACCCCGGTTACGGCGTCATCTTCAGGTGCAGTTAGTGCCGCCTGAACCGCATCCAAGGCTTTCAAGGATTCCCCGCCTTCAGCGGCAATCCGCAGTTCATCCCCCGGTTTTATTTTCAACCCCATAAGCGCGAGGACACTGCCGGCATCCACCTGATTAATAGTCACCTGAGCATCAAAACCAGTAGCAATTCGCGCTAAACGCGCTGCTGGACGCGCCGATAGCGGCTCTGAGGCTCTGTATGTGAGTGTGCGGGGAGCAAGCGGATCCGGAGCGGGCGGAGGTGGCAAAATATCTGCCGCGTCCTCTTCAGGATAAAACTGGGAAGCAGCGTTGATTGACCGCAGGATTTCTGCCAAATCTGCACCTTGAGCCGCTGCTACTACCCCCGCGGCGGTTCCCTCTACAATCGGTCCGCGTCCTAGTCGCAGCCTGCGCATCCCGATATCGGTGATTACCTGTTGGCAGGCCAGCCGCGCCGCCCCAAAATCCGCCATTAAGACAATCGCGTCTTGTTCCCCGAGTTTTTCCATCACCGTGGAAATTTTGGTACTCAGGATTTCCGCGGCGGTACCCAACCCTTCATCGTGGCATCCGCATGGCTCGATAATGACTTTCGGAGCGAGGGCGGCTACCACCTCGCATATCCCCCGCGCCAGCGTCTGTGACTGCGAAACAATAATAAAGGCGACCCGCGGCTGCATAAGCATTCCTCCCATATACAGATGTCCTCTCTAGGCTATCGCGCCCCAGCGCGCGACTTAAACCGAGAGGGGATATCTGCTTTCCGGATTTTTGTAGATTTTATACGTTGCGGGGCGCTAAAATCCCTATTCGGCGTCTAGGTCTTTTGCGACCAGTTCCGCAATCGCCGCCACTGCTTCCTCGTTTTCGCTCTCCACGGTAACCTCGGTACCGCATTCGGCACCCAGGGTCATAATCAACATCATCGAGGAGGCATCTACCGGCTCTTCTTCGGGGGTTCCGAGAGTGATTTCCTCAGCGAACTCGGCTGCTTTCTCCGCGATAATCGAGGCGGGACGGGCATGTAATCCCACGGAAGATCCCACTTTCACTGTTTTTGAGGCCATCATTATTCCTTTCCTTATTCTTGATTTATTAAAATTTATGCTTTGACTACTGCCGGTTTCTTGCGACGCATCTTGGCGAAAGTGACCGCTGCCGCTGCCACCGCCACTCCAACTACCAGGGCAATAAGCGCCCCGAAGATATTACTGTAGGCAAATAGCACGAAGATTCCCCCGTGGGGAGCCCGGCAACCTACCCCGAGCGCCATCGCGATAGCCCCGGTTACCGCGCCGCCTGCCATCATGGAAGGAATCACCCGCAGAGGGTCAGCAGCGGCGAAGGGAATCGCGCCCTCGGAGATAAAGGACAATCCTAGCAGCCAAGCTGCTTTACCGTTTTGCTGCTCCGGCGGCGAATATAGTTTCGGACGCAGAGTAGAAGACAGCGCCATCGCCAAAGGCGGCACCATTCCGGTTAACATGACTGCCGCCATGAACTGATATGACCCATCGGTGGCCTGCGATAAGCCGGCAGTACCCACCAGGTAGGCGGCTTTATTTACTGGTCCGCCCAGGTCGAAGCACATCATCAAACCGATAACGATCCCCAGCAAGATTGCGGAAGTGCCAGCCATAGAGTTTAACCAGTTTTGCAGACCGCTCATCAACGCCGCCAACGGACGTCCCAGTAGCAGTAGCATTATTAGCCCCATAAGCAGGGTGCTGATTAGTGGCACAATCGCTACCGGCATCAAACCTGCTAGCCAGCGCGGACATTTCAAGGTGGAGAGAGCATCGGCTATAATCCCGGCAAGAATCCCGGTCACCAAACCACCGATGAAGCCTGCTCCTAGCGTTATTGAAATAGCGCCTCCGATAAAGCCGGGAGCAATGCCGGGGCGTCCTGCCAGACCAAAAGCAATATATCCAGACAGCGCTGGCACTAAGAAACTCATTCCAGTTTGACCGAGGAATACCAGTAGGGCTCCTAGGTAAAGCAGCAAACCGGAACGATTCGTGAGGATTTTGCCTTCCCCGAAGGGACCAGAATCTGGCAGGTGCCACAGCGAGAAGTTAAGAGAGATGTCTTGGGCGGGAGCCGCCACATCATAGCCGCCTAGCAGGAAACCCAAAGCGATTAGTAATCCGCCGGCTGCTACGAAGGGAATCATATACGACACCCCAGCCATCACGGCCTTTTGGATTCGGCGTCCCCAACCTACGGTATCTTCTTTCTCTGGCGGCTCCGCCGCGACCACCGGAGCCACATTCGGGTCTTTCTTTTTTGCCATTACCTCCCGAATCAGTCTCTCAGGGTCATTAATGGCCGCTTTTACCCCTACATCTATTAGCGGCAGATGAGCAAAACGTTCCGGCTCCCGCACACTAACGTCATGCGCGAATATCGCCCCGGAAGCACCGGCAATCAGGGCAGAGTCTAGGCGGTCAATATGCCCGGATCCCTGCGCCTCCACATGTACGGGAATCCCCAGTTCTTTACCTTTGTTAATCAGCGAATCTGCCGCCATGTAGGTGTGGGCAATCCCGGTGGGGCAAGAAGTGACTGCTACCAGGTATTTACCCTGTTTGTCACCGGTTTTCTCTTCCTTTTTCACCGGGGCTGCCGGCGCTTTGGAGACTGCCGAGTTTGCCGGGACAGCCGGGTTGGTTGGGGCTGCCGGAGGATTGGCTGCTACCTGATTAGCCGCGGGGGTGCTCTGCGGGGTAGCTGTTGACCCGGGCTCTACCACCTCCATAATGAGGTCTGCGACCTGGTCGGCAGAATCCGCCGAACGCAAAGTAGCCAAGAAGTTTTTGTCCACCAGTTTCCGTGCCAGCTTTTGCAGCAGTTTCAAATGTGCCTGCCCTTGCCCTTCCGCTGCGGCAATCATGAAAATCAAATCTGCCGGACCATCCTTGGCTCCAAAATCTACCGGTTGCGCCAGGCGGGCAAAAGCCAGGCTACCGACTTTAACCGCCTGGGAGCGGCAGTGCGGGATAGCGATTCCCCCCGGCATTCCCGTCACGGATTTAGCCTCCCGCGCCATCAGGTCGTTGATTAAACCGTTTTGTTCTGCGCGCCCAGAAGTCGCTATCTTTGCGGCCAGCGTTTTAATCACGCTGTCTTTATCTATCCCCAGCGGCTCATCTAGACTCACCAACTGCGGGATTATCAACTTCTCGTTTTCCATAGTTCTCCTGTTCGGGATGACTTTTAAAGGCTGAGTTTGGTTATCCGGGCTTGTTCAGGATGAATTTCTTCCGGGGTGGGTGGCTGGGTTCCTGCTTTCGCGCAGGCAGCCGCGCCATAAGCTACCGCGGTGGCTAGGCATTCTTCCGGGCTCTTGCCTGAGCTTTGAGCAAGTACATACCCGGTGAGGGAGGAATCTCCGGCACCCACGGTAGAACGCACCGGCACATCGGGGCTGGCGCCATGCCATGCCCCCTCCGCGGTAATCAAGATGGCACCGGCCGGCCCCAGGGTGGCGAGTACTTCCCCTACCCCTCGCTGACTGAGCTCTTTAGCTTTACGCGCTACCGGCAGCAGATTTCCGCTGATAGCCGCCTTTTCCAGCTCGGATCCGTCGCCTCCCAAAAGCTCGGCAAGTTCGAAAGAGTTCGGTTTCATCAGGTCCACTTTCACCTGCCCGAGAGCTCTCCCCAGGGCGTGTAACGGCTGCCCGGAAGTGTCGACTGCAAACCGTCCCTGCGTGGTACCCAGTTCTTTTAGGCAGGTGACGTAAAAATCGTCTGATAACCCCGGGGGTAATGATCCGGATAGCACCACCCAGTCGTCCTCGCCCAGGTCTCCCGCCTGCTCTCTAAGTGCTATCAGAAGCGATTTTTCTTGTTCCTGATTAAGCGTGGGACCGGGTTCGTTGATTTTGGTGGTTTCCCCACTGGCATCTATGACCGTGAGGTTAGTGCGTACCGCTTCCGGGATTTCGGTGTACACATAAGGCAGTTCTACCTGGTCTAACAGTTCTAGAATCGGATCTTGCGGCTTTGCCGGCAGCAGGCAACAAACCGGGAATCCTGCCTCTTGAGCCACCCGTGCCACATTAATCCCCTTACCGCCAGGATCGGTGTGGGTAGAGACAATCCGGTGGACACCCCCCGGCACCAAGGGCTGCTCCAGGTTCACGGTTTTATCCAAACTGGAGTTTGCGGACAGGGTAACTATCACGCCAAGAACACTTCCTTAGCTAGTTTTTCCAGGTCTTTACCAGCGAGTTCTGCCAGGCGCTGATCTGAAATCAGCATTTCAATTTCGCCGGGAGCTGCGAATTTAACCGTGCTAGTGTGTCCGAATTTATCCGCATCTGCCAGCACCACCGCCTGGCGACTGCATTGCACCATTGCCCGCTTTACCGCAGCTTCCTCGATATCTGGGGTGGTGTAGCCATCAAGCAGATCCATCCCGTTAGCACCCAAGAAGGTCAGATCAGGGTGGAGAGCGCGCACGGCCTGCACTGTCATCGCTCCGACTGTGGCCAGGGTAGATTCGCGTACCGTCCCTCCAATTAGATGTACTTTTAGGTTGCGGGTGCGGGTGGCTACTGCCGCTGCAATCGCCGCAGAGTTAGTCACCAGCAGCAAATCTGCGCGGTCAGGGAGCATTTCTGCAAAATAGGCAGTCGAGGAACCGGAATCCAAGAAAATCGTAAACGCGCCCTCGGGAATATGGTTGAGGGCGAGTTGCGCCATTTTTCTTTTCTCTTCGCCGTTGATTTTCATCCGCTCTGACAGTTGCGACTCGAGGACTGTTTGAACGCTAACCGCTCCCCCGTAAACTCGCTTGGCTTTGCCCTGGTCAGATAGTATTTCGAGGTCACGGCGAATAGTTTCATCAGAAACTTCAAAACGCTGCGCTAACTCCCGCAGATTCACCTGCCCAAATTCTGATAATGCTTGTTCGATGAGGAGGCGGCGACCTCCGCTATGTACAGACACCTTAGCCTCCCGTTCTGATGCCACAATCGAACCAGGTAGCTAGAGTATTACCAGAGTCCGTTTACAATTACTCTACCCATCATTACACGTGGCTTCAATACTTATTGTGAGTTTACTGAGAGATTTTGTGGACTTAATCGATTATCTTTACGATTATTATGGATTTTTGAGATGTTTCCTTGTTTAACTTCCTAAAACGTGCAACACTGTCACTATAAAGTTACCCCTCACTGAGGAGGATAAATGTCTGCAGAAGAAACAATTTATGGCACTCCCGTAGTCAATGGTCTAGCTTACGGACCGGTTGCCTGGGTAAGCCGTTTCGAAATCCCCAAACTACCTGCCACAAAAATCCCGCTGGATGAGCGGGAAGCAGAAGCCGAGCGTTACACCCAAGCAGCCCAAGCCGTATCCGGTCGCCTCCTGGCGCGCTCTAAGGAAACCGTGGGCAGCGCCGCGGCTGTTTTAGCAGCACAAGCGGAACTTTCTCGTGACCCTGGTTTCAAGAAAATGGTGGTCAAAGCGATAAACAAAGGTATCCCGGCTGCCAGCGCGGTAATCACCACCACCGAAATGTTTTGCACCATGTTTGAAAAAGCCGGGGGGTTGATGGCCGAACGCACCACTGACCTCAACGATCTGTGCTTGCGGGTAGTGGCGGAGCTGCTAGGAGAACCCGAGCCGGGACTGCCTCATTTATCCGAGCCTTCGATACTTTTCGCCGACGATCTGGCTCCGGCTGATACTGCCGGACTGAACCCGGAAAAAATCTTGGCTTTGGTTACCGAACAGGGTGGCCCCACCTCCCACACTTCAATTATTGCTCGCCAGCTGGGGATTCCCTGTATCGTGGCGGTGCGTAAACTCCACCAAATTGCTCAGGGGGAACAGGTATTTGTAGACGCCTCCCTAGGATCGATAACCACTGGAGCCGACCCGGATGAAACCCGCCCGAAAGTTGCGGCTGATTTGCGCACGCGCGATGCTATCCGCCACTGGCAGGGGCCGGCACGGCTTGCCAGTGGCGAGGACGTGGAACTGTTAGCCAATGTACAAGATGGCTCCGGAGCAAAGAAAGCCGCTGCCGGATACGCTCAAGGGGTAGGACTTTTCCGCACCGAGCTGTGTTTCTTAGATTCAATGAAAGAGCCTACTTGCGCAGAGCAGGCAGAAATATATTCCCAGGTCTTGGCGGCTTTTCCTGATAAAAAGGTGGTTACCCGCACTTTAGATGCCGGCTCGGATAAACCAATTTCTTGGGCGACTTTAGAGGAAGAGCCTAACCCCGCCCTGGGGGTACGCGGGCTACGTACTACCGGGATTGAAGAAGAACTGTTCACCCGGCAGTTAGATGCAATCGCGCAGGCTGCCCAGGGGCATCCCGGGAAAAACTGGGTGCTGGTGCCGATGGTGTCTACCTTGTCGGAGGCAAAGTGGGTAGCGAAGCTGATTCGCCAGCGAGGACTTGCTGCCGGAATCATGGTAGAGGTGCCGGCGGTTGCGATTATGATTGACCAGTTCTTAGCCGAGGTTGATTTCGTTTCTATTGGCACTAATGACCTCACCCAGTATGTGATGGCTGCCGATCGGATGAACGCTAATCTGGCGACCTACACTGATCCATGGCAACCGGCAGTTTTAACCTTGATTTCTCGGGTAGCTGCCTCCGGGGTGCGCCTAAACAAGCCGGTGGGGGTTTGTGGGGAGGCAGCTGCTGACCCCATTTTGGCGTGCGTATTAATCGGCATGGGGGTCACTTCCCTGTCAATGGCTGCCTCGGCGATTCCCGGAGTGGGCGCCCAGTTAGAACAGGTCACCAAGGAGCAGTGCGAAAACGCCGCACAAGCGATTTTGACAGCCGCAGATAGCGGAGATGCCCGCGCCAAAGCGCGCCGGGCTCTGGGAATTGACCGCTGATTTAGTACCCGGCGGGAGCAGTTCCGATAGACAGGTATTGCCCCTCCCCCAGGTCAACGATATCGCCTGCTTGGAGCACTACTGGGTCTGCGGGTTCAATCGGGTAGATTGCGCCCTCGCGACGCAAACGGGTGCCATTTACCGACTCTAGGTCTTTCAGTGAGGGATTACCATGCTCATCTATATAGAGCAGGCAATGGGTGCGGGAAATCTGCTTAGCGGGGCTGGGAACGCTCATAGTTTGGGCTTGGGGATAGGAAGAGGTGGCAGCATCCGGGCGACGTCCCACCACAATCGCATCCTCTAAAATCATGGACTGTCCCTGCCCGGAAGTCACCGTATAGCGGGGAGCCGGCTGGTAACCGGGTTGTTCCCCATATTGAGGTTGCATCCCGTATTGCCCCTGCTCATAGTCAGCTTGCCCGTACTGTTGCTGGTATTGCGGCTGCTGGTAGGAGGGCTGCTGGTATTGAGGCTCTTCATAGCCGGGCTGCTGATAGGCGGGTTGTCCATATTCCGGTTGCCCATACTCGGACTGTCCATATTCGGATGGTTGATATCCAGGAACGCCTTGGGGAGAATACCCTGGATATTGGGGAGCTTGGGGTTGTTCGCCATAAGGATTGGGGTAAGCGGCATTTGCCGCCTGAGCGTAGGGGTCGGGATTTCCCGGCACGGGCGCACCGGATTCCGCTTGGGGAGCTCCATAAATCCCGCTGGGCGGATAACCTGCACTGGCATTACCCGACTGGTTCGGATAGTACTGGTAGGGATCGTTATTCATCTGGTTTCCTCCATTACCAACCGGCAATTTTGTGCTCTCCTATTGACACCAGTCTACCCCAGGCGAGGTTTTTCCATCTAAGCTCACCGCGAAAACTTTTACACACCATTTCCCGCCCTGGGGCTTAAGAGTTATTTCTGGTTCGGTCACCGTATGACTGCCCGCATCTTTGCCATCTTGGGTCACCTGCACCTGGTAAGAGGCGGGAGTATCGCCCTCGCCCGGTTTCCAAGTTAAAGCTATTTGTCCATCTGCAGCCGGTTTCCCTTCCAGACCGGTAACTGCAGATACTTCCGCCACGATGCCGTCATCCGCGGAGGCGGTGATTAGCGGTTCACTGGTACTGGGGGCGCTTTTAACCGAGGTAGTACCGGATTTCAAATAGTAAGCAACCCCGGCACCAGTCCCAGCTACCAGCACAAAAGCTCCGATTAGGGCTAGGAGGATTCGCCGCCAACCCAAGCGGGAGGTAGGCGATAGGGAGCGCGACAGGGCTACCGAAGAGTTACCCCCCACAATCAGGGGACTATCTGCTCTCCCGCTATCTGCCCCCGCTAAGGATGGCTGCGAACCGGAAGCATCTTTCAGGCGAGTGGCATCTGGATCTGTGGATACCCGCGCGAGAGTTGGATTGGCGCTCGCAATATCCATACTGGTCAGCGGGAAACCAAGCTGGGATTGTACCTCAGACAGGGTTTGCCCAAATTGGGAGGCGCTTTCTGGACGATCCGCGGGATCGGCTTGCAGCGCCCAGGCCAGAATCTCGCGTAACGGCGAAATTAACTGAGGAGCATCTAGGCGGGGAGCAGTATGCAGAACCCGCTGGGTCAGGGCAGTTACCGAGTTATCACCGCCGGGAATCTCATGGGGACTACGCCCGGTAACCAGCGAATGCATAGTTGCCGCCAGGGAATAAATGTCGCTAGCGGCTCCCGCCAGGGAATTCTCATCATGTTGCTCCGGAGGCGCCCAGGGCACTGAAAGCCCTAAAACATCCCGGTGAGCCAGGGGCTTTCCCAATGGTAAAGCTAAACCAAAATCAGAAAGCACCGGGGTGGAAAACTCGGAAATCAGCACGTTCGCGGGTTTCACATCCCGGTGTGACAATCCCGCCCGATGCACAGTTTCTAGCGCTCCCGCCAGACGAATCGTGATATCCAGGGCATCCTTGAGGGGAAGTGGATGACGACGAACCCGCTGCGACAAATTCGTCACCGGACAGTATTGCAACACTAGAAAGGGGCGACCATCAGGCAGTTTCCCGGTTTGATACAGGGAGAGAATCGCCGGATGCGCACAGGTAGCAGCCAGGGCGTCCGCCTCGGTAGTAAAAACTTGCCGTCCTTCTCGGCTGCCCAGTTCCCGCAGGACTTTAACGGCCACTTGGCGTTGGGGACGTTTTTGATCGTAGAGGTAAACATCGGCAAATCCGCCCCTCCCCAGCAAAGTTTTCACGCTATATCCCGGAATTTTAGGGGGTGTCTGTACCATCATCGTCCCCTTTCCGTAGGCGAGTCTCGTCTATATTGGCTGGTGAAGACGCCCGGCGAGTGTAATCTAGTGCGTCCTGATTTCCTCCGGGATTGTTCCGCGGATTAGGCGGAGGAGGAGGTGGCAGCGGAGAAACCGCCGGCATCCCTAAGCGAGTTACGTCCCAGTCCCCCGAGGAAGACTCCCCCGGCAAAGCAGAAGATCGAGGTGGTTCTGGCGCTTTAGGCGGTGGCGGCAGTTGCGTTGACCCCGGCGGTAGCGGAGGTTGCGGCGAAGGTGGCAGCGGGGAAACCGCCGGCGCCCCTAAGCGAGTTACGTCCCAATCCCCTTCAAAAGGCACCCCCAGCACCTTTGAAGGTTGAGGTGGTTCTGGTGCTTTCGGAGGCTCTGGCAGCAGCGGAGATTGCTGCGGATTCCGCACTCGGGTAGCTTCTGCTGCTTCCCTGCCTTTATCCGATTCGCCCTCTAATGCCGGCTCCTCCCCTAGTTTCCAAGCAACCGTTCCTAGCCGAGTAGCGTCCGCTGCCGGATCCTCATCAGATGCCCCCAGGGATTTAGCCAGACGCGTACCGTCACTAAAATCTATCCCTACCTGCGGTAATCCCACTTTCCCTAGGCGAGTAGCTTCCGAGAACGCCCCGCCCGCTACTGCCGTAACCGGAGCGGTTTCCCCGCGCACCGGAGCTAAGGGCGTGCGTAACTGTCGGTATTCCTGCTGGGTAAGCCCCAAGGACAAGCTGGGTAGCGAAATCTCTTTGCGCGGGGTCAGGATCTTATCCAGCCCGGGGACCGCGGTGAGTTTTTGGGCGAAACCACTGCGAATAAAGCGGCTATAAAGCGATGAGGGGCGAATCGCGGCTACCAGGGCTTTAGCTTTACCAGCTGCCGCTTTCCAGGTGTCAGTTAACTGCTTAACTAGCTCCCACGCCCAGTCGGAATCGATCTCGCTATCAATGCCGGGACCGTAATCCAGGTAATCTGCGATTCCGGCTAGCTCTCTTGCCCCCGATTCTGCCTTCCCCTGTTTTATTCCTCCCAGGTAAGTGTCGATTATCCAGGCGGCTTCTTGGCGGGTGGCTCCTGCCGGGAGCCGTACCCCGCGGTCACGGAAGCGATCTACTATTTCTTCCCAGGCTCCGCGTAAGCGTTTACCTGGCTCTTTAGCTTTTCGCCTTCTGCGCGCGCGATACCACTTAGCCAGCAGCACTAGCAGAATCGGCGAAAGTAGCAGCAATAACCAGGAACCATATTTTGCGGCCACCGCTAGCGCCGCCAGAATCTGCATTCCGGTAGAAGGATTGTCGGCGTGCGCCTGCTTTTCCACGTGCGGTAAAACCGGCGGAGTGGCCGGTGGTGGGGGCGGCTGTAACACCTGCGGTTTAGGCACAGATTTAGGTTGCGGTTGATCGGTGCGAGGTACTCGCTCCCGCGGAGGCGTGGGATCAAAAGGCACCCAACCTACGTCCTTAAATTTCACTTCCACCCAGGCATGAACGTTATCGCCCTTTAGTTTCAGGTTTCCGCCAGCCTTTTTATCGGCGGGATAGGCACCCAACACTACTCGCGCAGGCGCCCCAAACGCCCTGACCATTAGCGCCATAGCTACCGCGTATTGTTCATCGTCACCGATTAGCTCTTTCCCTTGGAAGAATTGGCTCATCCTAGCCGCGCGGTGTCCGGGACGCGAAAGTCCATCTGAGCCATCAGAGAAGAAACCTTGCCCTGATAAATAGGACTCCACATTGCGTACCTTTTGCAAAGGAGTAGTTGCCCGGGCGGTTAACTGATTATTTAGTTCGGTAATTTCGGTGGGAACCGCCTCGTCTTTACCTTGAGGGATAGGGTCAAACTCCAGTCCCGAAATCCGCGAGTCGCTGGGAATCCGGTCTCTGGCAAACCCTACCTGGTAGGAGAGGTTAGCGGGGGCAGTGGCGAAGGCTGAGCGCAGCGAGGTCGAATAGTAAATAACTGGCTTTGGCTGGGAAGCTACTTTTAGGGAATAAGCCTCACCCAAGAGAGGAACCCAGGGTTGGTCATAGTTCACCAGTTTTACGTAAGCGGTACTATCAGCTGAAACCTGTTTATCTAATACCGAATCAACCTGCACAAATTGCGCGTTCAGCTGGGGGTCGATTTTGAAAACTGTGCCGTCGTAGGCATTCATAGTGGCAAAACGCATCCTACTGCCCGCCGGATAGTTCTTGACCTCGGCGATGGTTTTATCTTTCCAGTCGCGGGAAAGGTGTCTAAAAGATGCCAAGGGGGAAATAAAATCTTCTAATTCTACCGGCGGTAGTACGTGGGTGCGTAGCACTTCCCGGTTGCCGCGTTCAGTTATACCGGCCAACGAAGCGGAGGCTAGGCAGGTAACCACGGTGACCGCCACCATCGCTAAGGGGCGGGTAAAGCTGCTTTTCTTCTTGGTATCCGCTACGTTAACCCGGCGAGTACGCGCCTTCGAGGCAGAGCCGGTAACCAGGGCGCACCAGAGCAGGGCTACCAGGAAATAGCCGGCTCCTGCCCAACGCGCCGCCGGAACCACTTGGGCTCCCCAGGCAATCGCTACTACCAGGCAAATGGTGGCAGGTACTAGCGCCACCCAGGGGCGACGCGAAGCCGCTGCTAAGCCAGCGAGTAGGGAGGTAACTAAGCAAGTGATTAGGGGCAGTACCGCTATTCCCCCTAAGGGAGTTAGGGGAAGAGCCGCGGTTAGGGCGTCGCGCCAACAGGTCACCGCAGAGGTCACTAATACTTGGAGACCAGATAAGGTGGGGTAAAATTTGCGTCCCAGCGGGTCAGTAGCAGCCAGAGTGGAGCCAAAAGCTAGAAATACCCCCAGTAGCAGGGTCACAGTGGAGATTATTCCCAGGTGCCAGCGGCGAACCACTAGAGCAATCAGCACCCCCAGGATAGTGCCTCCGATGGCCGCTACTGCCCCGGCGAAACCCAGGAAAGGTAGGGTAAATAACCAGCAGGGAATGATGAATAAAAACAGGGAGCTTAAGCAGATTAAATCGGATCTTTTCATGCCTGGCTCACCCCGTTTAGCGCTCGGGGGAGCTGAGTGAGTTCCCCGATGTTTAGTAGTCGCCGCGAGGTAGCGCCTCGCCGAGTCAAAGTAGCGCCGGCATCTGCGCGCACGCCAGTGGTAGCCATATCAGCGGGAGGCAGTAAACAGATTTGTTGCAGCCGGCGCATAGATACTCCCGGTCCGCAAACCAGGGAACAAACCGAGGCCTGCGTTTCATGGGCAAGCGCCCAGCGTACCAGGTGCCGATACTCTTGGGCGTCCTCCTGGGGCTGAACTTCGGTAAGAAAGTCCAATACCGCTCGGGAAGTGGCGGCTTTTACCACAGTTTTGCCCGCATACAGGGTCAGGGGCTGCCCACTGGACAGGGAGGAAACCGCTAGGGAGGCCGCCGCCTCTACCGCGAGTTCAAAATCAGCTTCCCCATAATTTTCGCGTTTTAGATCTAACACAATCAGGTGGTGGGAACGGCGAGTTTCTAGGTATTGCCGCATCATTAACTGACCGGTATGGGCTGACATTTTCCAGTGAATGTGGCGGCGGTCATCCCCACTTTCGTAGGGGCGTAAGGCATGAAAAGCAGCATCAGAACTGGTTATTACCTGAGAGGTTGCCCCCTCCATATCCCGAGAATAACCGCTTAAAGTTCCCAGAGCCGGGGTGAAGTTGGGATAAACGTAGACCTCTTGGAAATCCGGCCAAGAACGCACCCGGCGAATCAGCCCCAAAACATCTTCGCGCACCGTACGGGGCGGTCCCACTATAATCTTTTCTCTCCGCCTAGTTTGCAGCTGGAAATCCCGGCTAAAACTCTTATCGGAACGCAAAGTTGGCAAGGTAATATCGGCTTGCTCCCTCCCCAGGGGTAACTCTATTTTGAGGGCGCGCACCGCCCGGCGTCCATTATTCTTGGCGGTTGCCCGTCCGATTAGATCTTGTCCTTTTCGCAACCGGTCTTGTTCTACCCGCACCCGCACCGAGAGGTCTCCCCCGCCCCAAGTTTGCGCTACTGCAGCTACCAGGGCTAATAGGGAGGCAAACATCACTGCGCCGGCCTCTGCCCAATCCCACAGCACCCAGGCAGCCAGGCTGGCGAGTCCTCCTACCAGCACTAGCCACCCTAAGCCGGTGAGCGGAATTTTGCGTAGCGCACCCAGATAAGTGGTGCTGCGCGCCCGTTTCCAGGCTTTATTTCCGCTTTTCAGCGCGCTCTTTAGCGCGGTGGTGGTGGTTTCGGGAACTTTCATTATTTAGGCCTGCGAATCCACTGGCGGAGGTACCTCGTTGAGCGCCCTCTCGACTACGCTTTGCGCGGTCGCTCCTTCAAAGAGGGCATCGGCATCCATAATGATCCTGTGCGACCAAACTGGCACTGCCAGGGTCTTTATATCATCTGGCAATACGTAGTGGCGTCCTTGGGAAGCCGCCCACACTTTCGCCATCCGCATCATCCCGATGGCCGCCCGGGTAGAAACCCCCAGGTTAACGGCATCATCTTCGCGGGTGGCTTCCGCTAGTTGCTGCACGTATCGGGTGATTTGCTCATCTACATAGTTGCGCAGCCCCATTTCTCCTAAGGCATTAATTTCTTCCGCTTTTACCACCGCGGTTAAATCTTTCGAGAGGTCAGGTTGGGAAGCTCCCGACAAGATCTTCACTGTAGTTTCCTGATCGGGATATCCCAGGGAAACTTTAATCAAGAAGCGGTCTAGCTGCGCTTCGGGAAGTTTATAGGTGCCTGCCTGCTCCACTGGGTTTTGGGTGGCGATTACCAGGAATGGCGAATCTACCGGATGTATCACTCCATCCACGCTGACCTGGCGTTCTTCCATTACTTCTAGCAGTGCCGACTGGGTTTTGGGGCTGGCGCGGTTGATTTCGTCCGCGAGCACGATATTGGCGAAAATCGGGCCGGCATGGAAATCCCACTGCTTGGTTTTCTGATCATAAACGGTCACCCCGGTAATGTCGGTGGGTAACATATCGGGCGTGAACTGAATCCGGCTGTGCGAGGCAGCTACGGAGGCGGCGAGGGCGCGTGCCAGGGCAGTTTTCCCAGTTCCGGGTGCGTCCTCTAAAAGTACGTGTCCACCTGCCAAGAAGGCCGCGAGTACCAGGCGTACCTGGTGTCCTTTACCGAGTATCGCCTGATCAACGTTTTCGGCGATTTGCGCGAAACGGGTGGAAAAATCGGCGGCTTCTGCCTGTTTAAGGATCATAGAGCTATCTGCCTTTCGGTTTGCCGGGCAGGTAACTCCCGCCCGCTATGACTGGGGTTGTGGTTCTGATAGTTACTGAGGGCGCGCCACTTGATTTGAGTAATCGGGTCGCGCCAAAGGGGTAGGTTATCACCGGATACAGTCGGCAGCTGTGTCAGTGGAATCAGCTGCGGGTATAGCGGTTTTGACACCGGAATCAAAGGATTAAGATTCAACCAATTGTTCAGGTAAGAAACAGATGACGCCGATTCCTCATCCGGAGGCTCCGCGGGGCTGGGATCGGGGATTGAAATAACTATCTGCTTGTAATCTATGGAGGTGCCGCCAGATTTGAATTTTAGTGTTGCAGTAATCGTCCATTCATCACCGGGTTTCAAGTTCGTCAGAATAATAGTCCAACCGCTCCCCGAGATAGCGTTCTCTTTGTGTTGATTCCACCTAAGTTTTTTGTGGGTATTTTTCTCTTGCCCGGTAACTTCCAAATCTAAGTATTTGTCGATATCCCAAACATCTAATCCTTGCACATCCACGTATATAACCGTCCCAGTCTTAGTTTTTGCGCCTTCATCTTCGCGTATACCGCTAATACTGGGATTATCCCTAGCCGGCATATTGGCGGTGACCGTACCAGATTTTTTACCGTTACGATTAAATTTGCATCTGTAGGCGACTTGCAATTCTTCCTTCGCATAAGGGTCAGAGTAAGTAAAGTTACCGTCTGTCACTTCTGCTCTCTCTACCGCAGTTGCCCAACATTCTCCGCTGTCACCGGCAGGAACAGTGAAGTCTAAGGATACTGAAGCTCCTCGGGGGTCTGCGGATCGCGTCAAAGTGGCAGAAACGGTGTTCTTATCGAAGCTATCGAAGGTAGTAAAACTAGCCCCATCCGTAGGGCCGGGTTTGGTATTGACCGCGTAAACCGTGAATGTGTGGGAGCCACCTGGAAGTCCGGTAACTTTCAAAGTGGTACCTTTAACCTCCCTAGGATTGCCCTTATCTATGGTCACTACATAGTGATCTATGGGGGATCCTCCGTTAGTGGTAGCCGCTTCCCATTTTAGGGTAGCAGTCCCGGCTTTATCACCAGTGACACCTCTCGGATTGCCAGGGATGCTGGGAGTAACCTCTACCTCGATCGCCGGGGATGCTCCCGAGGGTTTAGAATCCCCCACCCGGTTGGTGGCTACCACCGTAAAGCTATGCTTTTTCCCAGGTTCTAGCCCTGGGAAGTCAACCATGGTTGCGGTAGAGGTAACTGATTTACCCGAAACTGAATCGGTAACTTTATAACCGGTGATTGGCGCCCCATTAGCTGCCGGGGCTATCCAGTTAATAGTGACAGTGGTGGATTCTTTAACGGCAGCGGTTACCGCGGTGGGGGCATCCGGTACCGTCACTACCCTGATCCGCGCGGTGCCAGTCACCTGGCGGTCAGGATCACCAGAGGCATCTTGCAAGGTATAGGACACCACCATATCCCCTTTGAAAGTAGCGGCCGGGGTAACCTCTAGCCGAGTTCCCGAAGCCGAAGCTTGCCCGGATCCTTGCACTACACTGGGCGATCCCACAGTTTTCAAGGGTTTTCCGGGATAGGGGTTGGTGGCGTAGCGGTTCAAATCAATACTGAGAGTCTTACCCGACTCGCCCTCCAAATCAATCGCCGTTAGCTGGATTAAGGGGCGGGTGGAGCTGACCACTCGCACCGGAATTTTCCCGGTAGTCGGCCCGGATGCGTCCTCTACCGTGACTTCGATATTGCCCGCGTTACCTTTGGCTTTACCCGCATCTGCCGAAACCGAGAGCCGGCTGCCGCTCAGCGAAGCTTTAATCCCGGCAGGAACTGCCCCGAGGCGGTAACGCATTTTGGCGGGGTCATCGCCGTCTAAATCGCTAACCATATCCGCGAGATTAGTAGTAATCGCTTCCTCACCAGCAGCTACGTCTAGGCGTGTGGGGGTGAAAATCGGGGGACGGTTATCGTTGGATTTCACGTCTATCGGCAGGGTCAGGGAGGCGCTAAGAGCAGAAGAGTCATTAGATTTCCCGTCACTGACCTGCATCACCAGGGAAGTTTTCCCAAAAAATTCGGGGCTAATAGTCACTTGGAAGGAGTCATCTCCAGACATTTTTACTCCGCCAGTAAATCCAGCCCCCAAGGTAATAGCCTTCGCAGAATGAATATGGGGAGTACGTGCCTTCCGAGTAACCACGTAAGAAGCCAGGTCAACAGTCAGAGTTTCTCCGGATTGGGCTTTTATCGGCACGGTATCGGGGTCGATATAGGGTTTTTGTTCGGAAACCCCCGGTACATTAACTATGGCATTAGCGCTTAAACCATCCTGGTCAGTGACCTTATAGAGTACCAATTGCCGCTTAGAAGGCGCCGGAATCACCAGCTTGGTTCCTCTTACCGTCACCCCTTTTTGCTGGCAGCTAACGGTCAGGGCAGCGCCATCCCCATCGGGGTCAATATCATTGGCGAGGACGTCTACTACAATCGGTTCGCCAACTTTCTTTCCCCCCTCTTTCGCGGTCACCAAGTCATCGGCGGCCTCGGGGGCCTGCAACGGTGCATGCGGGTCTACCTGCACAGTAGCTATCGAGGTATCCTGTCCGCCTCGTCCATCGGTGATGGAGTATTGAATCCCATAAGAGTCGGCTTTCTTCGGGGTAGTAAGCACTACTGCATTTTGACGTGCAGAAACATTCAGAGCATCCCGGGGGCTCTGTAGCGATTCCGCAATCAAGCTCACCCCGTCACCGTCAGGGTCAGTATCGTTTGCGGTTACTGCCACTGCGAGGGCGCGATTCGGCCTTACCCGCACTTCATCCGGGTTAGCCTGCGGATTTTGGTTAAGGGCAGCAGCGGGAGCCACTCCTACCTGCACCCGGGCGGTTCCTTGTTTACCGAAGCGGTCTTCCACGATATAGCTGAAAGTATCAGTCCCGATTTTCCCCGCTACTGGCTGGTAGTTTAGCCAACTGGGGCCAATATCAACTACCCCCATCTTGGGGGCATCCGCGATTCCCACCAAGGAAACTGAATCGCCATCGGGATCAATATTGGTCAGTTCCACCGGTATCCGGGTAGTTTGCCCGGAAATTGCCCGACCAGTGACTACCCGCGGCTCGGGAGCCGCATTATCGGAGGCATTAGCCGGTTTTATCTCTACGCTCACTCGCGCACTGGCCTGATTCTGGTTAGTATCCGTCACCGTATAGGTAGCTTCATACTTGCCGGGTTTCTTCGCCAAGAAGCGTACCTGGTTTCCAGTGACAAAGAACTTCCCTGCCTCCGCCGAGGTAGAGGTTTGCAACTTGGGAGACAGTTTCAAGGTGAGCCCCACCGGGGAGCGGTCATTAGCCAACACGTCCACGCTGGTCACATCCCCTACGCGCCCTTTAGCCTCATCCGGTTTAGCGTTGGGGGGTGTAGTTGCCGACTGCGTCCTCATGGGGATAACCGTAACTACCCCTTCAGCGCTCTCATACCCGTTTGACACCTGGTATTTTAAGGTTTCCGCTTTGGTGATTCCCCGGGGAGCCGTGATATTTAACAGGGAATGATCCATCACGGTTGCCCGTAGCGGCGAGGACTCCCCCACAGTTACCGCCTGGGTAACTAGCACTTCCCCAGCCGGGTCGGCATCATTGGCGAGTACATCGGTTAGCACCTGCCCACCAACGGGCAGTACCGCCATATCGTCTTCTACTACCGGTTTCCCGCGTTTGCCCGCGGAAGTGACATCGACCCGGATAACCCCGGTGGCGGTAGCTGGTCCGTCAGACACGGTATAGGTCAAATAGTAGGTGCCTTCTTGTTCACTCTTAAAAGATAAAGTTCCCCCTGCCAGATCCGGGGTGACCTGCGGCCCGGTTCGTTCGATATTGACTCCCGCTAATGTGAGGGGATCTCCGTTCGCATCGGTGTCATTAGCGAGGGGGCGGATAGTGATAGTGCTTCCTGCCCGCGCAAACGCGATATCCCCGTTTGCCTCGGGTGGCACATTTCCGGCGGCACGCACATCCACCATCACCCGCCCGGTGATTTCGTCACGCCCATCAGAAACCAGTACCTTGATTTCTTTTTTACCGACAGAGCCGCCCTGGTTGCGGATTACCAGGGTGCCTTCTTGCCGATATTCGACCTGGTTCTCGCTACTCGCGGATACTCCGGTCAGGAACACCGGATCCCCATCGGGATCACTAAAGGCAGGTAGGGCGTTATATTCTATCTGCTTGCCCGATTCCACTACTACGGTAGGTACCCGCTTTTGGGTTGGAGCATTGTTTTGCGACTCCGGGGTGACGTTTACAGTCACATTGGCGGTATCCACCCCGCCTCTACCGTCTTTTGCCTGGTAGGTGAAGTTTATGGTTCCGGAGGCATCGGCGGGCAGCTCGATCCGCAGCGCGGCGCCTCCCCGCACTGGTTTCACCTGACCTTTCTTCGCCTGCCCTACGACTTCGGCGGTCAGTAAATCCCCATCGGTATCGGAATCGTTTTCCAGCACCGGCAAGGTAGTTATCTTCCCTGGCCGCGCCCCAAAAACGTCATCTCGGGCTACCGGCGGAGTGTTTTCCTTTTGTCGATCTTTCTGCGCGATTTCTTCGGTCAGCTGCGGGGAATCTTCGCGTTCTTCTTGTTTCTTTAACATGGTGGAGATTTCATTCCAGTTATCTACCAGTTCCATGTTTCTGTCGGCTAACCAGACTGCACCGTCAGCGGTGTCATTGAGCACCACCAAATCGCGGTTCTTGCGGAACACCGGGTTTTGCGCGGTTTTTAGTCGTTCCAACTCTTGGGAGGGGCGATAAACTTTCCCGGAACATTCCCGCACGAACTTTCCGCTGCCTGCCCACGCCCCATACACGCACTCGGCTTTCACCATCGGGCGGGCAGGAGTGCCGCTGCTACCCCCGGAGGGAATCTCGCTAGTTCCCCCGCTAGAAAGGTCAACTTTCAGTAATTTATCCTGGTCAGCAAGGAGCACGAACGGCTTTTTGGGACCGGATTCTTGCAGCTTTAACTGCGAACCCTGCAATTTGATCCTTTTCCCGCTAGGTAGATAGAGGATTCCTTGGTCACCATCGAGGGCGACTGCCTGGTCTCCTACCCCCGCTACCTCGAGTTTGGCGTTTATGGGCAGCTGGGACAGACTTACCCGCTCATCTTTCCACAGTTTGCCTTCTTTTCGCACGGTTATCAGCTCTTTGGTGGTAGCCGAGGCCAGGAAGAAAGTTCCTTTTTCCCCTCCCGCCAGTTGGGCACCACGCAGGGAACGCACGCTGGCATTAGCCCGGTTGCGTTCCACCCCTAACAAGTCTTTCCCGCTCCAGAGCAGACCGGATTGGGGGTCTAGAATCGCTAAATTTTCCCCGGATTGTGCGATTTGCTCCCCTTTCCCCAGGGAGGAGGAGGTTTCCAGGCGTACTTTCTTGGGGTCGATTTTGGCGGCTTCACTGGCCGCTTGGTTCTGGAA
>ERZ1673752.1818-NODE-1818-length-27310-cov-11.974023_pt1 | contig 27310 bp, 24 predicted proteins | sample MGYA00580195_ERZ1673752 | MGnify/ENA primary metagenome ERZ1673752 (study PRJEB41218, sample SAMN15661744) | gut metagenome | host: Homo sapiens | place: Canada: London | collected 2015-08-20/2019-03-30 | study: EMG produced TPA metagenomics assembly of...
TTATAATATATATGAGGATGATTTTATGAAATTAATTGAACATGAACTCGTCGATAGATATATTTATTATTTGCAAAGATACATCCCCTATGACAAGCAAAAGGATGCCAGGGATGATTTTTTAGAAATTTTAAAAGATAGACTTCCCGAAATTTATAGGGAAGATGACATAAAAAAAGAATTAAATAGAATGGGCAATCCCTACGAATTTGCCAGTGCTTATACTGAGGGGGGAAACTTTCTTATAAGTGGCAAGAATTATGAAATTTTTGTCGCCTTCTTGAAGATGCTTTCTGTTTCAGCCCTAATTGGAATAATTTTATTTATTTTCAATTACTTCAACAGATTTGTCAGCGCAAATTTATTTGATCTACTAAAGAGTCTAGTCATTAGCATTTTTATCTTGAGCCTACTTCCCTCATGGATTTGTGAAAAAATTAAGACCAAAAAAATTTTAAAGGCACTTACAGAGGATTGGGACATAGATAATCTTTATGAGACTAAGGATTTTAAAATTGAAAAGTATGAAATTGCACTACATCTAGTGACTTTTTCAATGTATTTTATGCTTCAGACTTATATAATCACTGCCAGCATAAATATTTCCATTGTCACTTACACCTTTATAATGTTTTTATTTTTTATAAATGTGCTTAGCGACAACTTAAAGCTTTCAGAAAACACCATAGTCTCAAAGGTAATGTATCTGGAATACTTTGTAGATATTTTTACAATCATAAGTTTTATTATTATGACTAATCACTTTATACCAAAGGTATTTATCATAAAGGTAATAATGCTAATGAGTGTGATTAATTTAATTTTAAACACTTACAATATTTCTAAGAGCAAAAATATTTTGTTATCGCGAAAAAAGAGAAAGAAAAATAAGTACAAGAGAAGAAATAAAAAAGACAGAGAAAACTCTTAGAGTCTCCCTGTCTTTTTTTCATAAAAAAATTTTTATGCTAGGTTTTCCTTTAAATATTTAATAATATCTAGTGATTCATAAAGAGGCTCTTCGCCAATGAATAGACATGGCACTTGTTTTTTGCCACCCTTTTCAATTAAATACTCTCGAGCTTCCTTGTCCTTGTCGATATTTTTTATTTCTACAGAGTCAATGCCATTATCTGCCATAAAGGATTCAACTTTTTTGCAGAAAGGACAAACTGTTCCTACATAAAGTGTTAATTTTTCCATAATATCCCTCCAAAATAGATTTACCCAATTAATGGCAAAGAAAACAAGGGCAGTATTTAAAAAACAGCCATTTTTTGATATAATAACATAGATTCGAGGTGATATTGTGGGATTTTTTGACAGTCTCGATGGCAATGTAGATGAAATTATGGAAAATTTAAACTATTTGAAGAAAAAAATTATAAGTGAATCACAGGAAATTAAGAAGACGGCAAGGCTAAAGTACGAAATTTTAAATGAAGAGAGAAAGTTATCTGAACTCTTTGAAGCCCTTGGTCGCCATGAATACAGTCTTTTAAAGGGCAGTCAATCAGAGCTTGATGTTGATGAGACCTTGAGAGAAATTGAAAGGCACAGTGCAAGGATCTCTTCCCTAAAAATGGGTCTTGATGTAAGAGACAGTTCAGGTCTTATTTTTACAAGTGATTCTGAAAGTAAGCTAGATAAAAATTTAGGCGAAGATGACTTTTCTGGACTTTATATTGAAAAAGATTTTGGAAAAGAAAATAATTCAAATAATGATGAAGGATCCATAATTTTTATAGAAGAAGATGAAGATGAAAATAGATAAAAAATTTATTGATATAGATGGAATTAAAACTGCATATATTAAGAGAGAGGGCGGCGACAAAGTGGCTGTAATTCTCCATGGATGGGGCGCATATATTGAATCAATTATGCCGATTTTTAATGCCATCCCAGAATCTTACACAGTCTATGCCTACGATGCGCCAGGCTTTGGCGACTCTGAAAACCCAAAAGAAGTCATGGGGACCTACGATTATTATGAATTTCTCTTAAAATTTTTGGAGATCTTTAATATAAAGAAGTCGACCTTTATAGGTCACTCCTTTGGTGGCAAGACATTAACCATTCTAGGGGCAAGAAATAAGGACTTAATAGACAAGCTTGTAATAATTGATGCATCGGGAGTTCTTCCCAAGAGAAAGCTTTCTTATTACACCAAGGTCTACTCTTTTAAGGCGGCAAAAAAATTATATATGCTGACTCATGGTAACAATGAAGAAGCCTTGGAAAAGTTTTATAAAAATCGCGGCTCTGACGATTATCAGGCAGCAGATGGAATTATGCGCAAGTGCTTCGTAAAAGTTGTAAATGAATCAACAAGAGAAGAGTTTAAAAACATTGAGGCAGAGACCCTACTCATTTGGGGAGATAAGGACGAGGCAACGCCGCTTTACATGGGTAAGATTTTTGAAGAAGAGATAAAAAATTCTGGACTTGTGGTCTTAGAAGATGCAGGTCACTATTCTTACCTAGACAAGTTTTCGCAATTTAGCGCAGTTATTAATTCATTTTTAGATTAGGAGATTTACATGGAATATTTTTTGGCGAGATTACCAATTTACTTAATAGATTTTGTAGTGATTTGCCTGGCCCTATATTATTCTCTAATTAGGAGCAATTTTCCAATTCACATGCTTCAATTAGAGGGCTACGACAATGATGAATACAAAACATTTTTAAAAAACAACAGGGAAAAGATGAATAAGCTTGTCTATAAGCCTGAGAAAAATCAAAAGACTCCCATAGTTTGGACTGACAGGGCAAAGAGACTTTTAAAGAAGCACAAGCTTGTAAATGGAATTACTTTTGTTCTTATAGTAATTGTTTCGCTGGTCCTATTTGATATGACAAAGTCCTATGTCATTTCAGGTCTTGCGACAATAGTCCTTTCCTTTTTGACATATTTTTTCCAATACAAACTTTTGATTTTGTCTAACAAGTGGGCAAAGCCTACTGAAGACAAAATAAATATGGGCTTTTACACTTCTGCCCAAGAAAAAATAAAAAAATTCAAAAAAGAAAATGACTTAAAGGTCCTTGGCATAACAGGTTCCTTTGGCAAGACTTCTGTAAAATTTATATCTGACACAATTTTATCTGAGGGACTAAGGGTCAAGAACACGCCATCTTCTTTTAACACACCTATGGGACTTTCAAAAATTATAAATAATGAGCTTGAAAGTGACAGGGAAGTTTTTATTGCAGAACTTGGAGCCAAAGTGCCAGGAGAAATCCACGAAGTAGCACAGCTTGTCCAACCAGACATTGGAATAATTACAGCCATTGGACCAACACACATGCACCTCTTTAAGACTATCGAAAACATTCAAAAGACTAAGTACGAGTTAATCGAGGATCTGCCTGAAGATGGAATTGCAATTTTTAACTACGACAACGACTATGTAAAGCCCCTTGCAGACAAGACTAAAAAGAAGACCTATAGGTACGGCACAAGAGATTTTGATAAGCTAGATGTCTATGCTGATGAAATAAAAGTAAATGAAAGTGGATCAGAATTTATGCTTCACATAAAGGGAGCCGGCGAAATTAAATGCGAGACTAGGCTTCTTGGAGTTCACAATATTTCAAACCTACTTGCAGCAGCGACGGCGGCTCATGTCCTTGGACTTAGCCTAGAAGAAATCCAAAGGGGCATAAAAAAAGTTGAGCCAGTGGAACACAGGCTTTCACTTATTCCATCAACTAATGGGACAATAATAATTGACGATGCTTTTAATTCCAATCCTGTAGGCTTTAGGGCAGCTCTTGATGTACTAAGAGAATTTAAGGATCACAGAAAGATAATAATTACGCCGGGCATGGTTGAACTTGGCGACATGGAAGAAGAAGAAAATAGAAAAATAGGCGAAGTCATGGCAGATGTCATAGATTTTCCAATTTTAGTTGGGAAAAAGAGAACTATGCCAATTTACCAAGGCTTAAAAAATAAAAATTTTAATGAAGATAATATTTATAGAGTGTCTTCACTAGCAGAAGCTACTGAAGTTTTAGCAAAGATTTCCTTGCCGGGAGATGTCGTTCTCTTTGAAAATGACCTACCTGACAACTACAATGAGGAGTGAAAAAATGGAAAATATAGGAGTAATCTTCGGAGGAAGATCCGTTGAACACGAAGTTTCTGTTATAACAGGAATGCAAATTATTGAAAATATGGATAAGACAAAGTACAATCCTATTCCAATTTATATTACAAAGAGCGGCAAATTTCTATCTGGCGAAAGTTTAAAAAACTTTAAGGCCTACAAGAACCAAGACTTTCATGATGGAGTTGAAGTTTTCTTTAAACCAATTTATGGCGACAGAAATCTTTACTGCGTGAAACACAATGAAAAGAAATTATTTAAGGCAGAATATGATTCTGTTGAAGTCTACCAAAAAATTGACGCAATATTTTTTGCCCTTCACGGAACTTTTGGCGAAGATGGATGTACTCAAGGACTTTTTGAACTTATGGGCATGCCTTACACTGGTTGTGGCGTAATGTCTGCTGCTGTGGGCATGGACAAGGTTGTAATGAGAAAAGTTTTTGAATCAGAAAATATTCCCATGACAAAATACAAGTATTTTTACAAAGATGAGCTCAAAAATTTACAAAATATTGTTGAAAAGTGCAAGGATTTGAAATATCCTCTATTTGTAAAGCCAGCAAATTTAGGTTCCTCTATTGGAATTTCAAGAGTGGAAAATGCCCTTGACCTTTCAAAGGCACTTGAAGTTGCTGCCCATTACGACAGAAAAATAATCGTGGAAGAAGCAGTGGTAAACCCAAGAGAAATAAATGTGGCAGTCCTAGGTTATGAAGATGACCTAAAAGTTTCTGCAGCAGAAGAACCTCTTGGCTTTAAAGATCTTTTAAAGTACGAAGACAAGTATGTTTCTGGCTCAAAGGGAGCAAAGTCTTCACAAAAACACCAAAACAAAAAGCTTCCAGCTGACCTCACACCAGAACTTGAAAAAGAAATTAAGGACCTTGCCAAGAAAAGTTTTAGGGCAATTGACGGAGCAGGCGTTGCAAGAATTGACTTTTTAGTTGATGGCGATATGGCTTATGTAAATGAAATCAACACCCTTCCAGGTTCCATTGCCTTTTACCTCTATGAAGTAGAGGGCTTAAAGATTAAGGATTTAATCACAAGATTAATTGAACTTGGTTATGAGAGATACAATGAAAGAGCAGAAAACAGCTATTCCATCGATTCAAACTTATTTAATATGACAAGTTATGGAGCAAAGATTTAATGATTAAAGAAAAGATTTTAGAGATTATCGAAAAGACAACACCAAGGTCAAAAGAGGAACTCCTTAAATTATTTAAAATTAAAAATAAAGAAAAAAAGCAGTTTTTGAAAATAATTGAAGAACTAGAAAATGAGGGACTTATTTTTGAAGACAGCAGAAAAAAATATAGATTTGTAGACAATGACAAATTCTTTTATGGGAAACTTCAAACAAATGCCAAGGGTTTTGGATTTTTGATTACTGAAAATCTTGACGAAGACATTTATATATCAAAAAATAATTTAAACTTCGCACTAAATGGCGACGAAGTCATTGTGAGAAGGTACAAAGATTCCTTTGGCGACAAGCCAGAGGGAAAGGTCCTTGCCATAGTAAAGAGGGTGAACACAAAATTTGTGGGCATCTTTCAAGACAAGAGGGATTTCGGTTTTGTAATCACTGACGAGAGCAAAATGGCAATGGACATCTACATTCCAAAGAAAAAAATTAATGGAGCAAGAAATGGTCAAAAGGTAGTCGTTAAAATCGAGAAGTGGCCAGAGGCAAATAAAAAGCCAGAAGGACGGGTTCTAGAAATTTTAGGCTATCCAGAAGACCCCCATGTGGACATAATGTCTGTGGCAGCAGGTCTTGACCTACCTATGGAATTTAACAGGGCAGCCCTAGCTGAGGCAAAGAGCCTGCCACAAGAGCTTTCTGCTGATGATATAAAGGGAAGGCGGGACTTTAGAGATCTTTTAACCTTTACAATTGACGGGGCAGATTCAAAGGACTTTGACGATGCCATCTCTCTTGAAATTTCTAAGAAGGGCAATTACCTTTTAGGCGTTCACATTGCCGATGTGGCACACTATGTAGAAGAGTTTGGCGCCCTTGACGAAGAGGCTTTCAAGAGGGGCAACTCAGTTTATTTGCTAAACAAGGTAATACCCATGCTACCCCTTGAACTTTCCAATGGCATATGCTCCCTTAATGAGGGCGTAGATAGGCTCACCCTATCAGTTATGGCAGAGATAGATAAAGAGGGCGATGTTATAAATTATGACATCTGTGAATCTGTTATAAATTCTAATAGAAGACTGGTCTATGAAAATGTGTCTGACTACTTGGAAGAGGGAATCCTTCACGAATCTATAAAGGGACTGGAAAAAACACTGGACAAGATGTATGAGCTCTCAAAAATTTTGCAAAAGAAGAGAGAAGAGGGCGGCGCAATTGACTTTGACATACCAGAAGTTGTAATTGAAGTTGACGATAGAGGTTGGCCACAAAATATTCACAAGAGAGACAGAAGGTCAGCCAATAAACTTATCGAAGACTTTATGCTTACAGCCAATGTCTGCGTGGCAAGGGAATATTTTTTCAAACACATTCCTTTCTTATATAGAATTCACGAAAGACCTAAGGAAGAAAAAATTTCTGAACTAAATACCTACCTAAGACCTCTTGGTTACATGATTAACTTTGACGAAAAAGTTCAGCCAAAAGATGTGCAAAAGGTTCTTGAAAAGGCAAAGGGCTCTAAGGAAGAGATGTTTATATCTACTATGACCCTTCGCTCCATGACAAAGGCAAGGTATTCTGAAATAAATGACATTCACTTTGGCCTAGCCTTTGATTATTATTCGCACTTCACTTCTCCCATAAGAAGATATGCAGATTTGACAATTCACAGAATTATAAAGAAATACCTAAAGGGCAAACTCTCTGGTGGAGAAATTAAAAATTTAAAGGTCATCTTGCCAGAGATAGCAGAGCAAGTTTCCAGGACAGAAAAAATTGCTCAAGAAGCAGAAAGACAAGTCCAAGACATAAAAATGGCAGAGTACATGTCAGAGCGCCTTGGAGAAAGATACACTGGCAGGGTCTCTAGCATTACAAGCTTTGGAATTTTTGTGGAGCTAGACAATTTAGTAGAAGGGCTTGTAAGCTACAGGTCCATGGAGGGCTACTATGAATTTGATGTAGACCACTACAAGGCTGTGGACTATGAGACAAAAAATGAGTTCCATATAGGCGACCAAGTAGAGATCCAAGTTGTAAGCGTGGACTTAAATATGGGAAATATTGATTTTAAATTAGTAGGTGATGAAGATGAGTAAAGAAAAAGACAATGCAATAGCTAATAACAAAAAGGCAAGCCATCTTTATTTTATAGAGGACACTTATGAAGCTGGCATAGAACTTTTTGGCACAGAAGTTAAATCAATTAGAGCAGGGCAGGTAAACATAAAAGATTCCTACTGCGACATAAATAAGGGCGAGATCTTCGTCTACGGCATGCACATCTCTCCCTATGAGCAGGGAAATATACACAATGTTGATCCCATGAGGAAGAGAAAACTTTTGATGCACAAAAATGAAATTCTCCGCTTGGAAAAAGTTAAGACCCAAGATGGCTACACAATTATTCCTCTAAAGGTTTATCTAACTCGTGGAAAGGTAAAGGTCTTAATTGCCAAGGCAAGGGGTAAAAAACTTTGGGACAAGAGGGAGACTATGAAGAAAAAAGAAGTGGACAAAAAACTTCGCCAGGCTACAATGTATTAAAAATTAAAAATAAAATTTATTAGAGAACGCTCAGTAATGGGCGTTTTTATTTTGTATTTAAAATCAAAGGAATTTTATTGACATAGCAAAATAATGATGATAAAATTCTATTTAGACAATAATCTAAATAGAAAGGGGTTTTAATTGTGAAAAAATTCTTAAAATTATTTTTGCTAGGAATGATATGTTTTGTATTGTCACAGCTATGCCTTCGATTACCTCTTTTGAAATTATTAAACAACAACTTATGGCTCAACAACTTTCAGAGTCTTTATCCACTATTATATGGATTTTTAATCACACTGAGTGCTGGACTTTTTGAAGAGGGTGGAAGATTTATTTTTAAGGATAAATTTTTAAAAGAAAGTAATAGCAAGTCAGATGCAATTATTTTTGGGTTAGGTCATGGACTTGTAGAAGTAATATTTGTTCTTATTGTGAGTTCTAGCAGTCTAAACCTAATGACTAGGTCTGATATTTTTTTAGGATTATATGAAAGATTGTTAGCGGTGATTTTTCATATTGGTATGACTTTATTAATATGGCTTGGATTTAATAGAATGGAAAAATACAGATATTTAATTCTAGCGATTTTTTTACATGGTTTTTTTGATTATTTTATAATATTAAAGAATATTTTTGGATTTAGTAATTTGATTTTGTACGGAAGTTGGACTTTGCTTTGTATAATTATCTTAATTTTCATTTTTAAAATTAATTTAGGAGGGAATAGAAATGAAAAAATTTAAAATTTTAACTTTAACAGCTATTGTATTACTTTTGGTTGCCTGCGGTTCTAAGACTAAAAAAATGTCAGATGAGGATTTTAATAAGTATCAAAAAAAATCTCAAGCTGCCATAAGTTTAGTCAATGAGAGAAAAACAGATGAATTTATTGATTTAACAGAAAAATCACTAGGATTTAAAAAAGAAATTTTGGAAGAAGCCTATAAAAATCTTGATGAAAATGGGAAATTTGTAGAATTCGGTGACGCTAAGGGAATCTATGAAGAGGATAAAAATTCAGGCTCAACTTATTCGACTATTTTACAAAAGGTCAAGTATGAAAAGAAGGATGTTCTTTTTAGGGTAAGTTTTAATAAGGATGATAAAATAGTTGGAATTTTTTTCAAGTAAATTGAATAAAATTATTAATTAACGCTCAGTCATGGGCGTTTTTTTAAATTTAAAGTATAGGGAAATTTTGATATAATAGCATCAGGTGATATTATGTCTTTTATTGAAGTTAAAAATCTTTCCAAGGTCTACAATATTGGCGAGAGATCTGTAATGGCTAACGATAAATTAAATTTTGAAATAGAAAAAAATGAATTTGCAATAATTCTCGGCGCATCTGGTGCTGGAAAGTCAACTTTTTTAAATATTCTTGGAGGCATGGACACTGCTTCTGGTGGCGAACTCTTTGTTGATGGCAAAAACATTGTCTCCTTTAACGAGAGGGAGCTGACAGATTACAGAAGGTATGACATGGGCTTTGTCTTTCAATTTTACAATCTCATTCCAAACTTGACGGCTCTTGAAAATGTAGAGCTTGCCACACAAATTGTAAAGAAGGCAAAGGATCCAGTGGAAGTTTTAAAATCTGTGGGACTTGGCGAGAGAATGGACAACTTCCCATCACAATTATCTGGTGGCGAACAGCAGAGGGTTTCCATTGCTCGTGCAATTGCAAAGAATCCAAAACTTCTCTTGTGCGACGAGCCAACGGGAGCTCTTGACTATAACACAGGCAAGCAAATTTTAAAGCTCTTGCAAGATTTAACTAGGACAACAGACACTACAGTGGTTTTAATTACTCACAATTCGGCAATAAAAAATTCTGCAGACAGATTAATTGAAATTTCTGATGCAAGGGTAAAGGATATTTTTATCAACAAAAATCCAAGGGATATTATGGAAATAGAATGGTAGGTGCAGGGTGAAAGCTTGCGATAAAGATAATTTTAGAGAGATAAAAAATTCTCTTCCGAGATTTATATCTATTTTAATAATTGTCTTTCTAGGTGTTTTTGTATTAATTGGCTTGCTCTCTACGGGGCAAGTTATGCGAAACACCCTTGATAATAAAATCACACAACTAAATCAAGAGGACCTAAAAATTTCTGTGCCTATTGGTCTGGAAGATAAAGACAAGGCTATTATCGAGGACCAAGAGGACATCTCGGAGCTTGAATACGGCTATGACAAGGATGCCTTTTTAGTGGGAGATTCCATTGTCATAAAAGTCTTGAATATCCCCTATGAAATTTCTAAGCCCGAAATTGTTGAGGGAAGAAGTATAAAGAGCCCTGATGAAATTGTCCTGGACTCCAGAATGAAAAATGATGGCAAAAAAATTGGCGACATCATTTCCTTTAAGGAGGACAATGACGACGATGATGACAATGACTTAAAGAGGCTTTCCTACAAGGTTGTTGGCTTTGCAAATTCTCTGGACTTCATTCAAGACAAGAACGGAACTTATTCTGAAAGGGGTTATGGGAAAATTTCTTATTTCGCCTACATTGACGATGGAAACTTTTCTGGCGAGCCAACTCTTGCCAAGATAAAATTTTTGGGCACAGAGGGTCTTGTGACTTCTGACAAGGAATATGTAGACTACATGGACAAGAAGACTCGCGCCCTAAAGATCGATTTAAAAAATAGACCTAAGGAGAGACTTTTATCCATGCAAGATGAAATTTCTGGCAAGATAGTAGATGCAGAGGACAAGATTACTGATGCTGAGGACAAGCTCACTGACGCAAAGGATAAACTTGTCAAGGGTCGTAAGGACTTAAACAAGGGCAAAAAGGATTATCAAGAGGGTCTAGACAAGTACAATAAGGAAAAAAGTGATGCAGAGTCTGAAATTTCAAAAAATAGAGACAAACTCTACAAGGCATCTGTGGAAATTGACGACGGCGAGAGAAAGCTCATTGACGGCTACGAAAAGTTAAGGGATGGCAAGAAAAAGCTTGATGATGCAAAAGTTGAATTGGATTCTGGAAGGGAACAGCTGGCTGAAGGCAAGGAAAAGTACCAAAAGGGACTAGGTCAGGCTGAAGCATCAGAAAAGGCACTAAAAGAGGGGGAAGACAAGCTCCTTGAAGGCAGAAAAAAATTAGACGATGGCTGGCAAAAGATTGAAGATTCTAAGGTCAAACTTGCTGAAGGAATGAAAAAATATGAGGAAGGCGAAAGGGAATACGACAGCGGAAAAAAACAGCTTGAAGCAGGTAAGCAAGAGCTAGTAAGTAAAATGGACGCCACTTCCTATGAAGATGCAGTGGAAAAAATCTACGCCCTAGATAAAATTTTGGACAGTGCCAGTGAAATTTTAAATAAACTTCCTACTATTGAAAGTGAGATTGTAAGTACAAAGGCACAGTTAGACCAAGTTGATGGTGGACTTGGGCAAGTTGAGGCTGAAATTGCAAGTACAAATGCGGCTCTTAATGATCCAAATTTATCAGATGAGGACAGAATAAAACTTGAGGCTAAACTTCACGGCCTAGAGGCACAAAGGGCAGAACTTCAAAAAAATAAGGAAGCCCTAAATAAAAAGTTAGAGTTTTTAAATAATTCCAAGGCTGAAATTGACAAGGCTCTTGAGGAAATAAATAAGGAAGTGCCAGGTGGAATAACAGGAAGCTTAGATGACTTAAAAGCCAAGGTAAAAGAAGGCAAGGCTGGCATTGAAAAAATAAATGAAAGCGAGAAAAAACTTGTAGGGGCAAGGGCGACTCTTGATGCAAGTAAGACGCAACTTGAAGAGGGCAAAAAGCAGCTTGAAGAGGGAATTGCTGAAGCCGAAAAGGGCGAAGAGGAATACGCAAAAAATAAGGATGAAATAGAAAAAAATAAGAGGAAACTTGCTGACGCAAAAGAAGAACTTAATAAGGCTAAGAAAAAACTTGACGAGTCTCAAGAAAAGCTGGACAAGGGAAGTGCCGACTACGAAAGTGGCAAGAAGGAGTATGAGGAAAAGTACGACGAATATGTAGAGGGCAGAGAAAAACTATCAAGAGCCAAGGAAAAATATTTGTCTGGAAGAGATGAACTCCAAAGAGGAGAGGAAAGGCTTGATAAGGAGCTAAAAACTGGCAAGGACAAGTTAGATGATGCCAAGGGCAAGCTCTACAAGGCGGAGAAGGACTTGAAAAAAGGTGAAAGAGAATTCAGCGACAAGTCCAAGGAGGCTGAAGGAAAAATTTCTGACGCAAGAGAAAAAATTGCCGACGGAAGAAAGTATCTTAGCCTAATAAAACAACCACGCTACAAAATCACGCCTAGACACCTTTCAGGCGACATCAACACCTACTTGGACTATGCAAAGAGAGTGGACGGTCTATCCTTTATCTTCCCAATATTTTTCTTTGCCATAGCACTTTTAGTTTGCTTCACGACAATGACAAGAATGGTAGACGAAAATAGAGTGGTCATTGGAACCTACAAGGCTCTGGGCTATACCAATAGAGAAATTGGAAGAAAATTTTTCCTATATGGCACGCTGGCATCAATAATTGGAGGCACTCTTGGGGCCATAACTGGGTCTTATCTATTGACCTACATCATTGGCAATGCCTACTCAACTAAGACAATTTTTGAGGATCACTTAATTATAAATGCCTTTCCACTTAGGATAATTTTTGCCATAGCCATTGGATTTATATTTACAACAGTGGCAGCAATAATCACTGTCAACAAAAACCTAAAGGAAAAGACAGCCTACCTTCTTCGTGGGAAAGCACCTTCCAAGGGCAACAGAATAATGCTGGAAAAAATTCCTTTCATCTGGAACAGGATGAGCTTTTTGTCCAAGGTAACGGCGAGAAATTTATTCTTGTCAAAGAAGAGAATGTTCATGACAGTAGTTGGCGTCATGGGCTGCGCAGCTCTACTTGTTTTGGGCTTTGGAATATCAGAATCCGTTAAAGATGTGGAGACCTTGCAGTTTAAGGAAATTTTAAAATACGACCTTTCAGTATTATATGACAGCAAGTTTGACGAAGATGCCTATGGAGATTACAGAAGGGCAATTGAAGGTAAAAAATTAGAATACACAAAGACCTATGAAGAATTATTCACAGTAGACTACGATGAGATCGACCAAGTTGTAAATGTAATTGTGCCAGAGGACAGGGAAGAATTTAAAAACTATGTGGCTCTTAGGGACAAGGACGGGGGCGAAGAACTTGAGCTTTCCAAGAGAGGGGTAATAATAACAGAAAAACTTTCCAAACTTAAAAAATTAAAGGTTGGGGACCCACTTGAAATTCGCGATGTCTATGGCAACGAATTTGAAGTTGAAGTAGCTGGCATAACAGAATTTTACATCGGTCACAATGTCTACATGGATAAAGACTACTTTGAAAAAGTGACAGGCTCAGACTTTGTGACAAACACAGACCTAATAAAGGCGCCTCAAAACTTTGACAAGGATGAGTTTACAAAGACTACAATTGAAAATAAGGCAGTCTTTAACATTACCAACATCGACGACCTAAAGGATGTCTTGAATAAATTCTTATTCTCAATAACAAAGGTTGAAATAATAATTTTAATGGTGACCACAATATTAGAAGTTGTAGTCCTCTACAACCTTACAAATATTAATATTGAAGAGAGAATAAGAGAAGTCTCAACTATAAAAGTTTTGGGATTTTATCCAAAGGAGACCACATCTTACATCTATAAGGAAACTTACATCCTTGCCCTTATTGGAATATTAATAGGACTGGTAGTTGGAAAAATTTTGCACTACTCAGTCTTACAAATAGTAGTGCCCTTTATGGCAATGTTGCCAGAAGACTTGACGGCAAGACCCTTTATACTGGCAGGCATAATCACAGCCTTTATAAACACACTAATAATGATAATATTCCACTTTAGGATAAAGAAGATAAACGCCCTAGACGCACTAAAATCAAATGAATAAAATTTGACCGAAGGATAAAATCTTCGGTCTTTTTTTAACTTCAATTATAAAAGGACCTGATAAAAATTAAAGATAAAAGAAAATTTTATCCTTTTATAGTAAATTAAAAAATAAAGAGGTCACTTTACCCCACAAGTGTATATACACTTGGCTTGTCTCATCATCTTCTTTGTAATATAATTTTATTTAAAATTTGTTAGGAGATTGGATAAAATTGGAAAATTTAGAAAAGTTAAACTTTGATGAAAAAGTGAAAATCTTAAAAAAATTAAAGGAAGAAAAGGATGCAGTTATTCTTGCTCATTATTATGTAAATGAGGATATACAAGCTATAGCTGATTACATAGGAGATTCTTTTTTCCTAGCTCAAAAGGCAACTGAGTTAAAGGAAAAGACAATAGTCATGGCTGGGGTTTACTTCATGGGCGAAAGTGTAAAAATTTTAAATCCAAGCAAAAATGTATTGATGCCAGATCTTGGAGCAGATTGTCCTATGGCACACATGGTAAGTGTAGAAAAAATTAAAGAGATGAGAGCAAAGTATGATGATTTAGCAGTTGTAACCTATATAAACTCCACTGCTGAAATTAAAGCCTATTCAGATATTTGTGTAACATCTTCAAATGCTGCAAAAATTGTAAATAAATTAAAGGAAAAAAACATATTTTTTGTTCCAGATAAAAATCTTGGCGACTACATAAAAAAATCATTGCCTGATAAAAATGTTATTTTAAATGATGGTTACTGCCCAGTTCACGATGAAATTGACCTTGATGATGTTAGATCTTTTAAGGGCAAGGTAAAAATTTTAGCTCATCCTGAATGTAGAAAAGAAGTCTTAGACCTTGCTGACTTTATAGGTTCTACAAAGGCTATTATTAAAGAAGCTGGAAAATATGACGATGTACTAGTTGTTACAGAGGAAGGAATTTTTACTGAGCTAAAGAAAAAATATCCAAATATTAATTTTAGAAAATTGAGAAAAAGTCCAATTTGTAATGACATGAAAAAATTAAATATTGATAAAGTCATTAGGGTAATTGAAAACAATGAAAATCAAGTTGAGGTAGATAAAGAAATTAGAGAGAAAGCTTTAATTCCTCTAAAGAGAATGTTGGAGCTAGGGGCTTAAGATGAAAAAATATGATATTTTAATAATTGGCTCTGGACTAGCAGGCGTTAGCACAGCCTTAGAGTTAAGTAAAAATTATAAAATTGCCCTAGTAACTAAGAAAAAGTTAGAAGATTCAAATTCATATCTGGCTCAAGGTGGCATAAATGTCCTAAAGGATAAGTCTGACAGAAGAACTTTTATTGAAGACACATTAAAGGCAGGTCACTACAAAAATAATTTGCAAGCTGTGGAAAAAATGGTAGATATGTCCCAAGCTGCAATAAATTTTTTACTTGACCTTGGAGTTGAATTTACAAAGAAGAATGGAGACTTTGATTATGCAAGAGAAGGCGGTCATTCTATAGCCAGAGGTCTTCATATAGATGATGAAATTGGCAAGGGGATTTTAGATGTCCTTTATAAAAGGCTTAGGGAAAGAGCTAATATAGAAATATTTGAAGACACTCCTATTGTTGATTTAATTGTAAATAATGGCAAGTGCTATGGCGCAAGGTCTTTAGATAAAATTTTTATTTCTACAAATGTTGTTCTTGCAACTGGTGGACTAGGTGGACTTTTTGATAGGAGCACGAATTTCCCTCATATATGTGGCGATGGATATGCCATGGCTATAAAAAATGGTGTCAAGTTAAAGGATATTTCCTACATTCAGTTTCATCCAACTTCCCTATATGAAGAAGGGGCAGAGAGACAATTTTTGATTTCTGAATCTGCAAGAGGTGAGGGCGCTCTCTTATTAAACCACAAAAAGGAGAGATTCACCGACGAAATGAAGCCTAGAGATATTGTGGCAAAGGCAATATTAAGGGAAATGAAAAAAGAAAAGGTAGACTTTGAATACTTGTCCATGAAACCACTAGGTGAAGACAAAATTCCAAAGAGATTTCCAATGATATTTAAGGAATTAAAAGATAGGCAAATAGATGCAAGATATGAAAATATTCCCGTTGTTCCATGTCAACACTACACTATGGGCGGCATAGAATGTGATATTAAGGGAAGGACTAATATAGAGGGACTCTTCGCAGTTGGAGAAGCAGGAAATGTTGGTATTCATGGCTCCAATAGACTTGCCTGCAACTCACTTTTAGAGTGTGTAGTTTTTGGAAGACTTTTGGCAGATTACTTAAATGAAAATAAACTTGAAGAGAGAAAAATAGATTTTCAAATTGATGCTGGAAAGATTGATAAAGAAAAAGATCGTGTTATTATTTTTGAAAGGATAAGAGAAGATGAGAGAGCTAAAGCCAATAGTAATTGATAAGTATATTATTTCTGCTCTAAGAGAAGACATGACTAGTGGCGACATCACTACAGATGCAATTTTAAAAGATGAAAAGGGAGAAGTAAGTTTAATCTCAAAGGATAGGGGAATTATTGCAGGCCTTGATGTATTTAAGCGAGTTTTTGAAATATTAGATGAAGATGCAACTTTTGAATTTAATTTTTCTGATGGCGATGAGGTAAATAATTCTGACTTAGTGGGGACAATAAGGGCAAAAGCCAGGGCAATCTTAGAAGGCGAAAGGACTGCCCTAAATTATTTGCAAAGGATGAGCGGTATTGCCACTTATACTAAAAAAATGGTAGCTTCCCTTAATAGTGACTCTGTAAAAATTTTAGACACTAGAAAGACTACACCAGGCATGAGAATTTTTGAAAAATATGCAGTAACTCTTGGCGGCGCCTACAATCACAGATATAATTTATCTGACGGAATTATGATAAAGGATAATCACATAGATGCTGCTGGTGGAATAAAAAATGCCATAGAAAAAGTAAGAAGCCTAAATCCCTTTGTCAAAAAAATTGAAGTTGAAGTAGAAAATTTAGATGAAGTGAAAGAAGCATTAGAAGCTAAAGCTGATATAATTATGTTAGACAACATGAATATAGAAGAAATAAAAGAAGCCGCTAAGCTTATTGATAAGAGGGCAATAATTGAGTGCTCAGGAAATATTAGCCTTGAAAATATTAATGACTATAAAGATTTAGACATTGATTATATTTCATCTGGTGCCATAACTTACCAGGCAGGAGTCCTAGACTTATCCATGAAAAATTTAAAAATCTATTGAGGAAGATATGAAGGAACCAAAAACACGAAGAGATGACCTATTAAAATTTTTATATGACAATCAAAAGCCAATATCAGGAGAAAAGTTGGCAGAAAAATTTGATGTAACTAGGCAAGTAATAGTGCAAGATATAGCCATACTTCGAGCTAGTGGAAAGGATATTGTTTCAACTAATAGGGGTTACTATATAAACGAAGAGAGAACTCAAAAAGTTTTCAAAGTTAAACACAGCGATAAAGATATAAATAAAGAATTAAATGCCATTGTTGACCTTGGTGGAAGAGTGAAAGATGTAATAGTTCACCACAAGGTTTATGGAGAAATAAAAAAGGATTTAAACTGCTCCTCTAGGCGAGATGTAAAAATATTTTTAGAAAAAATGAAGGAAGAAAAATCAAAGCCCTTAGATGTACTTACTGGTGGAGTTCACTTCCACACAGTTGTTACTGAAAATGAAGAAGTAATTGAAGAAATTGAACTTGTCTTAAAGGAACTTGGATTTTTAATAGAGGAATAAAAATATGCTTTTCTTTCAGTAAAGGCAATATAAAAAATTTAAAAACTAAACTTATTAAGAAAGCGCAAGATTAATGTCTTGTGCTTTTTGTTTTTAAAAAACTTTTGAGGGTATATTAAGGGTGAGAGATTTATTTTTGTAACGTGATAAAGGAAAGTGATTTTATGAAAAATGATGTATTAAGAAGAAAAGAACACGAAGCTGTTAGAAATGGCGTTGGTTATTATGATTTCACTCACCAAGTTTTAGATGTCAAGGGTAAGGATGCAGCAACTTTTTTAGACAAAGTTTTTGTAAATGACATAAAAAATATGAAAAAGGGTCACGCACTTTACACTACAATGCTAAATGAAGAGGGAAAAATTATTGACGATGTTATTGTTTTTAGGTTGGAAGATGACAAGTATTTGATTTCAACTTTATACATTGACAAGATGATTAAGTGGTTCGACAAGTTTAAGGACGGCTGCGACATCGACTACAAGGACATCACATCAAAGCTAACTATGTTTGCAGTCCAAGGTCCAAAGTCAAGAGATCTTGTAAATAAAATTGTGGACAAGGACGTTTCTTCTATGAAATTCTTCACTATTGAAGACAATTCTGTTGGCGACTTAGACATTATGGTTGCAAGGGCAGGCTTCACAGGCGAACTTGGCTACGAACTTTATGTTGAAAGCGGCAAGAAGGAAGTTCTCGAAGAAAAAATTAAGGAATGCGGCAAGGAATTTGGCTTAGTTAATATTACCACTGATGTAATTATTGGAAGTTTGCCAGGAGAAAAGGGCTATGTTTTAATGAGCGATCTTGAAGGCACAAATCCTCTTGAAGTTGGCTATGGCTGGACAGTTCACTGGGATAGTGACTTCATTGGCAAGGATGAACTTCTAAAGGCAAAGGGAAATATTAAGAGAGATCTTTTCGGCTTTGAACTTTTAGGAGAAGGTCAAGTTGAAGCAGGAGATCCTGTTCTTTGTGATGGCAAGGAAATCGGTAAGGTTACTAAATTCACTTACGGCTACACTCTTGAAAAATTCATCGGTTACTGCTTAATTGAAAAGGAATGTGCAGTGGAAGGAAAAGAAGTTGAAATTAAAACTAAGGCAGGCAGCCTAAAGGCAAAATTATGCGACAGAGTTTTCTACGACAAAGAAAATGAAAGAGTAAGAGGATAAGATAAGGATAAAAGGAGTCTATGGGCTCCTTTTTTATATTAGACTATAATAAATTTTAAATAAAAATTTTTGCACTTATGTCTTTGTTTATTTAAGAATGAATTAAAGATATGGGTGCAATTTATTTCGAAATATTTTTTAGAGATTTAATCCCCAAAAATATTATAGAGGCATTTTTTGCAAAAAAATATCTGTTGGAGATTTACTCCCCAACAGATATTATAAAATTTTTAAAATTATTCTATTTTATAGATTAAGCAGTAGCTGCTGGTTTATTTTTATTTAGCATTTTTTGTGTTACAAAGATAAATGCTAGAGCAGCAAGTCCAATTGCGTCAGTAAGAAGCTTTGGATCAAGTAGTGCGAAAGCAGCTAAAAGAAGTATAATTCTTTGCCAGATTCTTAGGTTGCCAAATAGGTAAGATTCAACTGTACCTGCCAAGCAAACTGTACCAATAAGAGCTGTTGCAATTGTTGGAAGTGCAGCTGTTATTGGAAGCCAATTTACTGTTGTTCCTGCTATGGAATCTATCATTATTAAGTGTGGGTTAATAACAAAGATGTAAGGTATTATGAAGGCACCTATGGCAAGCTTGAAGGCTTGGAAACCAGTCTTCATTGAGTTGGCACCTGCGATACCTGCTCCTGCGTAAGCAGCTAGGGCTACTGGAGGAGTAACGTCGGCAACTACACCAAAGTATAGGATAAATAGGTGGGCTGACATTAAGTTTACACCAAGTTTTGTTATTGCTGGAACAGCCATTGTTGCAAGTACGATATATTTTGCAGTAGTTGGAAGTCCCATACCAAGGATAATTGAAGATATCATTGTAAGAAGTAGTGTAGGGATAAGTCTACCTTGAGCTATTTGTACGATTACTTCTGCAATCTTTAGACCGAAACCAGTAAGTGTTACAACACCTACGATCATACCAGCACAAGCACAGGCACAAGCTACACCAACGGCACCCTTAGCACCTGCTTCCATTGCTCCAAGAATATCTTTAGGAGTAAAGGAATTATCTTTTTTAATAAGAGATACTGTCATGGCAACTATAACGCCAATTATTATACCAGTTAAAGCAGCCATTGTTGGTGGATATTGTTTAACCAACATGAAGATGATTGCAATAAGAGGTAGAGTTAAATAACCTTGTTTTCTTAAAATATTTGAAACCTTTGGAAGTGATTCTCTAGGCATACCTTTAAGGCCAAGTTTACAAGCTTCCAAGTGAACCATTGTACCAACAGCTATATAGTATAGAACAGCTGGGATAATAGCAGCCTTAACAATTGAAATGTAAGGGAAACCAGTGAAGTCCGCCATGATAAAGGCAGCAGCACCCATTACTGGAGGCATGATTTGTCCACCAGTAGATGCAGTAGCTTCTACGGCGCCTGCATAGTGAGGTTTGTAACCAACTGATTTCATTAGTGGAATTGTAAAGGCACCAGTAGTAACTGTGTTAGCTACAGATGAACCTGAGATTGAACCCATAAGTCCTGAAGAAAGAACTGATGTCATAGCTGGACCTGATCTTGTAGAACCAGTTAAAGCGTAAGCAAAGTCTATAAAGAATTCGCCAACACCAGTTTTATCTAGGAAGGATCCAAATAGTATGAACATAAATACGAAAGTAGAAGATACTCCAAGAGGTGTACCCATAATACCTTCAGTAGTCATATACATGTGAGAAACAATTCTAGTAACATTAAAGCCTCTGTGGGCAAATATACCTGGCATGTGTCTGCCGAAGTAAGCAAATAGTAGGAATACTATAGTAACGATAGGAAGTTCTGGTCCTACAACTCTTCTTGTAACTTCAAGAGTAAGTAGAACTGCAAGAACACCAAGTACCATATCAGTAGTGGACATTTGACCACCCTTAAGGGCAATTGCTTCTACATTAAAGAATATGTAGCCCCATACTCCAACTGATAAAATAATAAGTAGCCAATCAGCGATATCAATTTTATCCTTTGATGACTTTTTAAATCCTGGATAAAGTGCAAATCCAAGAGTAAAGGCAAAGATTAAGTGAAGAGATCTTTGCTTCATAGCTAAAAGTGTACCATGCCATGCTGTAAATAAGTGGAAAGCAGACATTAAAATTGCAACGATTGTAATAAATAGGGCAACCTTACCAGATAACTTACGAAGTTTACTAGTTTCAAGGTCATATTGTTCCATTAATTCGTCAACATTCATTGCGCCAAGTTCTTCGGCAGTTTTAGTTAAACTAGCTTCAGAAGAAGAGTCCTTTGAATCTAGTTTAGAATCCTCTGTTTTTACTTCTTCAGATTCTATATTTTCATTTAATTTTTTATCTTCGCTCAATTTGGCACCTCCTTAGTGCGTATTGTAAAAGTGAGATGTGTTCAGTAGAAAATTCTAAAGCTTCTCTCGGTTCAGAAAAATCTAAAAAGGGAGTGGTCCTTCCATTGATAACAAGTTTGTGATTTGCTATGACAGCCCCAGTCCTATAAACAACAGTTTCAAAGGGAACATTCATATCATATAGGCAAAAACTACCGTCATCGGCGTATTTAAACTTGTATATTAAATTTACAGGAAGACCTGCACCTTGGTCGCGATATCTTTGTTCCATAAGTATTAATTTGCCATCGCGAACTTCATACCATTCACTAGTCTCTGACCTTTCAACGGAATGGGTATAGACTATGCCGAACCTTTCCTTATCCTTTAAGTGTTCTATCTTTAATAGGTCTCCATTAAAGTAAGATTTTATTATTATTGCGTCGATTTTCACAAAGGATAAAATAAAAAAAACTATTATAATAAAGAGAATTGGAAAGAAAAACTTCTTTCCAATGCCCTCTTTATTTCTACCATTCATTATTTTTTAACTTCATCGAAATATTTTTGTGCACCTGGGTGAACTTCAATACTCATACCGTCAAGAGCTTTTTCAAGAGCGATGTCGCCACCTCTTGCGTGAGATTCCTTCATAGTATCAAGGTTTTCAAATAATAATTTAACAATATTATAAGCGTCTTCTTCAGCCATTTTTTCGTCAACAGCTAGCATTGATTGTACTGCTACTACAGAGATTTCTTGGTCTTGTCCCTTGTATTCAGATGGAGTGATGTGTAGGTTAACATAGAAAGGATATTTTGCGATAAGAGCTTCAGCTTTATCTTCTGCAATTGGAACTAGGTGAACATCGTGAGTTGTTGCAAGTTCAGTAATAGCTGAAGATGGAATAGCTGCAGTTAAGAAAGTTGCATCAATTTGACCAGATTTAATTTGGTCAGCAGCTTCTGCGAAAGATAAGTAATCTACTTTTCCTAAGTCATCGTAAGTAATTCCGTGAATATCAAGAATTTGTTTTACGTTAACTTCAACACCAGATCCTGGAGAACCAACAGCCACTCTCTTGCCTTTAAGATCGTCAATAGTTTTAATTCCTGATTCATCAGAAGCAACTATTTGTACGATTTCTGGATATAGACAGCAAAGTCCTCTAAGACTAGGTTTTTCTTCTCCTTCAAAAGTATCAGTACCATTTACTGCATAGTAAGCAACGTCGTTTTGGATAAATGCGATTTCTGCGTCTCCCCTAGTAACAAGTTCAACATTTTCTTTAGAAGCACCAGTAGCTTGTGCAGTAGCTGTGTAGTTAACACCTGCATGGTTAAGAATGTTAGAAAGTGCTCCACCTAGTGGATAATATGTACCACCAGTACCACCTGTTGCAACTGACATGAATCCGCCTTTAGTTTCCATTAAACCTTCAGATGTCATTTCGCCAGAAGCTTCTTCTGTCTTTGCGTTTTCTTCAGTTTTTGTAGCATTATTTGCAGCTTCTTCTTTTTTGTTTCCGCCGCCGCTACAAGCAGTTAAAGTAACTGCAACCAAAGCAATAAGCATCATAAGTGTCATAAATTTTTTCTTTGTCATAATAATCCTCCTTGACATTATTCAAATAAACTAAAATTTTATGAAAATGTTTATTTGCTATTTTTATATTACAATAACTAATATCAAATGTCAATTAAATAAAAAAGGATATTGGGGCGAAAAATTGTATAATATTTATACAAAACTATAAATTTGAAAACGGTTTAAAATAAAGAAACTGCAATAAAGTGATGAAATTTGCTTTTAGGGTAAGTATAAAATGTAAATTTAAAAATAAAATATCGAAAGATTTATAAAATTTATCAATCTTAAAAGATAAAAAATTTATAAATTTTGGAGGTAAAAATGAAAATTTCTCATCTATTAAATATTAAGTATCCAATTTTGCAGGGAGCTATGGCAAATATTTCTACATCAGAACTTGCAGGTCCAGTATCTGAAGCCGGTGGTCTTGGCATGATAGCCACTGGAGGCTTTAGTCCAGAGGTCGTTAGAGAAGAAATAAGAAAAATAAAAAAGATGACAGACAAGCCCTTTGGTGTAAATATGGTAATGATTCACCCAGCCATTGATGAGCTCAATAAAATTGTTGTGGAAGAGGGAGTAAAAATTATAACTTGTGGTGCAGGCAATCCAGAAAAATATTTTGATTATTGGTTAAAAAATGGTTTAAAAGTAATTCCTATTATTGCCAACAAAAAGATGGCGCAAAAAGTTGAGAGTCTCGGTGCCATTGCCTGTGTCTTTGAAGGGGCAGAAGCAGGAGGACACATAGGAAAGCTCAATACCTTCCCAGCTCTGCCAGAAATCTCTGATTCTGTAAAAATTCCGGTGATCTCTGCTGGAGGAATTTACACGGCAAGGCATATCTTGGCTGCAGAAATTTTGGGGGCAAGTGGAGTGCAAATGGGCACGAGATTTTTGGTGTCAGAAGAAGCACCAGTCCACGAAAACTTTAAAAAGACTCTTCTTGAAGCCACAGATAGGGACACAATTGTCACAGGAATTACGACGCCTCATCCAATAAGGTGCTATAAAAATAAGTTGGCTGATAAACTTTTGGAGATCGAATTAAATAAGCTTGGCCAAGAAGAATTTGAAAAGTACGCTGCAGGCTCTAGCTATAAAGCTGTAAGAGATGGAGATGTGGAATGGGGCTCTGTCATGGCAGGAGAAGGCTACGAGTATTTAAATAAAGTAGAAAGTGTAAGGGATATAATAGAAAACATTATGAGGGACTACCAAGACCTAAAAGAAAATTTTAAAAATAGTTAAAAATTTTTTCTTGGTTACTTCATAAATTTTATAGTAAAATATTTTTGCGAAAATTTTGGAGTAAAGTATGGAAAGATTTAATAATGAAAAATTAAAAAGGATTCAAGTTTTAAATGGGGCACAGCTAAAATATATGGCCTTTACATCTATGTTAATTGACCATGTCAACAAGGCCATAATTTTGCCCTACCTTGAAGTGGGAAGCACTCTCTCAAAGATTTCCACAGTCTTTGATGTCTTAGGCCGCATTGCCTTTCCCCTCTTTTCATTTTTTATAGTGGAGGGATTTTTTAGGACTCATTCAAGGAAAAGATATTTACTAAATTTACTTTTCTTTGCAGTGATTTCAGAAGTGCCCTATGATATGTTTTCTTCAAAAGTTTTTTTGGAGTTTAGACTAAACAATGTCTTATTTTCTCTGGCTCTCTCCTTAATTTTTATTTGGATCCTTGATGAAATTAGAAATAAATTTGAAGATAAAATTGGAAGGAAATGGCTTTTGTTTTCTATACCACTTTTAATCATCATGTACTTTGCAAGCATTTTTGTGTCAGGGGATTATGGTTTTCACGCAATACTGACATCTTTTTTCTTTTATATATTTTACAATAGACCTATCGCTTCGGCAGCCTTTGCCTACTTGACTATAATAAAAGAAGTTTGGTCAATACTTGGCTTTGGACTAACTATAATGTATAATAGCGAAAAGGGAAGGCAAAATAAATTATTTAATTATTTATTTTATCCAGTCCACCTTTTTATATTGGGACTACTTAGGTTTTACCTAAATATATAAAATTAAACAGAAATTTTTATATAAACAATGAGATGCCTTTGAGAAAACTATTAACTTAAAGTAAATATAGAATAGTTTTCCAAGGGCTTTTTTAAAGAAAAGTGTTAATTAAATTAAGGAGATAAATGAACTTGAAAAAGATTTCATTTTCAACTAAAATAGAAATGTAACGATGTACATAAAATTTTAAGGAGGATGTAAATGAAAGCGTTAATGGTAGACTATATGTCAGATGTAATTGACAAAGGACTTGAAGAAAGAGGTATTGAACTTGATAAAGTTATGCTTCCAACTTCTGAAAAATTAGCAGAAATTATTGAACCTTATGATTTCTTATTCATGAGAGTTGACCCATTCATCAACAAGGAAGTTCTTGATGCTGCTAAAAACTTAAAGGCAATTTTCGTTGGTTCAACAGGAACTAACCATATTGACCTTGAATATGCAAAGGAAAAAAATATTCCAGTTAAAAACTCTCCAGGACAAAATGCAAACGCAGTTGCTGAACTTGTTTTTGCAAAAATGTTAGACCTTTACAGAAACTCTGTACAAGCTCAAAACGAAGTTAAGGGTGGAATCTGGAACAAATATAGATGGATTGGTAGAGAACTTAGAAATAAGACTCTAGGAATTTGTGGTTTTGGTGCAATTGGTAGAAGAGTTGGCGAAATCGCCAATGTATTCCACATGAGCGTTCTTGCTTATGACCCATTCTTAAAACCAGAAGACATCAAAGTTGACTATGCTAAACTTGTTGACTTCGATACTCTTGTAAAAGAAGCTGACATCGTAACTCTTCATATGCCACTAACTCCTGACACTAAGGACTTATTTGCTAAAGAAGAATTTGAAAAGATGAAAGACGGAGCTTGCATCATCAACGCTGCTCGTGGCGGAATTGTTAACGAAGATGACCTATACGACTACATCAAGAATGGCAAACTAGGTGGAGCAAACTTAGATACACTTTCTAATGAACTTGGCTCTGGCGGACTTGACACTCAAGATGTTCCAGTAGAAAACAAATTATTTGAACTTGATAGACTTTATGTAACACCACACATTGGTGGATCAACTATCGACGCTCAAGACGACATTGGACATGTAATTCTTAAAAACTTTGACGAATTATTTCCAAATGTAAAATAAGAAAATAAATTTTTTAAGGCTGTTTGTTTTTAGTAAAATGAACAGCCTTTTACATAATATTTTAAGTTTTAAGACTTAGACACTTAATAGGGGTGGATGAAATAAGATGAAAAAGCAAAAAATCTTTAAATTTATAGAGTATCTCTTTTTTGCAAGTACAACTTTTATGACAGGTGTCTTTGTGTATTATCTTTATGAAAGCAAGGAACTGGATTTTTTAAAAACTTTAATGCCATATTTTGGGGTACTTGTTTTTGCATCCTTTATTAGTGCTGTAAAATACAAAAAGAAATAAAATAATTTTTTAAGGCTGTTCACAAGTGTGGGCAGTCTTTTTTTGCAGTCTTTATACATTGTAATGACAATCTCTTTGTAATAAAATAATGAAAGAGATTAAGAGGAGGATGACATGAAGGACTATTACGCACCAATTATTTTATTATTAGCTTTTACTGGAGTGGTTTTTTTATACAACTACTATGTGAAAATAAAAAACGAAAGAATTTTGAGAGTTGAAATAAGAAAAAACTTTGGCAAAATTCACTCCAAAAAATTCAAGGGAAAAATTGACGGCATACATAAAAGGCTTGGGGGAAATTTATCTGAGATCACAGCAGCTGATTTAAACTTCGACAAAATAATTGAGAAGATGAACCACAACATGACTAGACTGGGCTTGGAATACTTTTATTACAGGCTGAGAGATTTGATTTTAGATGAAGACCAAATTAAAAAGACTCAGAATAACATAAAGCTTTACGGTGATAGAGAAGATGAGCTTCTAGACATGCAGTTTCAGCTGGGAAAGATTGGTTACTTCAAGGAAGATGTCCTAAATCTTATTGAAGAAGAAGTTGAAGTGGAAAGAGAACTTGACATTGCAGCGAAAATTTTTTCCTTCACAGCAATTTATATTATCCTTCTCTTTATTTTCTTAAGGGCAAAGGCAGTCCTATTTATCTTTGTCCTCCTTGGCGTCAACACTTTGATCTACAAAAAATTTAATGAAATAACTTTGGGCAAGTTAGAAAGCCTAGTTAGGCTCAAAAGTATTTTATTTGTATCAGAAAGCTTGACGAAAAATAAAAATCAGGTTTTCACAGAGGAAGTCCAAGAAGTAGAAAATATTTTAAGAGAACTTGGGTCCCTAAAGAAAACCTTAAGGTCCTTTGGATTTTTGACAGGCAATGCAGAAATGGATTTTGCAGAAACCTACAAGAATGTATTATTTTTATCAGAAGCTAGGAGTTTTTCCAAGGCACAAAAATATTTCAAAAAATATGGAGAAGAAATATTTAGACTTTACTACTTGCTGGGAAAAATCGACTGCCAAATTGGAATAATTTCAATTTCAAAGGCATATTGCACAAACTTTGCAGACTTTGGAGAAAAAATTTCTGGCAAAAACTTATACACTCCACTCCTAAAGGACCCAGTGGCAAATGATTTAGATTTAGAAAAATCCATGATCCTTACAGGCTCAAATGCATCAGGCAAGTCAACTTATCTTAGGACAATTGGCATCAACGCAGTCTTTGCC
>ERZ1673752.1830-NODE-1830-length-27150-cov-13.098837_pt1 | contig 27150 bp, 33 predicted proteins | sample MGYA00580195_ERZ1673752 | MGnify/ENA primary metagenome ERZ1673752 (study PRJEB41218, sample SAMN15661744) | gut metagenome | host: Homo sapiens | place: Canada: London | collected 2015-08-20/2019-03-30 | study: EMG produced TPA metagenomics assembly of...
AAGAGGGATTCTGCTTTGTCTGCTTTGTTCATTGATTTTCACCTCCGGTTGTAATAACATAATCTGTCACACTGTTCTTCTATACTGATTATGATACCATGAAACCTTAACACCCTCAACTTATATTATAAGCCACTTTTCACTCCAAACATCCATTTCACGCCCTTAGCCAGCCTTTTCCCCGCATCTGCAAAATGCCCTCCCGCATTCCACTCTAAAACCACGGATTCCACCATCGAGTCCTCCTGTAACAGCCCTTCCTGCGCCCTGGTCCTGTCACCGACCGCTGCCATTACTTTGTTCTTCGCCTTCTCTTCCTTTCCGCCAAGGCTCAGATACACGCTACATTTACTCTGAATCACATGATTCCTCACATAATGGTCCCAGTCCGGGAACCACAACGAACCCGAACAGCATACAATTCCAGAAAACACGTCACTTTCATAAGCTGCCCATAGCGCGAATAATCCGGCAAGCGAATATCCCATCAGCCAATGTTCCCTGTCTTTCACACCAAAAGTCCGGTCAATATGTGGCACACATTCCTCTGTCAGCCATCTCAGCGTCTTCAGACCTTGTCCGGCGAAGCCTTCCTTCCCGAATACCGCCGCTGCTTCCCAAGGCGAAAAATCCCGATTCCAGTCTTCCACCTGAAATGCGACGAGCAGGAAATTTTGTTCCGGCACAAGTTCCAGTAGAGATTCCCACAGATGTTCTACTTCGTTCTGCTGATGTGGATACATACCCCAGAAGATAACCGGGCCGCCGGTTCCGTTCTGAGCGAGATGTAGTTTGATTCCGTTTATTGACATATCCTGAATCATCCCGGCACTCCTGCCGCTCTTTTCTTTTGTTAGCTCCGTTGTAAGCATTTGCTTTTTCTCTTTATCTTCCATCTGCAATTCTCCTAAATTACAAAGATTCATCTTTATTAATCTCTTCCATATACCCGGCTGTAACAATGCCTGCCGGCAATGCCACAATTGCTCTAAATGTTCTTTTTTCCAAAATTATGAAAAGTATCAAGAATAAAAATTTCATCATTAGTATGCACAGCCCTTTCTTCTTACTAAAGTTTATCTTTTCTCCCGATACAACTTCGCCGGCCGATGCCCGGCATCCCCCGTCATCTCCCCGGTATCTTCTACCAGATCAGCCACTTTTCTTCGAAACGCCGGAACCAGAAGCTTCGTATCCAGCACCGTCTCATGAATCTGCTGCAATTCTCTCAATGTAAACTTCTCCGGTAAAAGCCGGAACGCTATATGCGTCTCCGTAATCCACTTGCGAAGCTGTACGATTGCATCTGCAAGAATCAGCTCGTGGTCAAATGCAAGGTCATCACTTTCTATCGTCTTGAATTTCTTCTTTACATCCCACTTCGAAGTTGTCTCTTCTAATCTTGCATGAAGCTTCTCATCCCCATGTGTCAGACACAGATTCCATATACCGGCTTCTTCCTGAAATGACACATCAAACCACTTTGCATCCGAAGCATCATCTCCTGCCTGGATTATTTCCTGTCCGGCATTGACAAGCGCCATGAATCCATTGCTGATCACCCATCTTCTCGGATCACGGTCTGGATTGCTGTAGGTACCGAACTGCTCCAGGAAATTACAGTTGCAGTTTGTCTCTTCTTTTAATTCACGTTCTGCGGCTTCGCCGATGGTTTCATTCGAACCAACGAATCCACCGGGAAGGGCATAACAACCTTCATATGGTGCCGCACCTCTCTGGATTAAAAGTACCTTTAACTCTTTCTCCGCTATTTTTCTATAATTATCTTCTTCTTTGTCAAACATTCCGAAAATGACAATGTCTGCAGTCACGGATGGTTTTGGATATTTTGAATCATCGTAAGTCTTTACAAATTCTTCGTTAGCCTTTTGCATTTCTGATTTTTTCCGCATGATTACTACCTCTTTCTTTTTTCGTCCTATATTATTATCTTTATGTTAGTATCGCTTTGGTAGTATATCAATATATAAATTTACGCACACGAAAAATGTCATCTCATCTTCTAACGTTCTTCGTGTACGTTTATCCTCTTCAGATACTTCACTACCTTGTTTATTTGTTTTTACTGAATCTTTGCACATATCTCTTTACGTATACTTCTTCCGCGACAACCATTTCTGATCGATACACTTCACTTCCCCATCAAACCGGATATGTAAATGCACCCCGCCAGATCTCTGATTAATCTTCTCCACAATTCCATGTCCGAATTTCGGATGTGTCACTGCGTCGCCAAGCTTATACTGAACCACCTCATCTTTTTTCTTCTGTGCAGTCTTCAGTTGCTGATAAGTATCCCGGACCGACACGGACTTATCATGAATCTTGTTCTTTAATACCTTATCGTAGTCATGATTCATAAGCGCTTCGCCCGCCTTATAATACGGCGTCGGCGCCGCTCCGATTAGAGAGCAGCAGTATTTCCACGCACTTCCGTGCGTTCCCGCCTGCCATTTATACTTTTCGGGAATCTGCATATTGTACTGCATATAATGGGCATACTCATGCTTAAACAGATCTATGCGGTCTTCTTTGGACAGCGGATTCTTCACGCCATATGCAATAAACAACAGCGAAAAATGAAAATGCTCTTTTTCATGTGCACTTCGTCTAGTGTAAGATCCCAGTGTGTCCGTATCATATCCAAATGTTATCGGTACTTTTGCCCCGTTTAAATGCAGCTTTCTATCCAGTTCTTCATATAGGTTCTGTATTAATGCCCGTAAAATCGGGATTTCTTTCTGCAGGCGTTGTCGCAGGAATTGGTCTTCTCGGTTGTAATCTATCATCTTCTCACTCAGTATTCTTTCCTTAATCTCAAATTTATTTGCTATTATTTTTGAGTTCCTTTTTTACTTTCTTTATACTCTTTTACTTCCAATTTTTCCAGATATCTGGCTGATATCCTACTGTTGCCTGTTTCCCGTTACGCACAATCGGTGTCTTGATCACCTTTTGATTTTCCAAAATCTTTTCTGCTTTATCTTCCTCTGCAAGATAAGTAATCAACACAAGTAGATCTTTATCCTTGCACTCCTGATCGATCAGTTTTTCATATCCTCCGACAGCCTGGCATACCGAATTGAATTCACCTTTACTTAGACCTTTTTCTTTCATATCTACGAACTGGTACTTAATTCCGCGCTCTTTGAAAAATCGTTCAGCTTTTTTGCTGTCGAAGCTTTTCTTGGTTCCGAATATTTGTATGTTCATCCTTGTTCCTCTCTCATTCTTCTCTTTCTACGCTATAATATAACTGTTTTGGACTCTTTGGCTTATCTGGAATACTCAACTTAATTACGCCAGCTTCTACTAATGGATTTACATACGTCTGTATAGCATAAGTAACAGAATTTAACCCCAGATAATCACAAATTTCCTTTCTTGTACGCGGTGTTTTACAAAATACTATTAAATTATTTGTTTCTTCATCATTTGACATATCTTCATAATCATTCTTTGATTCTTTATATAGTTTTACAATAAAACTTCCTCTTTCATCCAAGAATTCTGGCTGTCTTAAGTTATATTTCTCCATTTCCATCCGGATTGTTGGAATTCCCGAATACCTGTTTTCTGTTATTCCCAATGTTTCAAGTGCCGATGCAAGTACCGGATTTCTTGTATCCGGTTGAATTTTTCCTAATTGGTCAATAGTGATTCTTCCATATAATCCACCTGGATTATGTATTTCAATCCTGTCTTCAAACATTATAAGTTGAATCGGCATTCCTTCTGTATGAATACTATAATCACGATGTACTAATGCATTTATAATAGCTTCTCTAACCGCTGTTATTGGATAGTCTGTTCTGTCAGTTCTTCGTCCGGTTGTCGGACTTATAATTGTCTTTGTCCGCATATTGCGTTTCACAAATAATAATGCCTCATCCAACATTTCCGGAATTGTTCCTTCTATTCTCTGATTATCTGAGAATCTTTCCCCCATGTCGCCAAGACTTCCTATTGTTCTCCCAGGAATTACAATTGCCGTAATACACAATTGTGGAAAATATGCCTGTGGATATGGACTAAAAAGCAAAGTCGCACTAAGCGTTACTTTCTCTCCTCGCTTTATGCTCATAAGTTCATAAATACTTTCATTATCAAGTGTTGCTAATCTTTGTTTTCCTCTCTTTAACAGTTCAACATAACGATTCAGTTCTTCCTGATCCAATGACATTAATGTTACTCTCGGAACCTCACGGATATCGTCTTGATATTTTCTTCTATATGCTTCATAACTATATATTTCGTATTCTGTCATCGGTTCATCACTATCCCCAATACGGGTATAGGACCCCTTCAACCTTCCACGTCCTTGATAATAGCAAGGTCTGTCTGCCAAATCTATTCCGGGAATTTCAGCAGAAACAAATTTTTTATTTTCCTTCTCCACAACTGTAATAAGCGGCCGTACAACCGGATTCATCTGCAAGCATTGCTCGTTAATTTTCTTTTGAATGTCCTGAGCATCATAAACACCAACTTCTTTATAATCTTGTTTCTCATCAATTCCAAAAACAATAATGCCACCATCATCCTGATTAGAAAAACTTGACAAAGAATCATATAATCGTTTCGGATATCCTTGCTCCGCTGATTTCAATTCCAAATTCTGCGTTTCGCATTTCATTTTTTGAATTAATTTTAGTTTGTCATATAATTCTTCTGTTGTCATTTTAGTTCCTCCATTTATATTTTAGATTCTATCACTATATTTAAGTTTATGCAAGAAACTCAAATATTATTCTTATGAACTAAAAAAGAACTCAAATTTATACTTCAAATTTGAGTTCTTTTTCATTTTCAATGTCCACTTATTCCTCTCTATATTTTCTAGTCCATCTCTTCTTCCCAATAATCATACGCATCGTCATATCCGTCCTCATAACTACCGTCTCCGAATTCTTCACCCCATTCATCCGCAAATTCATCTGGATCATCGTAATCATATACGTCATATGGATCATTTCTTGAAGAAGATCCCGAAGAACTTCCCCATGAGCTATTTTCGGAATAACCGGAAGATCCTGTGCTCTTTGTTTCTCTTGACTTCGCATACACTTCCTGACCATTCACATATACCCATCTCGCATATTGATTCTGCTCTAACGTGTAAGTCTGGTCCGGCTCCTTTTTTATCGTAATGTCCCCCGAAAGATTCTTATCACCTATGTAGACAGCAATCCACTTATCTCCCATCCGTATATCCTGCGAATATTCATATACACCTTCACGATTGTCCTTTACCATTCTTACCTCATTCATCAGTTTAATAAATGGTTCAAAATCCCCATTTGATGTATTTTCTGCATAAATAGAATCAATCGAGTCGCTGTAATAATCCAAAATGAAATAATAAAAATAATCTGATGGATCATATTCATCTACTCCCCAGTACTCGTCGAAATAATCACGAGAACATTTTTTATAAGTCACTCTGATATCTCCTATACCAGCCTTCCTCATTTGCTCTTGCAGATTCTCCGTATATTCATCCATATATTCTATTGCTTCACATTTTGCATTTATCTTATCCTCTTTTTTCTGCGTCTCCTCCTGTTTTTGCCTTTGTATCGCATTCTTTTCATCCAGTTTTATAAGCTTATACATTGCGAAAACCACGCATAAAAACACAAAAACTGTACATGCCACCTGCAAAGCTTTCTTTCTCTTATCTTTTTCCATGCATTTCCTCATTCACTTATTGGCTCTGTCCGTTATGAATTAATCATCATAATGATTCCAACCGCCCAAGATTCCATGGTTACTATGTCCTGTCTTCTTCCCCTTCTCATCATAATGATTCACACCACCTAAGATTCCCTGATGGCTGGATCCTGTCTTATTTCCTTTCGCATCATAGTGATTCATTCCTCCGAGCAGTCCCTGATGACTGGAACCCGTCTTATTCCCATTGGCATCGTAATGATTCATTCCTCCAAGGATCCCAGGTCTGCTTTCTCCAACTTTTCGGCCTGATGCATCATAATGATTGATATTTCCAAAGATTCCTTTTCTGCTGTATCCTTCTTTTTTACTCATAGTCGTTTTCCTCCGTATTGTATGTTATTTCGACTGATCTAAGTAAAGTATATATGGTTAGGTGGGGTATAAATAGACCTATAGGCTGTTAATTATGAAATAATTTCTTTTTTGTTGTATGAACCACAAGTCTTGCATACTTTGAAAAACGCTCTGCTTTTTGCTGTCGAAGCTTTTCTTGATTCCGAAAATTTGTATATTCATTTTTGTTCCTCATATAATTACTCATCATAATAATTCCATTTTAGGTTAAATTTTGAGGTTGTTTGCTTTGCATTAGTTTTAAAAAGCTCCATTCTTTTTTAGAACGGAGCCTTGTGATATACAACTAATAAGTGAAAGAGATTATTTGGCAGGCGTCGCGGCTCCTGCATCTCTTTTAACCCATAGGGTGCGTGGTTGCAACGAAATTTACCACCTCAAATAATCTCTTTACTATCTTATACATATTATACGCCAATTATTCTTTTCTGTAAATAATCTCCTTGTTACGCAAATAATTATTTAACCTTCTTTCAGTTATTTTCCACCCTGTAATAACCGAATTCTTATAATCTTTTCTGTCATTAACCGTTAAAATTTTCAACACTAAAAGAGCACTTTCCTTCGCATTTTCAATCTTTTTTACAATTAAACCTGTATTAGGCTGTTTATCCTTAAAAATATAATCTGGATCATCTATTATTCTCTTCAGATAATACATGGTATCCATATATGCTTCCGGATGCCTTTCTCGAATATGTTTTACCTGTTCATCTGTAATTATCACTTCATCACAGATATGATTTTCTGAAATGCATTCATAAATTTTCCAATCTAATTCTCCTAAATTATGAATTACATCACTTTTCTTTTTTCTGATAATGTCATCTCCTACGCGAACACAATTATATCCCATATTGGTGCTCCTTTCTACCTATAACTTTCTTAGGGTTCTGTGATTACGTTCCTTTTTCGTAACCAGTTTTTATTATTCTAACATACAAGTCTCAACACACGCAATAGTAAAATACACTTTTCTTTACTCTATCAATATTGTCCTCTATAGAAATAAATATTCAAAGTAGCTTTTAACATTCCTAATATATCTTTCATTGCAATATGATTAATCACTCAAATATTCTTCCTTACTTTTCTTTCAAAAAACGTCCAAGTTTATTTGCTACATCATGTACATTTTTTACTGCACTGCCAAACCGTTCTACTTCTTCACTTCCATACTCATCAAATATTTCTTTAACAGCAGATAACTTTTTATCCTCTAGCATCTTCCATCTATTTGCATAATTTCCTTTACAATATACAAATTACTTTTCAACAACTCTCATACTGAGATCATTTGGCATGTGTCATTACTTCTTCAATCTTCTCCGCAACCGCCACATCCGCCGGCAGCCACTCCACATCCGTAAGCTCCTCCCTGGTCAGCCATCTGGCAGCCTCATGCTCCTTCAGCACCAGATCCCCTTTCACGATCTCACACCAGAAGCAATCCATCGAAAGATGAAATCCCGGATAATCATACTCCACCGTCTCGATCCATTCGCCAACCGAAACTTCCGTATCCAGTTCTTCCATGATTTCCCGCTTCAGCGCTTCCTGCGGTGTCTCCCCGGCTTCGATCTTACCGCCCGGGAATTCCCATCCGCCTTTGAACTCGCCGTATCCGCGCTGCGTTGCGAATATCATCGTTCTTCCGTCTTCCTTTACTGCCTTTATCACTGCTGCCACAACTCTTATCGTCTTCATCTTACCATTTATCTCCCGTCAAAAATCTTCCTGTAACAGTCCCTATTCATTCACAATATACTGGTAAATATCCTCTCTCACCGGAGTCTCCAGCTCCCATTCGATCTCCACCGCCGTCTTATCCGTATTCGGCATCACGAACTGCTTCGCATTGCCGGTCGCGATCACACGGCCCAGATAATAGAATTCCTTGGATATCTTATCATCCTTATTCTTTCTCACAAACAGCTGCACATCTATGCCACGTTCTGTTGCGCTCAGGAAATTCTGCACATCTTCTGAGTCCATGCTTCTTCCGCTTTTGGAAATCGCGATCAGCCGGTTCTCTGCTACGAAATGATCTTCGTATTTCGTGGTATCGCTGATATTGTCCTGCTTATCGTAGTTAATGAATATCGGAAATGTCTTAGTCTTCTTATCATATTTGTAACCGCCGATGTTCAGTGGCACTTCATTTCTCTCCCAGTTCAGCAGACGGCAGGCATCCTCATATGTATATTTCTGATATAATACCAGATTCGTATCCTGATAATGGTAACTGTAATTGACCTTATATCTCGAGATCCCGAAGTCCACCAGTTCCTCCAAAATCGCACAGAATTCCGGATTCTCTAACATTTTCCCATACACATCGGAAATGCCGTAATCATCCTGTTCCTTCTTCAGAAATACGCACTGTGCGTAAGTCTTCTTTGCTGCACTCGTCGGAAATTCATTGGTCATCATATTGATCACATTTTCCGTGCAATGCTCGTCCATCTCACACTGATACTTCTCGGATAAATGCTTCTGCAGACGCCCAATGATTCCATGGTGATACTGCAACGTACGTTTCAACAATTCCAGCTCATGAATCCGCTTGCCACTCGCCAGCTTTTTGGAAATGAATTCGATTGCTTTTTCTTCGTCTTCTGACAATCGAATGGTATATTCCTTTTCGTATTTCACAAGGAATTTATAATACGAACCCAGGCTGTTATTGTCGAAGATCCGCAGCACATCCATTTCCCCATATTTATCAAAATCCGCAAGCGCCGGGATATGCCCTAGCTTATTCTTCAGATTCGTATAATTCTCCCGGATTAATTTGATATCGCTGAAGTTCGCATTATCAATCGCCTGGAAGATCCGCTTTCTGGAAATCTCATCGAAGTGAATCGTGCTCGCACCCGGAATCACTCTGCCACCCTCCGTGACATAACGGCGGATATTGTCCTTGTTATAACTACGGTCGCCGGACAGCGCAATCGGAATCATAAAGTTATTCCGGTAATTTCCGATGAAATCCAGTACAACGACATATTCTTTGTTCTCAGCTTTTCGAAGTCCTCGGCCTAGCTGCTGGATGAACACGATCGGCGACTCTGTCGGACGAAGCATGATGACCTGATTGATCTCCGGCACGTCCACACCCTCGGAAAATATGTCTACGGAAATGATGTAGTCCAGGGCATCTTCGGATTCTTCTCCTACCAGCCGTTCGATCGCTGCTGCTCTCGCTTCTTCCGAATCACTACCGCTCAGCACCAGCGTCCGCCAGCCCTTGTCGTTGAATTTCTTCGACAATTCCTTTGCCTCATCAATCCGACTACAGAAGATTAATCCCTTCACGCGGTCGCCACTGTATCCGAAATATTCCGCCTGTTTCATGACATTTTCCACACGCTCTTCGGATGTCAGATAGCGGAAGTTCTCCACCTTTTCTTCGGATGATTTCCCCGCATCTGCAATAATATCCAGATCCGTGATTCCAAAATAGTGGAACGGACACAACAGATCTTCCTCCATCGCATCCTGCAGACGGATCTCGTATGCGATCTGATGATTGAAGATTTCGTAAATGTTCCTGCCTTCCAGATGGTCGTCTCGTTTATCTGGCGTTGCGGTCATACCAAGCCATAGCTTTGGTTCGAAATAGTCCAGGACTTTTTTGTAGCTGTTGGCGGCGCTGTGGTGAGCTTCATCGATTACGATCGCATCAAATGCGTTCTTCTCATAGCGTTGCAAATTCTCCTCTTTGCTCAATGTCTGGATAGTTGCAAAGATAAAGTCCTTGTCATATTCCTGATATTTTCCCGTCACCAGTCCCATCGAAACTTGTCCGCTGAATACCTTGCGAAATGACTTCTGCGCCTGCTTCGCAATCTGATTCCTGTGTACCAGAAATAACACTTTCTGGAAGCCCAGTTCTCGCATGGCGAATGCAGAGGCGTAAGTCTTACCGGTACCTGTTGCAGATATCAGAAGTGCTTTTCTCTCGCCCGCTTCCTGTATCTTCCGCAGGTTCTTAATAAAGCCAACCTGCATACTATTAGGCTCTAACTTATATTTTTCAATCGATGTAATATCATCCAGCTTCGCAACATCACGCTGATGCTTGATGATCTTATATTTTTCCCGGTATGATTCATAAAATGTGTCAAAATCCAGTGCGTATTTCGAATTCCACAGCGAATCAAATTCCTGTACGATTTCCCGTGCCATCTCACCATCTTCCGTTGACACGATCTTCGTATTCCATTCCCGGTTGTAGGTCAGCGCTGCACTTGTGATATTAGAACTTCCGATGATAATCCGGTAGATCTCTTCTTTTTTGAAAATGTATCCCTTGGTGTGAAAGCCTTCTTTTGCTGCTTCTACATCGTACATTTTCAAAGTGATATTCTGTAACTCATTCAATTTTTTCAGTGCTCTTGGCTCACTGAAATTCAGATAATTCGTTGTCAGAATCTCTCCCGGAATATTCTTCTTTTCCAATTCTTTTAACGTCTGTAAAAGCGGCGTGATTCCGCTCATTGTGATAAATGCTACACTGATCTGGAACTGATTACACGCCAAGAGCTCATCCTCAACGGATGAGAGAACTTTCTTTCCTTCTTTGTGATTGTTTGATACGAACTGCGGACGGTAGACCAGGCTTGAGGCTGTGGCGCCGTTGATGTAGGCGGTTTCTAGGGCGGTTCGTAGGGTGGTGATGTGGGTGGTGTTCATTTGTGTATTGCTCCTTTTTCGGAAAGATTCTTGATTATATTTTCCGTTTTCGTAATCGGTTATTCAAACTGTATTCGATTTCTTACACTGTATGATCCTTTTTTATCTTATTCAATATCTCATTATCATAAAAAAGCATATAAATAATACATCTCAACACATCATCCATCAAACAACAAATATGACTAATCGCCCAATTTTTTCTACTATGTTCTGAATAATCAAAACCAAATTTTCCATCCATGAACTGTACGGCAAATTCTTCTATTTTTGTCTCAAAAGCCAGAAAATCTCCATGTGCAATTTTATTTCTTAATTGTCGTAATAATTTTGCACATTGTTCCTTGTCAGGAACTGATAAATACTCTGGAAGAAAATGTTGAAGTTTTTTATCTAACTCTTTTTCATGTCTATCTTCTAAAAACAGCTGACATAATGAATAATCTTTCATAAAATGATATTCATTATATTTATTATCTTTGTACACCGAATTTACTAAATAATCGAACAAAAGATAATTTTCTCTATTTTCCAGAAATTTGTCTAATAGTTCTCCCCATTCTTTAAGTGCTCTAATATATATATCTACACCTTCTCCACCCCAAAACAAACGATAATGATCTATTTCATCATGGTTTGAGGAATATATCCATTGTGGAACTGGCCCAGGGAAAGATTCCTTATTATATAATGAATTCGAAAGATAATTCCAAAAATTAATTATTTTTTCAGTATAATCATCTTCACATAGCCTTCCATCGAAACAATTTTGTTCCCAGCCCCCTAAAGGCATATCATCATAACTATAATCTAAGGAGAGACAAACCATTTTGCTTGCAAGATCCGAAAACTGCTCACTCGAAAAATCATCTGGAATTCTTTTTTGGGGAAATACATTATGATACAATTTGTTAATTCCACAAGTATGATTTGTTCCTAAATACTCCTGATAAATTCTATCCGCATCGTATGAGAGCTTAAGTTCCTTCTCTAATTGTTCTTTCCAATTATTTTCTGGCGAATCAGGTAAATTAGATAAATATAGACCTAATTTAGTAGAGATACATATTTTATCTATTTTACCATAACAATTTAGAACAACCATTCTTCTCCTCCATCATACTATTTTATATCAATAGTATGATTCTTCCAAACTGCAGCATATTTCACTCTCCTTGACATTAACCTTTTATCTGTTTGGCTATTTCAATCATCTTAACCAAATTTTCTTTCAACTCTTTCGATGAAGTATCTGGTCCCCAACTGATTCGAACAGAGCATTCAATTTCTTCCTCTGGAATTCCCATTGCTTTTAACACATAGCTTGGTGAATAGCTTTTTGATGTACAAGCTGAACCATTTGATATACTACAATACTGTTTTGTCATAATCATTAAGGCTTCTGATGCGACTCCAGGAATACATATATTAACCGCACTATTCACACAATGTCTTTGATCCCCATTGAAATGATAATTGATTCCTGATTCATCAAATATCGTTAACACCAGCTTTTTCAAAGCATCCATTTTTTCTTTATTACGTTCATAATCCAACGAGGCTATTTCGCATGCATATCCACATCCTGCAACTAAAGCAACCGGTATTGTTCCAGGTCTAATTCCATGCTCTTGTTGACCACCGTACATAATCCCCTTTATCGGAGGTAATCTGTAACCATCTTTTCTTAACACAAGAACACCTATGCCCTGCGGTCCCTGAAGCTTGTGGGCGCTGAAAGATAGCATATTATAATTCAGCCCCCTTATCTCTTTTATTAGCTTTCCACAACTTTGTGTTGCATCCACATGAAATAAGACCCTTCTTTCTGACAAAACTTTCCCTATATGCTCTACAGGCTGAATGATTCCAGTCTCATTATTTACATGCATAACGCTCACTAACAGAGTATCTTCTCTTACTCTAGACAGTATATCTTCCGATTTTACAAAACCCGAACGTTCCGGATCTACAATCTCAATATCGTACCCTTTCTTTTCTAAGGCTTTTACTGTTTCCAAAATAGCCTTATGTTCTATCGATGTTGTAATAATATGCTTTTTACCTGTTTTTTCTGCATATTCCCTTAATCCTTGAATAGCAATATTATTACTTTCTGTAGAACCACTTGTAAAAAAAACTTCTCCCGGTAAAATCCCCAATAACTCTGCAACTTGCTTTCTCGCTTTTTCAACCACTAATCTTGCTGATTCACCGTGATTATGAGTTCTACTATCTGCATTTCCAATTGTTCCTTTATAGACTTCTATCATTACATCAAGAACTCTCTGATCAATTGGTGCAGATGCATTATAGTCCAAATATGTACTCATTATTTCACCGCCAAATGTAATAAATCATCTATACTTCTTATAAACCCTGTTCCGCACAAATAAGAAATTCCACGTTCCAAATTTAATCTAAAGTATTTTGAAACAGTCTCATCATCAGTCTCTAATCCCATACTAATGCACCAAGCCTTCACAAGAGCTTCATAAACCTCATAGTATTCTCCACCAAATGTATACCATGACATTTCCAAATTACTGTCACTTGCAAGCGGAATATCTGTTGGTAGTGTTTTTTCTGCTAAGGAATAACATAATGCCCACCGGCAAAGAATATTCCAATTCTTAATACCAGTCTTTCCCTTCAACCGAGAAAGCTGATCTTTTGCTTGCTGAGACAAGCGTACTTGTTTGATTATCATAATTCTTGAAAATACCCTTTCTTAATTGACGTACTCTTTGTTTCCTCGCTGTATACAAGTGTAAACTCGTCTCCAACTGAATTTTTCATCATTTCATAATAATTCTGATCAATTTCTGTATCTGTAGACAGAATAATTGTCTGATCACTTGCATTTGGAAAATAGGTACTAATAATGGACGTTCTATGTTGAGAATCCATTCTAGACAATGGCGTATCAATTATTACTGGTAATTTTTTCTTCGAACACAATGCAAGAGCCCATAAAATAGCAATTACCATAAGCTGCTTTTCTCCTGCTGAAAGGGACTCTTTTGATACTTCATTCCCATTTTCATCAAGATACTGCATATCTAGTGTTTCTGAATTCATCACAATTTCTTGAATTAGATTCTTTTTATTTGCAAGTTGCTTATAGCATTTCGTAATTGTTGCTCCTAAAGTACCAGTTTTTCTTCTCTGCAATTCTACTGCATATGCCTCTAAAATACGAAGTGCAATATTCGAGTATTTCATCATTCTTTCTGAATCATCATGAAGTTCAAGTTTTTGAAGAAAAATCTCGATATCCCTACTGTACTCCGTACTCTTTGTTATTACTGTAGAATTTATAGAACTTCTTTCCTGCTGTAATCTGTTATATTCAACTTGTGCCTCAACCAACTCTGCTTCTTTCGCTTTTATTTGATCATATATAGCCGTCAAATCTTTTTCATTTATATCCAATGTAAGATAACTCTCAACTGCATCTAATTGCTTTTTCAAATCAGCCTTATTTGCTAATAATGATTTTGTATTGTTCACGCTCTGTTGAAGCGTATTCTCTACCAAAAAAAACAATTGATATGGTCTCATCTCCTAATGAAGGATCTTCTCTCATTGCCTCTAAGATTGAAGACTTTCTATGCTGACCATCGTTAATTAAAAATTTTGCATCCATTGACACTTCCAAAGTACCTGCATCTTGATTAGAATTATCTGCTTTAAAGCAAAAGTCCCCATCGATCGATGCAGCTAACGCAGAAAACACATAAGAATCTCTGTTGTCCAATATATATTTGCTTATTACCGGTATTCTAGCTTCATTCAGTTTCCTTTGTGCTCTATATTCCGGAAGAACGTACTCGTCATCAATCGGAAATAGACGTGGTAACATTTTCAAAGGAACCATTGCAATAAAATATTCTCTTTTTGCTTGAATCCCTCTAACAACAGGGAACTTATATACATAGTCCATTTTTATCTCCGTAAATCAAATAAAGTTATACTTAAGTAGCTACTTAAGTATAACTTTATTTGGTCTAATAGTCAATCTTATGCTTCTTTTTACTAAAAAAGCCTGCAAAACTAACCCCTTCTACTTCCTCCAACAAAAGAAAGTTTTACTCGGCTATCCAATGCTTCATCCTTTAACCATCGCAATACATTTTCATCTAAATCCGCAACTGTTGCTTTTCCTTTATTCATCTTCTGCAAGAAGGCAATAATCTGCTGATCTAGTCCTAATCCATCAATCAATTTTTTTGCTTCTGCAAGACTCTGATTCATTGATTTAAAATCCCCAATACTGGTTGTCCAAGAAGCTCCCTTGGCAATACCCTCTAGACATATAGACACTTTTTCTGTATCAATGCTTGAGATAACCTGCAACGTACTTTTGGTTGAATTGGTCATTGTTGAATAATGCTTTGTCCAATCTTTTTTGATGTTCTGCTGTACAGTTTTATGCGCATTTTCTACCTGGGCAATAGGATCCTTTTCTGCAAAACCAGATTTAACAATGCCTTTACTCTCCTGTAACAGACTTTCTAAATCTATGAGAATCTGATCATTTAATTGAAACTGCATTTTTTCCTTTGTATACTGCAGTGCCAACATCATTGAATGAATTTGACTAGTCAGCACACTAAATCGTTGGTCTAGTGCTTCCTGAGCAGCTTTATTATCTCTTCTTTCTTCACGCTGACGCAGATCTTTCATATCCTTTGGCTCATCTGAATCATCAGCAGCTTGCATAGAAATTTCAGGTTCTATCTTGAGCGTTGGTATAACTCCACTACCTGAATCTGCTTTCTGTAAATTTATTATTGGCATTCCTAATTGTTCGTAAATATAAGTAGGCAATACAGACGCATCAACTGCTAAAGATAAAACGTTGTCTGTAACAGTAATTAATTGTAATTCTTCCGCAGCATTTTTATAATCATTATAATAGCTTGATTTTTGATTCAAGTAAGACGGCTCCATCTTCTCTTTTACTTCTGAGGTAGACATTGCCTTCTTCTCCACTATTTTACACAGTGTATATACACGCTCCGGAATAGCTGGTGTTACCATCTTATTTTGAAACATTTTTTCACCTCATTTCAGCACATATATCATTTGCCAGCATAACTCTTCCCTCAATTATATCTGCAATTCTTTTCCCAATCATTGGTAGGAAACAGTTTTCGGAAAGAATATGTACAATGTGTATTCCTGATTTGTGTTGCAAATATTTTGCGACTAATTTATATAACTCAAAAACTTCACTTTCATCATCCGGATAAAGAATAGCAACCATTCCAGATACAAAGTAATAGTTACCTTTTTTTAATAGCTCTTTTAAGTCACCTGAATTTACAACAAATAACGTTTTCCGATCAGAAACACTTTCAAAAAAGTTAATCTCTTGAAGCTGACTGTTAGTAGCAACAAGCGTGGACAGTCTTTGACTTTCTAAAAATTTAATAACACTTTTCTTTTCTTCTGACCTTGCAAGAACAATCAACTCATCCTGTGATTCAAATATCTTTTTCTGATCCATTTCAACTACAGAAACAGGTGTCTTTATGCTCTTTTTTAAGGGAAATGCAAGGGTGTCTCCACTATTTTTTCTTAAGTGTGCATTACAGCCCGCACAATATTCATAATCTTGGTCTCTTTATTGCATTTAGAATAATAGCTTGAGTCTCTTTTAATTCTTCAAGCCCTTCTTGCGAGATACCAAAATAATCCGCATTCGCAGCTCTTGCTGAAAGTGTCCTTTCCATTTCTTCTCTAGCTCCACGTATATTGGATCTTCGTACAAAAACATCCATTGCCTTCTCTGAAGCTTCTTTTTTTGCGTTGTCTACTAAATCAATCCAATTTTCTTCGGAATACTCTTGCTTAAACCAATCAATATTGCTCATTCCATCTATTTCATCTTTTAAGAATCCATGCCCACCTCCACGTTTCCCAAGATGCACAACATTTTGGGGCTTGAATCCAGACTCCACAAGGCGCATATACTCTCGAACAACTTGATTGTCATCGATTTCATCATCGTTCTTTATCGAAACAGTAACAACAACCTGCTCAGACATCAAGTAATTTCTATACGGGCTTAACGCATAGACAGAAACACCATTATCCATAAGATAATCAATGTTTGGTACCAGTGACCACGTAAACACTAATCCTGTCCAATCTAGATTGGACTGAATCGCGAAAGCACTAGCTTGCCCTTTACAAGAATGAATCGCGTTATCAACAATACAATCAAAAACGGCGTCCCCTGGTGCAAAGAAATGAAGGTAATCATTTTCAATAGCTTTTTTTCTAATAAATGTACCTCTTATTGAACCAGCAACATTTTTGATTGCTTTCGAACGATCATATGCTCCTTGAACACGATTAGTAAAAGCGTTCTGTGCTGAATTCAAATATTCATTCCATCTAGGTGGAATAAGTAAAGCATTTATCGCTGATTTAGGAACAAACGAACTTGCGGAATACGTAATTATTCCTAGCTTACTTGTTGTACCATGAAATCCTGCTAAACTTGTTCCAATATTGTCTTGTATTTATTATACTGCATGGGAGTGGATGGATACAAGAAAGAGTATACTCTCCTTCACAAAGCATTCAGCAACTTAATAACCATTATCTTTTTTCACCTTTTATTACTTATCACTCTCTTCTTTGAATTCTCTCATTATATTATCAAATGTTTCTTCTGACATTAAACCATACATTTTATTCACATATTCTTTTCTGAACAACAATATTTTCCGAAGTGATAATTTACAAGTTCGAATCACTCTCCATCGATGTTTCCTTTGAATCTTCTTATCTTGGTTATCACGAAATTTCATCCTGACAAATACTTGTTCATAATCAGAATATATCTCCAGTCCAAATTCCAACGGCAAGATTAAAATTGTATATACTATTGGAATCATAAAACTAACCAGTGTATTGATTGCATTTAATTCTTTATACTCTTTTAATCCAACATTCGCAGCACCCCAAAGCATATACCAACCAATACATGCCAGCACAATATCTATTAGCTTATGAACTCTCCTGTATTTTTCTTCAGATTCTGCTACCACATTCATAAGTATTAATATTGTTATTAGCGGAATAATCAACATTTCAATCCAAAATTTAAATGTAAATGTTCCAATAAAATATTCGAAAATAACTATTACTCTAAAGTTATCTTTCACTGTGCTTTTCAAATGCTCTGCATCACCCTTTATAATAGAATTCACACAATATGATATTCCAGAAAAGATCAACCATAATATAATATCTTTTAAATATATATTATTCCAGAATGGTAACTGATAAAATATCATGGTTATTCCCGCCACATATAAAGCAATTATCAGAAAAAAGTGTCTTAATTTTTTGCCTAAGAGGATTTTAATAACGTTCCATAAACTTTTACGGATTTCCCTTTGAGTCAACATCCATACAAAGAATCCTGTACCCCATATGGCAATTGCCCATTCTCTTGTTGATAAAATTGTCACTATTTCTTCCATTCATCTACTCCCATCTTCAAAAACTCCACATGCATTTACATTTATAAAATCTATTTCTCATCGTATCATTCATAGTTATTATCAATTTAGCAAATCTACTGTCGTGATATCGCAACACTTATGTATCTTACTTCAAAAAAATCCCACATATTATATGTAGGACTTTTCTTACTCACTATATATGCTTTGTGCCTGTTCTAAATTTTCTATAATTTTACCTTTCAGACTCTCCGGTGACATGACTTTAAATCTATTCGCATATTGTACAAACCAGCCAACCAATGTCACGCTGTCCATCTTTTTAAATACCGCTTTATACTTTCCTTTTTCTAACGGTCTGACCGACACCCCTGACATTTCCGGGCAGCGGCATAATCATATGCGAAAATCTGCTTCGTCCTCTCTGACTCGTCAGATTTAACAGCTTATTTCGAATCTCATTCGCTTCATGAACGGACACACACCTTGCCTGTTGCACCGAATCTAACATCAGCTTAATTTCCCAGTCTTCCAGCAAATGTTTCTCCATATACCATCCTTTATGTGAATTTTCTGCCTGCTTAATCGGATAACCGCAGCTTTGTAACAAACGCACATCGTCATAAATGGATGTACGGTGTACATTTTCCATTCCATATTCTTCTTCCAGTTTCTGGCTTATCTGCACTGCATTCATCGGCGTCTTCTCATCGGTGGTCTGGAAAAGTTGAAGGACGCGGATTATTTTTTCTTTATGGGATGCGGACATAGGGGTGCTCCTTACATTATGTTTTTGAGTTAAAGCGATATATTAATTATACTGTACCGTGCCTGCCTATACAACTTTCATCTTTTCATTTTTTGTAGTTGACTTTCATTAACAAACAGGTTAATATTATATATAAGAAATGGGTTTTTTACTGAGTAATGTCTTCGGACTGGAAAAGGGTGCTCGTTTCTTTTTTTATATTTATTATATCATAAAGGTACTTTTTCCCATCTCTGGCATGTCTGATGATCATAATTACATTAAACACATTATATCGTGTAATTTCTCCATCTTCACCAAACACAGGTAAAGCAAATCTCGATGAATAACGATACCAACCATACATGGCATCTACATTATGTTTTACTTTATAATTCTCAGTAAATTTCTTTCCATCAGCTATTTTAATAAGCTCTGGCAATCCCTGCGCAGCATTGGCCTTTGCTTTGGCATTTGCTCCTTTTAAAATATGTGTGTAGTTGGAATGTGCATATTCATCTGGCAAGTCTGCTCCTATGTAAATAACTTCATTACTATCATCAATAGTACAAATGTCACCAACATATTGCCTTAAATACTTTTCGACCTCATCCCATTTCACCGCCCGCTTCCCTTTGAAAAGAATATCATGAATAAAAACCGTTTTCTTTCCATCTAAATCTTCTATTACATTTACTTTTCTTTTCATTTTAACCTCTCCAACTTTCATCGTGCTACACGCATTGCGTTATTCTTTATCCAAAAAAATAAGTCTTACGACTTATTTTTCATCATATCTTCCACTTCCGCCCGATATTTCATCAAACGTAAAAGATATTCCGGAAGTTCTCTCTTCTCAGCTTCCCAATCTTGAACAGTACGATACGGTATACCATAATAATCACTAAACTCTCTCCTGTTCATTCCCATTTTTTCCCGTAATTCTTTTACTTCTTTTCCTCGACTCATTAGATCACCTTCTAGACGCATTGCGTTAATAAAATAATAATTCATGTATAAATGTCTGTCAATGACTATTTTCTATGCCCCCCTATTCCATCACAGTTTATCATACTTCGCACTCTTCCCCTTAGCCTTCTCCACCGGATACTTCTCTGCATTCACCCCTGATCTTCTCCCGCACGATCTCATCCAGATCCAGTCCGCAAGCATCTGCCAGCAAGACACAATAATTCACAACATCCGCCAGTTCTTCTTTTATTTTCTCCTGTTTTCCTTCATTTAAGACATCTGCGCCACTCCACTGGAATACTTCCAGAAGTTCTGCTGCCTCCAGTGAAATGGAGATTGCCAGATCTTTCGGGTTGTGGAATTGTTTCCAGTCTCTGTCGTCTCGAAATTTTAATATTTCTTTGATTGTTTCTTCTGTCATTTCAATTTTCCTCTTCGATGTATTTACTGAAAATCTCTTATATTCATTATACTTCGCTAACCATTGACGTACAAGAAGAAGTCATATTTCTACGACTTCTTCTAATACAATTGACATTTATCATCAAATAAAGTAATATTCTATACAAAGAAATGGGTTTGTTACCGTACAGCTGTTGCTCAAGCGGGGTGCTCGTTTCTTTTTTATATTCATCGAATTTCAAAAATTCATTTCTAAATCTATCACAAGGTAATCCAGGCTGTTTCCTCCTGTTCACTTTTCAGACTCTTTTTACAAATCTTGCAGATTGTTCCTGCCGGTGTAACTAATACCACCTTCGCGTATGCCGTGTCTCCAATCTTGTCATACAAACGACCTGCACTCATAGACTCTCCGATGACTGTATAAGAACTATTTGCCACATAACCGATCTTCCCAAGTCCTTCATACGTTACTTTGATTGCTTCCTTGTCATATTCATTATCCGGTTCTTTTTCTAATCTGATCTTCATACCTTTTTCCAGAAAATCATTTCCGAAGTAGTGTTTTGTTCCTGTCAGGGTGATAAATATTTTTGCCATTGTGTGTGCTCCTTTCGCTTTGAAAACGTGTTCATCTGAATTTAATTTGTTGTCTTATAATTACTTTTATCTCCCGGAATTCTGTTTTATTCCCTTTGATGTGTATAGTATAATTCAGATGGTGGGGTATAATATTCTCACCTCTTTTTATTTCCATACATCAAAAAAGGAAATCAACCGCAGTCAATTTCCTCTTCTCATCATCAATCATACACCCTTTTCAACACTTCCAGATCAACCTCAAGCTCCCTGTCACCATCTCTTACCCTGGCAATCACCGGGACCCCCGTTAATCTCTCGATTATTTTCTCATTATCTTCCTGCATCGCTCCACCCGAGTAATGATTCAGAATGATTCCTTTTACATCCATTCCATGATTCCGGATATATTCTACCGTCAGGACAACCGCATTGATCGTGCCAAGTCCGGCATCTGCGATCACCAGAGTATTCAGATGCAGCATTTTCACAATGTCTTCCAGCAGGATCTCATGCTCTTTCTCCCAGCGGATCGGACATACAATGCCGCCGCTTCCTTCTACCGTGACATAATCGAACTCTTTCTTTACCCTGTCAAAATCTGCTTTTACCGTTTCCGTATCAACCGGATTTCCTTCTATTCTGGCAGCCAGATGCGGAGACACCGCATTTTGATACAGATATGACAGTAAGCTGCTGTCTTCCTGTGTGATACCGGCAATCTTCTTTACATAGCCTGCGTCACTTTCTTCTATGGACTCTGCACCTGATAATGCAGCCTTATAATAGCCTGCATGGATTCCTGCATCCGCCAGCTTTTTCACGATTAATGCTGTGACATACGTCTTTCCTACATCTGTGCCGGTGCCCGTCACAAATATTCCTTTTGCCATAATCTCATGCTCCTTTTTTAACTTAGATAAAACCCGCTTTTCCGCATTCTAAGCCCCACACCGGCTGCCAGCAGACATAATACAAAATCTCCAGGCATATCTAATGGGAAGCAGGACAAAAAGATCACGCCCAACGTTGCCGGTGTATGTGCATAAAAGTTCAAGATTATGAATTTATACACGATTCCGATTGCATATGTCACAACAAATCCTGCAAGGCATGCAAGCAGATAGTTCTTGTAACTTGCTTTCAGCTTTTCGCATACTTTTCCGGTTACATATGCGCTTACAATGAATCCGACCAGATAACCAAAGCTTGGCCGGAATATGTATCCGATTCCTCCGCCTGCTGCAAAGATTGGTACTCCGACAAGTCCCAGTAATACATAACATCCTACAGATATTGCTCCCTTATCAGCCCCCAGAATCAATCCTGCGAGCAGTACGAAAAAGAACTGAAGTGTGAAATAATCCATATATGGAACCGGGATCTGGATAAATGCTCCTATGGCAACCAGCGCCGCGAACATTCCGCATAATACCATACTTACGGTGGATAATTTTTTTGTTTTTGTGTTCATCAAATTGTTAACCTTCCTTTCAGTTTATGGTTAACAATTTATCGTATTTCGCTTTGATTGTCAACTTATTTTTCGCATAGGTTTACAATCATGTTCTTGTTTTGCTAATTCAGAATCCATTTTCTACTCCCCATACTGCTCCATAAGCCTCCGGGCCTCTCCCCGCATCTGCTCCACAACCTCATCCGGTCCAATGATCTTAACTGCTTCCCCCAGCGAGAATACCCATCCCAGGAACTGTTTGCTCACATGCACGTCCACATTCACCCGGAAATGATCCGCATCTTCCGAAATCATCATCACATCTTTCCCGAACCGGTCAATGATCACGCCCGCAAGGCTGTTATTTACCAGCATCTTTACAGACGTTTCCTTTCCCCTGAACATTCCGAAACTCTTCTTGGCATAATCCGCCATATCCAGCTTCTTGAAGTGTTCTTTTCCCTCACGGGATTCATCCGACATCCGGATATGCAGCATCTTGTCCACCCGGTAATGCTTGATCAGCTGCGCCTCTGCATCATATCCGATCATATAATAATTCTCATCATCCCAGGACAATCCCCACGGGCTGATATGATACCATGCTCCTCCGTGACGCAGTTCCATCTCTTTCTTCACATTCCACTGGAAATACTGGAACTTGATCTTCTTATTTTCAGAAATCGCATTATGGATTGCATCGACAGTATAATAGATGCTTTCATTCATCGTCTTAATTCTTCCGGATACATACACCTGTCGCTGCAGCCTCTGTGCATCGTATTTGCTGACCAGCTTTTCCAACTTTTTTATCAGTGTGTTGGTCTTCTTCTCTGTAATGAATTTGGAAGACTGGATGGAATCTACCAGAAGCTTTAATTCCGGCAGTTCGAATGGTCGGTTGACTACGCGGTAATGATAGCGGTTGCCGATGGGTTCGCCCTCTACCTCGATCCCGAGTACAGACAGATCACGCAGATCTGCATAGATTGTTTTGCGATCTGCGGTCACTTCGTATTTTCCCAGTTCTTCCATGATTTCCGGCATGGTAATATAGTGTTCGTCATCTGTATTTTCCAGCATGATCTGTGCGAGACGGTATAATTTTAGCTTTTGATTTGTTCCTTTTGGCATAATCACATCTCCTCCACCAACATCTCCTGATACCCGGCAGTCCCATACTCTTCGATCCTATCCACCACCGGTTTCAATCTCCCATCCGTAATCCGCTCCAGTATCTTCATACGCTTCGGCGATATCACTTCCTCTGACCTGCACTTCTCATAATCCGCCGTTTCCATATGCCAGTAATGAAATTCTCCCTTATAATACTGTGATAATTTCTGTGCGATCAGTATTCCTTCCGGGTCAAGGTCGCCCGCATAATATACCCGGATTCCCGACTTTGCAAATAGATCCATCTGTATCATCTGATACAGAAAATTCCCTGCTGCAGTTCCATTGTCAAATGCATGCGGATTTCCTGTCAGCATGGTGAGATCCTGCTGGCACTGTTCCGATCTGTAATCCGCAAAAAGCGGGTCCTGTATCATTTCTTCATAGACCTCTTCCTGATACAGCCAGTATTTTAATTTCTCATAATGCTCGAAAAAGATACGCATGATACAGCGGTATCTGCTTACGTTATCGGCATTTAAATATTTTGATTCTGTCAGCGGCTTGATTAATTTGTCTGATATCTGCATAGAACTTCTCCTTCTGGTTAATTAAGTTCAGTATAGCACATGCGTTGGAAATAGATTCCATAGTTCTTTGTTTTTCTGAAAATTCTGCCTTGATTTCTAATCATTTACATAATCATAATAATCCGCCTCGCTGGCAAATAAGATATATTCGCCATCTACCATTCCCATGTAACCATCACCTGTGTTAAAACCTTTCATTGCCAGTTCCTCCATTTCTTTGAAAAATAATGATTTTGATTTGTTTTCCCTTTTATGTCTATAGTTTATAACATCAGATGGGGTATAAAATTACCATCAGTAACAAAAAATACCCGAAAAGATTTCTCTTCTCAGGTATCTTTATCTATCCCTATTCTATTTTCGCTGATTATGGGCATCGGTTTCTCTCCACCATCTACCCATTCAACCTTTTCAGCTGCTTAAACTTCTGCCTTCTTAATAATTCCGACACCAAGCGGATACGGTCCTGTATGCACACCAATCGTTGCTCCAATCTGGTAGATTCCGATCTCATCGATTCCAAGCCGTTCTTTTATCAGATCCTTTATCATCTCACGGAATCTGACTGCCTCGTCATAGTCATAACCATATCCGATGCAAAAATTATATTCACCAGGTTTTGCATCGATCTCGTCCAGATAATTTTTCGTCATATCTACAACCTTTTTCATAGACTTGATACGGTTTCTTGCCAGTCCGGAACTGAAGATTTCCCCTTCTTTTAATGTAATCATCGGTTTTATCCCCAGTGCTCCGGCAGCTATCCCGGCCAGTTTACCGATTCGTCCACCATGTCTCAGATAATCAATACTTCCGATTGTAAAGAAGATCCGTCCCGTCTCGCGTATCGGAAGAATTTTCTCCACAATTTCTTCATATCCCAATCCCATATCACGCAGTCTGCATGCTTCTAACACGAAAAGCCCCTGCAGTACTGTATTCACCGTTGAGTCGATCAGCGTAATCTTTGCATCCGGGTACTCTTCTTCGATCATTTCCTTTGCGACAGTTGCCGACTGCAGTGAACCGCTGAATTTGCGGGTAATACAGATGCAGATAACCGGTATCTGCTCTTTCACACTTTTTTCGAACACCTGATAGAAGTCATCCACCGATGGCATGGAAGACTTCGGAAATACATCCGGGTGTTCCACCATTTCGTTATAAAAATCTCTGACTCCTAATTCCACCATTTCCTTCTGATATGTCTCACTGTCAAAAGACACATAGAATGGCACAACCTCTATATCATGCTCTTTTGTAATCTCCTGCGAAAGATCCAACGATCCGTCACTGACAATCTGCACTTTCTTCTGCATATCCATTACCTCTCTACTTATATGTTCTGTAAAAATAAATTTCTCATACATTTTACATGTAGTTTTCAATACTACATTCTTGGAAACGTAGAACAGTATAACACAGGGTATCTCAAGTGTATATAACTATGCTTCATACTTTCTTAAAATTTTATACTTTTTAAGGAAAAGGAATAGCCACAGCTTCCTGTAAATTTACCGGGATTTTTTCGGAGCATTTTTCAAAAAATTTTTTACAAGCTTTTTTTGAAAGCTTTTTCTGAAAATCTATTGACTTGGAGTCCTCTTCAAGTGCTAGTATGAACTCAGAAACTGAAAGGAGATCTTAGAAATGTACAATAAAAAATTAACATTAAGTAACGGTGTGGAAATTCCTCAATTAGGACTTGGAACATAGTTCATCGATGATGATAAAGTCGCTGATGCAGTCAAAGCTGCTGCCGATCTCGGCTACAGACATTTTGACACTGCACAGGCTTACGGAAATGAGCGTGGTGTCGGCGAAGGAATCCGTACATGTGTTATTCCGAGAGAAGAATTATTCGTTGTATCCAAAGTTGCTGCAGAGCATAAAACTTATGAAGATGCCAAAGCAAGCATTGAAGAGTTCTGCAATGTCTTCCACTGATAAATACATTTTTCTCTTACGCATGAAACCATTCCTTTCCCTCTTCCTGTGGAATCTCACAAGTATCTTCCACTCCGTAGAAACGCTTCACAAAATACTTTGTCGGAACTTTTCCTCTAAGCGTCAGGTAGCCCTGTTCTTCCAGTTCCTTTATCTTTCATCTCATCAATCCTTCCTTCCAATTATCTTGTCCCATAAGACCTGTCATACCGCCTTATCTGCTGCTCTGTACGCTCCTGTTCCTTTACCTTACGAATAATCGTATCAATCTGCTCTGCACCGGCATATCTCTTCACACGCTCCAGATCATCAGCCTTTTCCTGCAACAGCTCTGTCCTATCACTCATATCCTTAATCTTGCCCTTGTAAAACTCCACATCCTCTGACAATCTCTTCTTTTCGCAATTGCAGGACTTCCTCTTTTAGCCTTACACACTGGATTGTCAGATTCTTTATCAGTGTTTTAAGCTTATTCACAAATGGTATAACCACCTTATCCCGAAATGACTTAGCACTTGCAAATGCTCCCGGTTCCGGCAACTGCCACTCCGGTGCTTCATCATACTTTCTTACATCACGCTGTAATAACTGCTCCGACTGCACCATCTGCTCTATACGATTCCTTTTGAACCAAATTTCGTAATAAATCTGAAGCCAACCTTCTGATTAATCTTTGTCAGGACCTTCCCTGGTATCTTCTTTATAACACCATTTGCAAATTTTACGCCAAATTTGATTCCTGCCTGTTTCAACAAACTATTCACTGCCACTCCTGCAAGACAAGCATATACAAAAGTTTGCGTCTGATCACTATTCAAATCATAATCTGCCATGTATGCTGTGCAGGCTATCATCCGCATTTGCACATAAATTACACTTCCGATATTCGCAGGTATCGCAACTGGCATTGTTATAAAGCCACCAAATGTTCTTGTAGCATAAAATTGCCTGATTATTTATTGATTGAGCAGACTGATAACAGCTCTATACAACAAAAGGGGCTGTAAAATAAGTCCCTAATATAAGAAACGCCAATTCCGGCAAATG
>ERZ1673752.1832-NODE-1832-length-27141-cov-6.700731_pt1 | contig 27141 bp, 17 predicted proteins | sample MGYA00580195_ERZ1673752 | MGnify/ENA primary metagenome ERZ1673752 (study PRJEB41218, sample SAMN15661744) | gut metagenome | host: Homo sapiens | place: Canada: London | collected 2015-08-20/2019-03-30 | study: EMG produced TPA metagenomics assembly of...
CTTCATTGCTCTGGTTCACCTCTTTCTGGTACAATAGTCCTCTTTCACAAAGGCATTAGTAAGAATACCACATCTTGTGGCGGATTGCAAGTGTTTTTTCTATTTTCAGAGAGAAATTTCCTGCCCCGTGGCGAAGAAATAGAGAATCCGCTCCGAGATGTTCCGTTCAAGCACCCGGCTCAGTGCCCGGCTGTAGGCCTCGAGCTGCGGGCGGTAGACCTCCGCGCGCTCCGGCTCCTGCCCCAGCCGGACGCGGTCGGTCTTGAAGTCCACGATCACAAGGCCCTCCGGCGTGTCAAAGCAGCAGTCCACGACGCCCTGCAGCATCATCTGCTCCCGCTCATCGACCTTGGGGTCATAGAGCGTCGCCGGGACGAGAAGCGCAAATCGGTATTCCCTGTAAAGCGTTTCCGCCTGTCGGATGCGCTGCGCCAGCGGAGAGCGCAGGAACTGTGCGATCTCATGCACGTCGATGTCTGCCGCCTGCTCGGGCGTGAGCTGCCGCCGCTCCCGCAGCTGCATCACCTGCTCGCGGACGCTCTGCTCGTCCGCCGGGCGTGCGAAATCGAGATACTGCATCACCGCGTGCATGGCTGTGCCGCGCTCCGCCGCCGTCAGGCCGCGCTCCTTCTGAAGAAAGCGCGGCTTTTCAAACGACACCGCGCGCACGCGGCGCTCCGGCGCGGCGTTCTCCGCGATCTCCTGGTCGAGCGCGCGGCCCTTGAGCTGCGTCGCCGTGACCTTCGAGGGGATGACCGCGGACGCAGCGTGCGGATAAACCCAGTCGAGCTGCGCCGCGTCGAAGGGCAGCTCCTCCCCCGCCCGCTGCGCGGGCACGGGTGCGGCGGAGGGCGCTGCCGCCTGCCGCGTCGGATTCTCCCACAGAAAGACCTCCCAGCCCACCGCGTCCTGCAGGTGCTCTGCGTCCAGCCCTGCCCAGCGGCGGATCGGCTCGGCCTGCACGCTCTGCAGCAGCGGCAGCAGCAGCCAGTCGCCGAGCGCCCGCGCCGAGGCAACGGCCTCCGGTTTGGCGGGATAGCTGCCGATGGCGGCGAGGTCGCGCACACGCGCCCCCGCGCGCTTCATGCAGTCGATACAGATGAGCTTTTCCTTCGCGCGCGTGAGTGCGACATAGAGGATCCGCATCTCCTCGGCCTTTGCCTCGCGCCGCAGCGTCAGCGCCAGCGCGCTTTTCGAGACGCTGTCATAGCGGATGTGCCGCGCGCGGTCGACCCGCTCGCAGCCGAGCCCCAGCGCCGGGTGCACCAGCACCGGACGCTTGAGATCCTGCTCGTTGAACTGCTTGTTGAGGTCGGCGAGGATCACGACAGGGAACTCCAGCCCCTTCGAGCGGTGGATGCTCATGATCTGCACGCCGCCCCCGCTCTGACCGGTGCTGACGTTCGGCTGGCGGTCATTTTCCAGCAGGCGGCGCAGCTGCGTCACCAGTTCAAATACGCCCGCCTGTCCGCCGAGGTTGTCGGCAAGGCTCCCCAGCGCGATGAGGTTCGCCCGCCGCGCCGCGCCGCCCTCCATTGCGCCGAATACGCCGAGCACATGGCAGGTATCATACAGCCTCCACACCAGCTCCCCGGCGCAGAGACTGCGCGCGTCCGCGCGCAGCGCATCGAGCGTCGCGCGGAACGCGGCGGTATCGGGCGCGTCATCGGCGCAGACGGCGTCGTAGTAGTCCCCCTCCGGAACAAGCGTCCGGATCTGCGCGAGCCGGTCGGGCGTGAAGCCGAACAGCGGCGAGCGCATCACCGAGATGAGCGGCACGTCCTGCCGCGGATTGTCGATGATCTGGAGGAAGGAGAAGAGCACGGCGATCTCCGTCGTCGCAAAAAAGGCCGACTGCTCGCCGCTGCTGCACGGGATCCGCTCCCGGCGCAGCGCGTCGGTGAACGCCCGCAGGCGCGTGCGCGGCGAGCGCATGAGGATCACGATATCCTCGGGCGTGATGGGGCGGAGCCGACCGTCCGCGTCCTGCACGGGGTAGCCCTCGTCGAGCATCTGCCGGATACGCCGCGCGGCGAAGCGCGCCTCGACCTCCTCGCGGTCGAACTGCTCGTCCTCCGTGTCCTCCACGCTCACGAGGTGGAACTCCGCCGCCGTGTCGGTGCGCGGGACGTAGTACGACGCGCCGAAGTGCAGCTGCTCGTCCTCTCCGTAGTCCATCTCGCCCATTTCCCGGGACATGATCCCGGAAAAGACATAGTTCGTGCTCTCGAGCACCTCCCGGCGCGAGCGGAAGTTCTGGCTCAGCAGCACGCGGCGCGGCTGGCCGTCCTCCGCCTCCGCCGCGTCGCGGTAGGCGAGGTATTTCTCGAGAAAAATCGTCGGGTCAGCCAGACGGAAGCGGTAGATGCTCTGCTTCACGTCGCCGACGGTGAAGAGATTCTGCCCATCGCGCGAGACGGCGCGGAAGATGCAGTTCTGCACCTCGTTCGTGTCCTGATACTCGTCGACCATGATCTCCTGATAGCGCGAGGAGATCTGCCGCGCCAGCTCCGTGGGCGCGCCGTCCGGCTGCGTCAGAATCTCGATGGCATAGTGCTCCTGATCGGAGAAGTCCACGGCGTTGCGGCGCAGCTTCTCTGCCTGATAGGCGCGGGTGAAATCCGCCGTCAGCCGGATGAGCGCGCGCATGGCCGGGGCCATCTCGCGTAGGTCGTCGAGATAGTCTCTCTCCGCCGTCTCATAGGGCGCGGCGGCCTTCTTCATCTCCGCCTTGCAGCGGTCCCAGATTGCCTTGGCGCGCACCTTGCGCTCCTCCTCCCCGCGCACGGGGCGCAGGGACGGGAACTTCGGCACGGCCGCGCCCATCGCGTCCCAGCCGTCCGCAGCGCTCTCGCGCAGGTGTGCGAGCTGCGCGGCCGCGTCGCGAAAGCCCGCGGCATAGCCCTTTTCGAGCGCGGGGCAGTCCGCCATCTCCTCTGCCGCCTGCAGCAGCCTGCGCGCCCAGAAGTCTGCCTTGCGGCAGGTGTCGGTCATCAGGATCCGGCCGTAAGCACAGTCCGCGAGCGCCTGCGGCGTCTGCTCCCACTGCGCATAAACCTGCTCGAGCCACGCGAGCGGATAGGGGTGGCTCTGGATCTTGCTGTGCTCCTCGAGCACAAGCGCCGTGAGCGCGCGGTCGTCGCGCCCCGCGCCGAGCGTCTCGGCCAGCAACTCCCCCTCCGCGTCGCCCGCCTCGAGCCGGGCGTAAAACGTCTCCATCACCCGCTCGAGCACGCGCTCACGCAGCAGCTGCGCCTCCTGCTCGTCGAGCACGCGGAAGTCCGGCGTCAGCGCGTGCTGCCCGTCGCCGGGGAGCAGATGCACATTCTCCCGCAGCACGGCGGCACAGAACGCGTCCACCGTCTTGATGTCCGCCTGATAGACACGGAAGAGCTGGCGGCGCAGGTGGCCGCTCTCCGGGTGCACGGCCACGCGGCGCGAGAGCTCGGCGGCGATCTTCCCGCGCAGCTCCGCCGCCGCCGCCTTCGTATAGGTGATGATGAGGAAGTCGTCCACATCGCAGCGCTCACGCTCCATATACGCGAACAGCCGCTCGACGAGCACCTTCGTTTTGCCGGAGCCCGCCGCCGCAGAGACAAGCAGGCTCCCGCCGCGGTTATCGACCGCGGCCTGCTGCGCCTGCGTCAGTTGGATTTCAGCCATGCCGTACCTCCTCCGTCTCCTGCTCGATAAAGCGCCAGAATTCGCTGTCCCTGACCTTTTTCATCATGCGCCGCCTGTCGCGCCCTTCCTCGAAGCAGCATGCCGAGGCGTACTCGCACCAGTCGCAGCTGCTCTCCTGCGGGCTGCGGCTGCAGGGGTCGGCGTTGATGTTGCCGCTGCTGAGCTCGTCTGTGATCTCGTGCAGCAGGCGCTCGACGTACTGCCCGAGCTTCCCGAGCTGAGCCGCCGAGGCGAGCCCGCCCGTGATCGTGCCGCCCTTTTTCACCTCGATCGGGAGGAAGCACGGCTTTTCGAGTGCGCTGTGCTCCATCGCCTGCAGCACCTCGGGCTCGGCAAGCACCATGCCGCTGCGGCGCAGCTCCTTGTCGAGCGCGGCGCGGATCTTCTCCTCCGTCGCCCCGCGCTCCGTGCGCAGGATCACGTCCCGCGCCGGGGTATACAGCACCCCCGCCGGCACGACCGGATGGCCGAAGTACCGCTCGCCCTCCCCCTCGAGCGCGAACAGATACAGCAGCATCTGCACGCCGAGCCCATAGCGCAGATCCGTCAGGTCAAAGGATTTTTTGCCCGTCTTATAGTCCACCACGCGGATATAGAGCTTTCCGTCCCTGAGCCAGCCGTCCACGCGGTCGACCTTGCCGGTGACAGCGAGGGTACTCTCCCCTTCACGGATCGTGATGGCCGGGAGCCGCCCGTCCCTTCCGCCGAAGCCCAGCTCGAACTCCAGCGGCACGAAGTCGGACTGTGAGAGCTCGTCCGCGACGTTTTCCACGATGGCGTAGGCCGTCGTGCGCAGGCGCGAGAAAAGGTAGCGGAAGCGCGCGCTCTTTTCGCGGCAGCCGCCGAGCTGCTCTTCGCTGTACTTCTCCAGATACTGCCGCACAAGGCCGCGCAGGGCCGCGCGTTCCACCGCGCCGTACCCGCCGCGCGCCTTCACCTCGCGGTTGACGTTTTCGAGCAGATAGTGCAGGAACGTCCCGATCTCGGGCGCGTCGAAGCCCGCGGCCTTGCGCTCCTTTGCGCACAGGCCATACTGCATGAAATAGCCGAAATGGCAGCTGCGGAGCTTATCCATTCTGGACGCGGACATGCGGTAGGACGAGCCATAGAGCGCGCGCACCGCCTCGGGCGAGAGCCGACCGCGATCAAAACTGCGCGCCCGGCGCATCGTCTCGAGCGCCGCGCCCCAGCGGCCGCTCTGCGCGAAGCTCTGCCACAGCGCGCCGCCGGGGTGCTCCCCCGCCGCTTCGAGCGCGCCCGCGGGCGTGAGCAGACGGTAATCCCCCGTCTCGCGCGTGACGGACACCGACGGGAACAGGCGCCGGATGCGCTCGACCACGAACGACGGGCGCAGCTGGCTCCCCGCGAGGTCACCCGCGGGCCAGCTCACATGGAGATACTCCGTCGGCTGGGTGAGCGCCGCGTAGATGTTCTGCAGCTCGTTATCCAGCGCGTCGAACGTCGCGTTCGAGAGCTCGATGTCGTGCTGCTGGAGCGTCTCGCGGTCCTCGTCGTCGAGGACGCCGCCGCGGCGCTCGACCGTCGGGAGCACGTCATCCCCCGCACCGAGCAGGAACAGGCACTTCACGCGGTGGCGGTCGTTGCGCGTAATTTCGCTCACGCGCACCTGATCGAGTGTAGCGGGGATGGTGCCGACGCTGTACTGCGTCAGAACGAGCCGCAGCAGCCGCGCAAACTCCTCTCCGCCGATCTCCTGTCCGCCGAGAATCTCCACGAACTGGTCGAGCACGTCGCAGAAGATCTGCCACAGCTGTGCACTCTCCTCCGCGAGCTGCACCTCGCCGCACGCCATCTGCTCCGCGGCCTGCTGCTGCAGCGTCTGCGCCGCGCCGGAGCGCTGCGCAAATGTGTAAAGGGCTTCTGCCTTCCCCCGCGCGGTTCTGCAGGTTTTCAGCCCGTCGCTCAGCTGAGTGAGCGGCCCGCGAACCTTTTCGCGGATGCGATTGATCTCATCGAGCCGCGCCTGCCGCGCGTCGGTCATCTCCGCGCCGTAGCCGTCGGGGTTCGCCGTCCACGGCGTCTCCCGCAGCCACATGCTGCCGCGGATCTGCCAGAGGATGACGTAGTTTTCCAGCAGGTCGCACTCCGCGGGCGTGATTCCGGCAAGGCCGGTCTTGAGATAGCGGAACATGTCCTCGTATTCCAGCCCGCCCGTCACCGCGTCGACCGCGCCGAGCAGGAGCGTGATAACCGATTTTTCGAGAATGTCGTGCCGCCGCGCCTGATAGGCGGGGATCTCCGCGCGGCGGAGGGCGTTTTCAAGAATCGGGCCGTAGCGATCCATATTCCGTGCCGCGACAGCGATATCTCTGTATCGGTACTTCCCGCTGCGCACCATCTCGCGGATCTGTGCGGCGACATACTCCGCTTCACTGTAGGCCGTGGCGGCCTCATAGAGCGCGATCTGCTCCGTCGGCTCCGGCCAGACCTCGTCGCTGCCGAAAAAGCAGCGCTCGAGCCGATCGAGCGCCGTGCGCTCCTGCGCGGTAAACCAGCAGATCTCGCACGGAACACCCACCTCGCGTGCCATGCGCACCAGCCGCTCCCGCTGGCGCAGGGCGTTCTGGAAGAGCTCCTGATTTCCCTTCTCGCCGAGGAGCGTCACCGTCACCTGATGCGCCTGACGCAGGATGATGGAGAGAATATCCTCCTCCAGTCGGTTAAAATACGCGTATCCGTCGACGTACACGTCCTTCCCCGCGAGGTACTGCGAGGATCCCAGCGCGTCGCGCAGCTTCTCCACCCGCGAGCGCGCGTCGCGCCCGCCCGCGTGGAGCTTCGCGTCATACGCGCCAAAGAGGAGCGCCACGGACTGCAGCTTATCGCCCATTGCCCCGCCGATCTCCTGCGTCTTTTCGTACAGCTCCTCCGGGCGGATCTCATAGGCATAGAACTCCTCCGCCAGCTCCACCAGCTGCTGCAGAAATGCCGCGCGCTGGGACGGGTGGTGGAACACCTTGAGCTGCCCGCTCAGCTCCTGCAGCGCAAGGCGCATCGTCAGGAGTTTTCCGCCGCCGTCGAGCGTCACGTCCGCCAGACCGCCCGTGCGGCTCAAAACGCGCGTGGCGAGGTTCTGGAAGCTCAGCACCTCGGCATTGCGGCTGGCCGTCTCGCCGCAGGCGCGGCACAGATCCACCTCCGCGCGGTGCGACGTGTGCTCCGGTACGATGAGCACCTGCGCGCGCTGCGTCCGCTCCGACGCGATGGTGCGCAGCACCTTTTCCGACTTGCCGGACCCCGCCCGGCCGATCCAGATGGAGAGCATGGCTCGTCCCCCTTCTTATCTTGCGTAATTGCCCCTATTATACCGTATCCGCGCGCAAAGCACAACCGGCAGGCTGTCCTGAAAATAGGACACACCTGCACAGCATTCATGGAGCAAAGACCTATTATAAAAAAAGAGGGAGCGCAGCTCCCTCCTTTTTCTGTAGATTTATTATTTCTCTTTTACAACCACGTTTTCCTCCCCGAGCCATTCGCGGCACTCCTGCAGGAGCGCCGGGTGGTTCAGGCAGTGCGTACCGACGAGCTTACCCGTGTCGGCCAGACGGATTTTCACCGGTGTCTCGCCCTCGAACATCGTCATGACAAGGCGGATGTGGCGGAAGGCGTCGCTCTCCAGCCCCGGGACACGGAGGTAGATCGTCGCGCTTTTCGGCGCTTCCCGGCGCGACGCGGGCGGGCCGGGCGGCGGGGCCATGTCCTTCTGCAGCGGATAGACCGTGTCGCAGAGGATCTGCGGCGGCTTCTCGTCGCGTACGGAGAGCTTCCCGCGCACGAGCACGGGCGAGTTGACCTGCATGAAGCTCCCGCACTGCTCGATGCAGCGGGAAAAACACATCAGCTCGATAGACGCCATCTCGTCCTCGATGACGACATAGGCCATGAGGGAGTTGTTGCGCGTGGTGCGCGTGCGGTTGGAGGTCACGACGCCCGCGACCGTGATATTCTGCCCGTCGGCGAAGCGGCGCGGGCCGTCCTCCGCGGCGAAATCGGCCAGAATCTCATGGATCGGAACCGCGCCCGCGCGCCGCGCCGCACCGCGCAGGTCGGCCATCGGGTGTCCGGAGAGATAGAGCCCCGTCGTCTCCTTTTCCATGACCATCCGCTCGGCGGCGGAGTACTCGGGGATGTCCGGCAGTTCAATCTTATTATGCTGCGCGCCGGTCGAGGCGGCGGCCATGCCGAAGAAGTCCAGCTGCCCCTCGAGGTTCTGTCTGCGGCTGGCGGAGATAGCGTCGAGCACCTTCTCATACACCGCCGCCAGCTGCGAGCGGCGCGCGCCGAGCCCGTCGAACGCGCCGCTGCGGATGAGATTCTCCACGGCGCGCTTGTTCATGTCCGTGCAGTCGAACATCCGCTCACAGAAGTCCTGAAACGACTCAAACGGGCCGCCGCGGCCGCGCTCGCGGACGAGCTCCTGAATAAAGCCGCGGCCGATATTCTTGATGGCGACAAGGCCGAAGCGGATACCGCCGCTCTCGACGGTGAAGCCGTCATACGAGCGGTTCACATCCGGCGGCAGGAGCGCGATGCCGCACTCGCGGCACTCGGCGATGTAGCCGGCGACCTTGTCGGAGTTATCGAGCACGGACGTCAGTAGCGCCGCCATGTATTCTTTCGTATAGTGGCACTTGAAGTATGCCGTCTGGTACGCGACGACCGCGTAGCTCACGGCGTGCGCCTTGTTGAAGGCGTAGTTCGCGAAATCGTAGATCTCGTCAAAAATGGACTCGGCCACCGGCTCGGGGATCCCGCGCGCGGCGCAGCCGTCGATGCCGCGGGCACTGTCGCCGTGGAGGAACGCCTCGCGCTCGCGCGCGACGTCCTTGGCCTTCTTCTTGCTCATGGCGCGGCGCACCATGTCGGCCTGTCCGAGCGAGTACCCGGCCAGCTCCTGAAAGATCTTGATGACCTGCTCCTGATAGACGATGCAGCCGTATGTCCCCGAGAGGATCGGGACGAGCGACGGGTGCTTGTAGCTCACGAGCTTCGGGTCGTGCTTGCAGGCGATGAACTTCGGGATAGACTCCATCGGCCCCGGGCGGTAGAGCGCGATAATCGCGGTGATGTCCTCGATGCTCTGCGGGCGCAGACCCGTACACACGCCGGTCATGCCCGTCGACTCCATCTGAAAGACGCCGTTCGTCTTGCCCTGTGAGAGCATCTCAAAAACCGCCGGGTCGTCCATCGGGATATTCTGCAGGTGGAAGTCCGGCTCGCGCCGCTGCACCATCTTCACCGCGTCATCGAGCACGGTCAGGTTCCGCAGGCCGAGAAAGTCCATCTTTAAAAGGCCCAGCTCCTCGAGCGTCGTCATGACGTATTGGCAGACGATCGACTCGTCGTTGCGCGCGAGCGGGACGTATTCATACACCGGCCGCTTCGTGATGACGACGCCCGCCGCGTGCGTCGACGCGTGGCGCGGCATACCCTCGAGCGCCCTGGCCGTGTCGATGAGTTTCTTCACGCGCGCGTCCGTCTCGTAGAGATCGGCGAGCTGCCTGGAGAGCTTGAGCGCGTCGTCGAGCGTGATGTGCTGCGCGCCCGGCCCGGCGGGCACGAGCTTGGCCACGACATCCACCTCGGCATAGGTCATGTTGAGCGCGCGGCCCACGTCGCGGATGACGGCGCGCGCCGCCATCGTCCCGAACGTCACGATCTGGGCGACGTGGTCGTCGCCGTATTTGCGGCGGACGTAGTCCACGACCTCGCCGCGGCGCGTGTCGCCGAAATCCATGTCGATATCGGGCATGGACACGCGCTCCGGGTTTAGGAAGCGCTCGAAATAGAGGCTGTACTGCATCGGGTCGATGTCCGTGATGTGCAGGCAGTACGACACCATTGAGCCCGCCGCCGAGCCGCGCCCCGGCCCGACCGGGATCCCGGCGCCTCGGGCGTAGTTGACAAAGTCGGCAACGATGAGAAAATAGTCCGTAAAGCCCATCTTCTCGATCATATTCAGCTCATAATCGAGCTGCTTGTGGTAATCCTCATGCCCCTCGCCGTAGCAGCGGGCGAAGCCCTCCTCGCAGAGCTTTCGCAGGTACGTCGGCGAGTCATAGCCCGGCGGCAGCTGAAATTCCGGCAGGTGATACTTGCCGAACGTGAACTCCAGCTGGCAGCGGTCGGCGATGCGCTGCGTGTTCTCCACAGCCTCGGGATAGGCGGCAAAAAGCTGCTCCATCTCCTCGGTCGAGCGGATGTAGAAGTTCTGCGGCTCATAGCGCATGCGATTTTCATCGTCGACGGTCTTGCCCGTCTGGATGCACAGAAGCACGTCGTGGCTCTCCGCGTCCTCCTTGCGGAGGTAGTGCGCGTCGTTTGTACACACAAGCGGGATGCCCGTCTCCTGATGGATACGCAGCAGCCCGCGGTTCACCTCTGCCTGATCGCGGATGCCGTGATTCTGCAGCTCGAGGTAGTAGTTCCCCTCGCCGAAGATCTCCTGCATCTGCAGGGCGTATTCCTTTGCGCCCTCGAGATTGCCCGCCAGAATTCGGCGCGGAATCTCGCCGGCGAGGCACGCCGAGAGCGCGATCAGCCCCTCCGAGTGCTCGCGCAGGAGGTTGAGGTCGATGCGGGGCTTGATGTAAAAGCCCTCGATGTACGCCTGCGAGACCATGTACAAGAGGTTGCGGTAGCCCGTCTCATTCTGACACAGCAGCACGAGGTGGCGCGCTTCGCTGTCGAACTCGTGCTGCTTGTCGAAGCGGGTGCGCGGCGCGACATAGACCTCGCAGCCGATGACCGGGTGAATCCCCTCGGCCTTGCAGGCGCGGTAGAAGTCGATGACGCCGTACATGACGCCATGGTCGGTGATGGCGACGGCGTTCTGACCCAGCTCACGCACGAGCTTCGGCAGATCGCGGATACGGCACGCGCCGTCGAGCAGGCTGTATTCGGTATGGACATGCAGATGCACAAAGGACATAGCGGTTCTCCTTTTATCAGGCGGTCTCTCCCAGCATATCGCTCAGGATGCCCGCCGCGGTCACAATCAGCAAGCCGCAGTGATCCCCCGCGGCAAGCTCCTGCGCCAGCTCCGACGGCTCGAGATCCTGCGCGGGCAGCAGCTCGCGGCAGTCGAGCCGGTGGAAGCGCTCGGCAAAGCGGCTCTCGAACTCCTTTGTCAGCTTCGTCGTGTGCGGTCGATCGGACGGATCCGGACAGGACGCGCCGAGGATGAGCACCGGCGCGCTCACCGCGCCGCAGATGCCGCCGCAGCGCACACCGCCGCCAAGCCCGGCCCCAAGGCCAAGCGCCTGCTGCTCCGTCAGCCCCGCCACGTCTCGGAAAGTGGCCAGCAGACACTGCGCGCAGTTGAGTCCCTTCTCGCGGTATGCCTTCGCCGCGCGGCAGCGTTCTTCTTTCGTCATTTCTGTTCCCTCGCTTTCTCCAGCAGCTTTCTCATTCTGTGGTTCATGCATGATTTTGTCACCGGCGGATCGCAGCGCTCCGCAAGCTGCGCAAGCGACAGCTCCGGGTAGGCAAGGCGCAGCTGCGCCGTCTGCCGGAGCTTTTCCGGCAGACTCTCCCACGCGCTCCCGCCGCGCAGACGCTCAATCGCCGTGAGCTGCTCCTCCGCGGCGTCGAGCGTTTTGTTCACATTCGCCATATCGCAGTTCATGGCGCGGTTGGCGCCGTTGCGGATGGACTTGTCCACCTTCGCGGTCATGACGTCCATGGCCGAGGCCGGGGCGCCGATCGTCGTGAGCAGATCCTCGATGTGCTCGGACTGCTTGAAATAGATCACCGTCGCGCCGCCGCGGCGGACGCTGCGCGGCAAAAAGCCCATCTCCGTCAGCAGCGCCGACATCTCGCGGCTGGCCTGCGCGTGCGAACCGGTCAGCTCGAGGTGATAGCGCTTCTCGGGATCCGTCACGCTCCCGCCCGCGAGAAACGCCCCGCGCAGAAACGCCGTCCGGCAGCACTCGTCCTCAAGCAGAGCGAAATTGACGTGCAGCACCATCGTCTGACGCGGGTCATAGCCGAGCTGGTTGATGATCCGGTCGAGCTTCTCCGGATGGGTGATCTGGAAAACGAGCTTTCCGTGGCCGCCGTCGTCCTCGGGCAGGCGGTCGAACTTCACAGAAAACGCCCGCTGAAACAGGCGCGGCAAGCGCGCGGCAAACTCGGCGTTTTCCGTGATAATGCGCACCAGCGTCGGCGTAAATGTGTTGCAGTACAGCAGCACGCCATAGGCCTCTGCCCGCGCACAGCACAGGCGGCTGACCGCCGTGCGGCACAGCTCGCTTTTGACTTTATAGGAAAAAGACTGCATGGATCGCCTACCTTTCCACCTTATTGCGTGTGCGGCCCGGGGTTGTCGGCTCAACGAGCCGCATATTCCGCTCCGCGTGCAGAGCCATCAGCTCGCGCGCAAGGTGCCCCGGATTATGGCGCACGAGATTGTTTTCCACCGACACCACCGGGCGGCAGACGACCTCCACGCCCAGCGCCTCGCAGGCCTCCCGGTCGCACAGCAGCGGCTCGGCGCCCTCGGTGAGATAGCGCTCGGCGATGCTGCGCGGGATGGGCGAGTCGTTTGTCAGACAGATATCAAACAGCCCCGGCCACGCGTGGTCAAACAGCGCGCGGATGTGATCCGCCGCGGTATAGCCCTCCGTCTCCCCCGCCTGCGTCATGACGTTGCAGACATAGACCTTCAGCGCGCCGGAGTCCATGATCGCGTCCACGACGCCGCCGACGAGGAGGTTCGGGATGATGCTGGTATAGAGACTCCCCGGCCCGAGGACGACCATATCGGCCTCGCGGATGGCCTCGAGCACGGCGGGCAGCGCCTGCGCCCCAGCAGGACGCAGACGGACGCGGCGGATGCGGCACCCGTGCCGCCGTTTGCAGCCGCAGATGCTCGACTCGCCCGCCACGCGCGCGCCGTTTTCCAGCTCCGCTTCAAGCCGGACATTCTCATTCGTCACGGGCAGCACGCGCCCCGTGATGGCCAGAATCTGGCTCAGACTCTCGACCGCCTGGTCGAAGCTCGGCAGGATCTCGCTCAGCGCGGCGAGGAAGAGGTTGCCGAAGCTCTGCCCCGCGAGCGTCCCCTCCGTGAAGCGGTAGTGCATGAGCCGCTGCATGAGCGGCTCGGTGTTCGCCAGCGCCTCGAGACAGCTGCGCACATCGCCCGGCGGCAGCATGCCGAGGTCATGGCGCAGCACGCCCGAGCCGCCGCCGTCGTCCGCCACGGTCACAACGGCCGTCAGATTCTTCGTATAGAGCTTCAACCCGCGCAGCAGCGTGGAGAGCCCCGTGCCGCCGCCGATCACCGTCACGCGCGGCCCCTGCTCGGGCGGGATGCGATACAGATACGATTCCATAGGCGTTCCTCTCAGCGGGAGATGTCCCGGTGGTTCTCCGTCACCTGATAGCCCGCGCGGGCGATGTAGTCGGCCAGTCGGTGCGCCACGGCCACGGAGCGGTGGTGCCCGCCGGTGCAGCCGATGGCGATGACGAGCACGCTCTTGCCCTCCTCGCTGTAGAGCGGGAGGAGAAACGAAATCATCTTCTCGAGCTGCCTCATGAATTCATGCGTCTGGTCGAAGGAAAAGACAAAGTCCTGCACGGGCCTGTCAAGCCCCGTCTGGTGCTTCAGCTCGGCCACATAGAACGGGTTCGGCATGAAGCGCACGTCAAAGACGAGATCCGCCTCGATCGGGAGCCCGTGCTTGAAGCCGAAGGACAGCACATTCACGTTCATGCCGCCGCGGTCGCACTGGCCGCCGAACAGGTCGAGGATCTCGCTGCGGAGCTTCCCCGTTGAGAACGACGTCGTATCGAGCACGAAATCCGCGTGGTCGCGCACCGGACGCAGCAGCTCCTGCTCGCGGCGCACGGCCTGTTCCATGCTCACGCCCTTCCCCATCAGCGGATGGCGCCGCCGCGTCTCCTTATAGCGGTTGATGATCGTCTGCACAGACGCCTCGAGAAACAGCATCCGGCAGGTCACGCCGCTCGCGCGCAGACGGTCGAGCGTGTCAAGCAGCTGGTCAAACGGCTCGCCCGCGCGGATGTCGTACACGAGCGCCACGCGGTCATACCGGCCGCTCGAGCCCGCGCAAAAGTCCGCAAACTTCACCATCATCTCCGTCGGGAGATTGTCGACGATATAGTATCCGATGTCCTCCAGAAACGAGGCAGCCTTACTCTTGCCGCCCCCGGAAAGACCGGTGATAATCAGAATTTCCACGGATCCGACCCCCTGTCACTTCTCCACGAACTTCACTTCCGGCTCGAGCAGCACGCCCGCGCGCTCCTGCACGCGGCGCTGCACCTCGCCGATGAGCGCGCGCACATCCGCGCAGGTCGCCCCGCCGCGGTTGATGACAAAGCCCGCGTGCTTCTCCGACACCTGCGCCCCCCCGACGGAAAAGCCCTTCAGCCCGGCCTGCTCGATGAGCGGCCCGGCGAAATACCCCGTCGGGCGCTTGAAGGTGCTGCCCGCGCTCGGCCATTCGAGCGGCTGGCTCTTCTTGCGCCGCGCCATCAGCTCCTCCATCCGCGCGCGGATGGCCGCCGGATTCCCCGGCCGCAGCGAAAACGCCGCCTCAAGCACGACAGTCTCCGGATGATCGGTGAGAAAGCTCCTGCGGTAGCCGAAGGCCATGTCCGCGCCGCTGAGCGTGTGGACGCCCTCCTCGGGCAGCAGGAGCGTCACGGACTTCACGACGCCCTTCATCTCCCCATCATAGGCGCCCGCGTTCATGCACACCGCGCCACCGACGCTCCCGGGGATACCATGGGCGAACTCCAGCCCCGTCAGCCCCGCCTGCTGGGCAAAGACCGCCAGCCGCGCGAGCGGCACGCCCGCCCCGGCGATAATCTCGTTTTCACTCCCGCCCCGGCGCAGCTGCGCAAGGTCGCGCGTGCTGATGACAAGTCGGTCCGTCTCCCCGTCGCCGAAGAGCAAATTCGTCCCGTTGCCGAGGACAAACGGCCTTGCGCCGCAGGCGCGCGCAAAGCTCACGAGCAGCACCAGCTGCTCGCCGCTTTTGGGGAAGGCCATCCGCCGTGCCGGCCCGCCGATGCGAAACGAGGTGTGCCGGCTCAGCGGCTCCTCTCGCAGGACGGGGACGTCCGGGAGATAGTCCGCCATCTTCTGATCCAGTTCTTCATACCAGCTCATGCTGTTCTCCTTTTTAATATCAGTTGTCGGTCTTGTGCGCCGCCTGACGGCTCAGCTCGTCGATCTGGCGGTCGACGCGGTCGACAAACTCCTGCGCGGAATTATAGCCGAAGAAGGTCTGCCGGTTCTTCATCGCCGCGATTTCCACGATGCCCGCGAGGTTGCGGCCCGGACGCACCGGGATCGTCACATACGGCAGCGACACGCCGAGCATCGTATACGTCTCGCCCTCGAGCCCGAGACGGTCATAGAACTTCCCGTCCTCCCACGGCTCGAGCTGGATCACAAGCTCCACCTCCGAGTCGTGCTGCACCGCGCTCATGCCGAAGAGTCTCTGCACGTCGATCACGCCGACGCCGCGTATTTCAATATAGTGTCGGATCATCTCCGGGGCCGTTCCCCAGAGACTGCCGGACACGCGCTGGATCTCCACCGCGTCGTCCGCTACGAGCCGGTGGCCGCGCTTGAGGAGCTCAATGGCCGTCTCGCTCTTGCCGATGCCGGAGTCGCCCATCATCAGAACGCCCTGACCGTAGATATTCATCAGCACGCCGTGGCGCGTGATCTGCGGGGCGAGCTTGCGGTTGAGAAAATCGATGATGCGGCTGCTGATGTCGACGGTCGTGCTCGGCGTGCGCAGGAGCGTGCGGTCATACTTGGCCGCGAGCTCAATGAGCTCCGGGAACACGTCCATATTCCGCGAAATGATGAGCGCCGGGATCTCGCAGCGCAGCAGCTCGTCGAGCACATGGCGCCGCGGCTCGGCGGCCATCGCCTTGAGGAACATCACCTCGGCCCGGCCGAGGATCTGCAGGCGGCTGGGCTGAAAATAGTCGTAAAACCCGACCAGCTGCAGCGCGGGGCGGTTCACGTCCGAGATCGAAAGCGTCTGCTCCTCATAGCTCGTGGCCTGATAGAGGATCTCCAGATCGAATTCCTTCACCAGCTGGCTGAGCTTGGCCGGGTTGCGTCTGATTTTTTCCATATCTTCCCTCACAATCCCGCCGAGGTGAGCCGGCGGCGTGTAAATTTGGTGGCAATTATCCTTTTACATTATAGCCTATGCCCCGCTTTTTCGCAATACCCACAACCCGTCGCAAATTTTTTCCTTTTTCTTTGCAAATAACTCTTGCATTTTTCGTCCGTATCTGCTATTATAACAAATGCTTGTGAATGCAAGCCTTGAATGTTCGTTACAGCAAGGAGGTGCAACGGATGGCTAAATGCGAGTTTTGCGACAAGGGCGTTACCTTTGGGATCAAGGTTTCCCACTCCCACAGACGTTCCAATCGTCCTTGGAAGCCCAATGTCAAGCGCGTCAAGGCAGTGATTAATGGTACGCCCCGCCATGTATATGTTTGTACCCGATGCCTGCGTTCCGGTAAGGTTACCCGCGCAATCTGAATGATGAAAAGCTCTGTGAGTTCTCACAGAGCTTTTTTCATGCGTTTTTTGTTAGAGAGGAGCCTCCGGCGGGGTACTTTCTATGCGCACAGAAAGTACCCCGCCGGAGGCAGAACCAGCCGATTCCACCACCCATCCACGCAAGAAGAAACCCGCCCCGGCGGAGCCATTCAGCTCCGCCGGGGCGGGTTCTGTCTTACTCTCTATTCGCCCAGTCGAGCGCGCGCAGCGCGCTCTCCGCCAAGAACGCCGCCCCCGGAATGAGCACCTCCTCGGACGGGAAGAACGCCGCGTTGTGCAGCGCCGCGCTCCCGCCTACGCCGAGCAGCGCCATGCAGCTCGGCACCTGCGTTCCGTAATAGGCGAAATCCTCCGAGATCGTCACCGGCTCGAGCGTGCGGCAGGCGTCCTCCCCGAACACCGTCCGCGCCGCGCCGGCCATGACCTGCTCAAGCCCCTCGTCGTTCACGAGCGGCGGCGTCCCCTTCGAGATCTCCGCCTCGCCCGTGCAGCCCCAGGCGGCCGCCGTGCTGCGCGTCAACTCCTGCAGGCGCTGCGTCACGATGTGCCGCGCCTCCTCGGAGAAGGTGCGGATCGTCCCCTGCAGCTCACAGGTGTCGGGGATGACGTTGTTGCAGTACCCGGCCTGCAGGAGCGTGACCGCGACGGTCGCGGGCTCCGTCGGCGGGAGGTCATAGGCCTTGATCGCCGGGATGGCGAGCGCGAGCGCCGCGCCCGCGCCGATGGGACTGCGTGAGAGGTTCGGCGTGGAGCCGTGTCCTCCGCGGCCCGTAATCACGATGCGGAAGTTATCCACCGCCGCGAAGAACGCACCCGCGCGCAGGCCGACCTCCCCCCGCGGCAGCTGCGGCCAGACGTGCATGCCGAGCAGCGCCGAGAGCTTCACGCGCTGAAACAGCCCCTGCTCCACCACATGCCGCGCACCGACCATGGCCTCCTCGGCGGGCTGGAAAAGGAAGAGAATATTGCCCGCGATCTCCTCGCGGCGCTTTGTCAGCAGTTCAGCCGCGCCGAGCAGCACCGACGTGTGGACGTCGTGGCCGCAGGCGTGCATGACGCCCTCGTTTTCCGAACCGTAGGGCGCGCCGGTCTGCTCCGTGACGGGCAGCGCGTCGAGATCGGCGCGCAGACCGACCGTCGGGCCGGGCCGCCCGCCGCGCAGAAGCGCCGCCGCTCCGGTCGGAAGCCCCAGCTCCACCGGCTCAAGTCCCAGCGCGGCCAGATGCCGCTGCACCAGCTTCGTCGTCTCAAATTCGCGGTTCGAGAGCTCCGGATGGCTGTGAACCTGCGCGCGGATACCGCGCAAGAGCGTGTCCAGTTCTCTGCGCTCGCCCTCGTCCATCGTAATATGCATCGTAATCCTCCCCGTTTAGGTATGTTTTTTCGTGTTTTGATTGTATGCCGCCCGTCCCGCTTTGTCAACGTCTGTCCGCCGTATTTTTATAATATGGCATGTTCCCCTTGTCAACCGAGGGTATGATCTCCGCCTTGCAAAGTCCGCCGGCACAGGGTATAATAAACTGAAAAATATTGGATTGTGAGGGTTTGTTATGTCTTTTCAGCTCCCCGTCTATCACGCGCCCGACTTTTCGCACCTGACCGGCGCGCCGGACGCGCGCTTTGCCCCCGCGCCGAAGGACGGCGTCGCCCCTGTGGGCTTTCACAGCACGTCGATGTACCCCGAATACTTCAAAATCGGCGGCAAGTGGACGCTCGCGCCCGAGAGCCGCATGGACTGCAGCGTCGTGCTGCGTTCGGACGGGACGCTCGACGTCGTCGAGAACCGCCGCCTACGCGCGGGCGACCGCGTTGTGATCGGCCGCACCGAGCGCGGCGAGGACGGCATCTACCTACACGCAAGCGGCTTTGAGCCGGAGAAGGCCGCCAGCGGCGACCAGTTTGCCTTCCGCCAGGGGCGCAGCCGTGAGACGTCCTACGCCCGCGACTACGACCGTCTCGTCGAGTTGCTGCGCCACGAGCGTGAGCACGGGCACATTCTCTGGGTCATGGGCCCGGCCTTTGCCTTCGACGAGGGCGCCCGCGCCGCCATGCAGAAGCTGATCGAAAACGGCTACTGCCACGGTCTGCTCGCCGGCAACGCCCTCGGCACGCACGACCTCGAGGCCGCGCTGCTGCACACCGCCCTCGGGCAGGACATCTACACGCAGCAGTCCCAGCCGAACGGACACTACAACCACCTCGACGTGCTGAATCTCGTGCGCGCCAGTGGCTCCATCCCGCAGTTCATCGCCGATCACCACATCGATAACGGCATTCTCTATGCCTGCGTGCGTCAGAATGTCCCCTTCGTCCTCACGAGCTCCATCCGCGACGACGGGCCGCTGCCCGAGGTCGTGGCGAACGCTTATGAGGGGCAGAATGCCATGCGCGCGCAGGTCCGGCAGGCGACGACCGTCATCTGCCTCGCCACAATGCTCCACACCATCGCAACCGGCAACATGACGCCCTCATTCCGCGTCCTGCCGGACGGGACGGTGCGCCCCGTGTATCTCTACGCCGTGGACGCGGCGGAGTTCGTCGTGAACAAGCTGCTCGACCGCGGCAGTCTCGCCGCCACGACGATGGTCACGAACGTACAGGACTTCATCGGCAAGGTAACGGCCGGTCTCGGCCTGTGATATTTCCCGGGAAAGGACGCTGAATTTTATGCAGACCACCGAAAAGCTCACCACCCTGCGCGAAAAGCTGCGCGATGCCGGGATGGACGGCTACGTCGTCACAACCGGTGACTTCCACGGCTCGGAATATGTGGGCAGCTTCTTCAAGACGCGTGCGTGGCTCTCGGGCTTCACCGGCTCGGCGGGAACGCTCGTTGTGCTGCCGGAGCGCGCCGCGCTCTGGACGGATGGGCGCTACTTCCTGCAGGCCGGGCAGCAGCTCGCGGGCAGCACCATCGAGCTCATGCGCGAGGGGCAGCCCGGCGTGCCGTCCGTCGCCGATTTTCTCGCCGAGCACCTGCCGCGCGGCGGCACGCTCGGCTTTGACGGGCGCACCGTGAGCGCCGCGTTCGCGCGCGGGCTGGAAAAGGCGCTCGCGCCGCGGGAGATCCGCTTTGCCGCGGACCGCGACCTCGTAGGCGAGATCTGGGCGGACCGCCCGGCGCTCTCCGCTGAGCCGGTCTGGGAGCTGGACGCCGCGCTCGCGGGGCTCACGCGCGAGGAAAAGCTCGCGCTGCTGCGCCGCGACATGGCCGCGCAGGACGCGGACACGCTCCTGCTCACCGCGCTCGACGAGATCGCGTGGACACTGAACCTCCGCGGCGGCGACGTCGCGTGCACACCGGTGTTTCTGAGTTTTCTGCTCATCGGGCGGGAGCGCGCCGTGCTCTGCGTCCAACGGCAGATTCTTTCGCCCGAGATTGAGCGGGCGCTTGCCGCCTGCGGCGTCGAGCTCGCCCCGTATGCGGACATCTACGACCGTATCGCGCACCTCCCGGCGGGGACGACCCTCCTCGCCGACAGCGCCAGCGCCAACAGCCGCATCATCCGCAGCGTCCCCCACGGCGTGACGCTCCTCGACCGGCCCAGTCCGGTCATCCTGCACAAGGCCGTCAAGACCGAGGCCGAGCAGGCAAACATCCGCGCCGCCCACGTCAAGGACGGCGTCGCCGTCTGCCGCTTCCTGTACTGGCTCAAGACCTGCGTCGGCTATGAAGAGATCACCGAGCGCTCCGCTGCGGCGAAGCTCGAGAGCTTCCGCGCCGAACAGGCGGACTATCTCGGCGCGAGCTTCGATCCCATCGCGGCCTACGGCGCGCACGCGGCCATCGTCCACTATGACCCCGCGCAGCAGGCAGAGGAAACCTGTCTCGCCCCGCGCGGCCTGTGCCTGTTCGATACCGGCGGGCACTATCTGCAGGGCACGACCGACATCACCCGCACCGTCGCGCTCGGCCCCGTGACCGCGGATGAGCGGCGACTGTTCACGCTCGTGCTGCGCGGCCACCTGCGCCTGTCGCAGGCGCGGTTCCCGCAGGGCGCTGTCGGGCAGGATCTCGATATTCTCGCGCGCCAGCCGCTGTGGGAGCGGGGGCTGGACTTCCTGCACGGCACGGGCCACGGCGTGGGGTATGTGCTGAGCGTCCACGAGGGGCCGCAGCGCCTGCACTGGCGCTTCACCCCCGGCTCCGCCCCCTGCGCGCTGCAGGCGGGCATGGTCATCTCGAACGAGCCGGGGTACTATCAGGCCGGCGCTTTCGGCATCCGGCACGAGAACCTCCTGCTCGTGCGCCCCTCGTGCGAGACGGAGTACGGTGCGTTCCTGCGCTTCGAGAACCTGACGATGGTACCGTTTGACCGCGACGCCATCGACCCGGCGCTGCTCACCGCCGAGGAGCGCGCCGCGCTCAACCGCTACCACCGCGCGGTGTGGGAGACGATCTCCCCGCACCTCGCGGGCGACGAGCGCGCATGGCTCAAAGCCGCCACCGAGGCGCTGTAAATTCTGAACCGAGGTTTCTGTCTATGCTTTCTATCGGGGGACTGACCCTGTCCTTTATCTGTAAAACCCTGCTGCTGACGGGGCTGCTGCTGGCACTGAGCTGGCTGAGCAGCTGCAGCGCCGAGCGGCTGTTCCGTCTGACGCTCGCCCCGGCGGAGCGCCCGGCCGTCGGCTTCGTGATGCTGATGGCCTGCGGCGAGATCGTCGGCTGGCCCATGGTCGCCTTCCGCCTGTCCTCCGCGCTGTTCATGGCGCTCGTCGGCGCGGCGGCGGCTGCGCTGGCGCTGTTCGGGCTTCTCTCATGGCTGCGCCGCCCGGCGCTCCCCAGCGCGCGGGAGGATGCGCCCGCCGCGCGGCGTATCGCGCTGCTGCTGGCGCTGGCGGCGGTTGCGCTCGAGCTGGTGATGACGCTTGTCACCTTCCGTTCCGACTCGGACGACTCGTTCTATGTCAGCAACGTTGCCCTCTTCGCAAACAGCTCCGTGCTCAACCCGTTCGACAGCAGCATGGGCTCTCATGTCGTCGGGACGGTGCCGATGTACGACTTCCAGATCTGGGAGAGCGTGCTCGCCATGCTCTGCCGGGTCTTCCGGCTCGGCGCAGCGGAGCTGTGCCACACGGCGATGCTGCCGCCGCTTCTGCTGCTGGCGGCGTCCGCCGCCTTCTCGCTGGGGCTGTCGCTGCTCGGGAATGAGCGCCGCGCGTATCTGTTTACATTCGTGCTCTCCGTGTTCTATATTTTCAGCGGCGCAAACGGCTACAGCGTCGGCGCGTTCCTGCTCGGCCGCGTCTGGCAGGGCAAGGCCGTGAGTCTGACGATTGTGCTGCCTGTGCTCTCGGCGCTGCTGCTGCGCGAGCTGGGCCGCGGAGAGAGAGTTCAGAAGCGGCTTTGGACGCTCCTGCTGGCGTGTATGCTGGCCGCCATCTCGTTTAACCCCACCGGGCTCTATGTCGTGGGCTTCGAGATGCTCTTTCTCACCGCCGCCGTCGCCATCACGGAAAAGCGCGGGCGGCTGATGGTGCACCTGCTGCCGCCGCTCGCCGCCGGGGCGCTCTTTACATTTCTCATCTGGCTGCGCACCAGTCAATTTCCCGGGCAGGTCGATGCCGCGAGCCAGGCCGGGCGCGGCTTCGTGCTCGAGCAGCTGCAGCTGGTGTTCGCCCATCAGGAGGTCTATCTGGCGCTCTTCGCGGTACTTTTCGTGGCTGTGCTGCTGCGCGGCGGGCGGGAGGCCAGAACCTATTTCGTTCTGACAAGCGTGCTGCTGGCGCTGTTTGTGTGGTCGCCCGTGCTCGGTCGGCTTGTGGCGCAGTACGCCACGAAAACGCCGTCGTACTGGCGCGTGTTCTGGCTCATCCCGGTCGAGCCGATCTGCGCATACAGCACGGTGTGGCTGACGGAAAAACTGCCGCGCCGGTGGATGCACCTCGCGGGCGTTCTGGTGTGCAGCGCGCTGCTGGCGCTGCCGGGTGAGTGGATGTTCACCTCCGCGCCCGCGGGCGAGACGCCGTTTCTCCCCTCTGAGAATGTGGAAAAGGTTCCGCAGGAGGCGCTCGACTTCGGCGAGCGTCTCACGGACGGCGGCGTCCGCTCCCCTGTTCTCGCCTGCGAGCCGCTCTCCACAACGCTGCGGCAGGTCTGGCCGGAGCTGGAGCTGCTCGTCTCCCGGCCGCAGTACATCCTCGACCTCTATGTCTACCGCGGGCAGGCCGAAACCGGCGAAGATCTGCTGCGGCTCCGGGACTTTGTCAACCAGGGTGAGCCGGAGACAGACGGCATCCCAGCGCTGCTGGCAAAATATGGCGTGGAATACGTCATTCTCTACCGGCAGTGCGGCATCCCGCAGGACTGCCTGCTGCGCGCGGGCTGGCACATTGCCGCCGGGACGGACAACTATGTCCTCATGACGTGCGCGGATGAACTCTCCCCCACACAGCAAGGATAGGTGATAACTGATGAAAACAATGATTCTCATTCCGGCGCTCGCGCCGGGCGCCGAGCTGATTGATTATCTGCAGGCGCTCTCCGATGCGCAGCTCGGGCAGCTTGTTGTCGTCGATGACGGCAGCGGCCCGGACTACGCCCCGATTTTTGCGCTGGCGGCGCAGATCCCCGGCTGCACGGTGCTGCGCCATGAGCAGAACCGCGGCAAGGGTGACGCGCTGAAAACCGGCCTGCGCTATTTTCAGGAGCTGCCGGACCGCAGCGAGTATAACGGTGTCGTCACCGCCGACGCCGACGGGCAGCACAGCGTTGCCGATGTGACGGCACTCTGCCGCGCCATGCGCGACGAGACGGGGCTCTGGCTCGGCGTGCGGGATTTCTCGCTCGACCATGTCCCGGCCAAGAGCCGTTTCGGCAATAAGCTGACCCGCTCGATCTTCCGCATCTTCTACCATGTCACTATCTCCGACACGCAGACGGGACTGCGCGGCTATCCGAACTGTATGACCGAGCGGCTGCTCGGCTGCCCTGGCAGCCGCTACGAATACGAGACGAAGATGCTCATTCTCTGCGCCGAGGAGCACATTCCCATCCATGAGGTGCCAATCGAGACGATCTACCTCAACGACAACGCCAGCTCGCACTTCAACCCCATCAAGGACTCCTACCGGATCTACCGGCTGTTCTTCGGGACGTTTGTGAAGTTCCTGCTCTCATCGGTCAGCTCGGCGCTCATCGACCTGCTGCTGTTTAACCTGCTGATCCACCACGTGTTCGGCGTCGACACGACGCACATCTTCCTCGCCACGGCCATCGCCCGCGTTTGCTCGTCGATTTACAATTTCCTGATGAATCAGAAGGTCGTCTTTGCCAGCCGCGGCGGCACCGGCGCGGCGCTTGTGAAGTATTACGCGCTCGCCGCCGTGCAGATGCTCTGCTCGGCGGGGCTTGTCTCCCTGCTGACGCACCTCCTGCCGCACACGCCCACGCTCAACAAGCTCATCGTCGATACGCTGCTCTTCTTCTGCAGCTACGCAATCCAGAAGCGGTTCATTTTTCGGAACAAGCAGAATTAACAGGAAATGCTCCCGGATTTTTCCGGGTTGGTCGTAAAACGATTCATAGCAATATGCCATGCCTTGGCTCTCCCTTCGGGAGAGCTGTCACCGCAGGTGACTGAGAGGGTCTTGCAGCTTTTCGAGAACTTGCAGCATTTCCCCTCTCCGACCTCGCTGCGCTCGGCCACCTCTCCCAGAGGGAGAGGCGAGGGATGCTTGGGAAGTATGCATTTCATCTAAGCAAATGAACCAAAAACAGGCACAGCGGATGATTTCGCTGTGCCTGTTTACCGTCTCATGCGGCCCGTCCATTTTCCCCGGGAGCATTTTTTATTGCCCGCTCCGCGCAGTTTATGCTATAATAGATCCACCGACTATGCAGGAGGTGCTTTCATGGAGCCACAGCAATACGAACAGCGGGGGTATCTGCGGGAGGATTTCCGCCTCTTCCACCTCGCCGACAGCGATCGGCCGGAGATTGCCTACCACTACCACACGTTTCACAAGATCATCCTCCTGCTCGCGGGGCGAGCGGGGTACTGCGTCGAGGGCGAGCGGTACGAGCTCGCGCCGGGTGACCTCGTCGTGATCGGCCGCGGCAGCATCCACCGCCCGGAGCTGCGGCAGGGCGACTTCTACGAGCGGATGATCCTCTACATCTCGCCCGAATTTCTCGAGAAAAACAGCACGCCGGACTGCGATCTCGCCGCGTGCTTCCAGCAGGCGCAGAGCCGGTTTCAGTACGTCTACCGCACAGGCGCGGACGACGAGATCAGCCCCCTGCTCACCGCGCTGGAGCAGGCCGGGCGCTCGGAGGAATTCGGCGCGGCGCTGCTGCAACGGGCCGTCGCGGTGCAGCTGCTCGTCCAGCTCAACCGCACGGTGCTCGCGCGCCACGCCATCCCCGCCGCCGCGGGCGACAGCAAGATCGTCGCCATTCTGCAGTATCTGAACCTCCACCTGACCGAGCCGATCACCATCGACGAGCTGGCCGGGCGGTTCTATCTCAGCAAGTACCACATGATGCGCCGCTTCCGCCAGGAGACGGGCTACACCATCCACCACTACCTGATGGAAAAGCGGCTCATGCTCGCCCAGCAGCTGCTGCGCACCGGCGCGCCGCTCGCGCAGGTCTGCTTCGATGTGGGGTATCAGGACTACTCCACCTTCTCCCGCGCGTACAAAAACCACTTTGGCCGCGCCCCGTCGGCAGATACGCAGCGCTAAGAGCATTTTTTGCAAAAAGTTGAGCACCCAGTGCGGTTTACTTCTGAAAATCATGCCATATAATAGGACACATAAACTCCCGCACGGCGGGCAATCATCGTTCCTGCGCCGGAGAGGTGCATCGGAAGAGAGGAGATCACATGAAATTTCTGAAAAACAACTGGTTTATCGTCTGCATGCTGACGGGTATCGTGCTTGGCTGCATCGTGGGCGGTATCTGGCCCGCTTTCGGCCTGAAAATTGAGTTCCTCGGAACCCTCTTTGTCAATATGATGTTCTGCGTCGTGGTGCCGATGGTGTTCTGCTCCATTAGCTCCGCTATCGCCAATATGAAGAACATGAAGCGCGCCGGTAAGATCATGGGTACCACGATCGCGACGTTCCTTGTCACCGCCGCCATCTCGGGCGTACTGATGTACATCGTCTGCCGCATCTTCCCGCTCGTCAGCGGCCAGTACACCGTCAGCGAGGGTGAGGTCGGCGACACGCTCGGCTGGCAGGATATGATCGTCAACTTCTTCACCAAGCCCGACTTTACGGAGCTGCTGAGCCGCCGCGCGATTCTGCCCCTGATTGTGGCGGCCGTGCTGTTCGGCTTCGGCATCCAGATGGCCGGCGGCCCGGAGACAAAGACCGCCAAGATCCTCGAGGATCTGACGAATTGCATCATGAAGACCGTCAAGCTCATCACCTACTATGCGCCCATCGGTTTCTTCGGCTTCTTCGCCTACCTCGTCGCGACGTACGGCCCCGAGCTCATCGGCGACTACAGCCGCACTCTCATCATCTACTATCTGATGAGCTTCGCGTACATGTTCATCTTCTTCCCGATCTACGCCCGCTTCGGCGGAGGCAAGGGCGCGGCGAAGGTCATGTTCTCCAAACTCTTCCGCCCGGCGGCGGTGTCGTTCGGCACCTGCTCCTCCGTTGCGACGATCCCCACGAACATGGAGGTCGCTGAGGAGACCGGCATCCACAAGGACGTCACGGACATCGTCCTCCCCCTCGGCGCGACGATGCACATGGACGGCTCGTCTATGTCCGCCATCGTGAAGGTCGCGTTCCTGTTCGGCATCTTCGGCATGGACTTCTCCACCGGCAAGGCGCTCATCGCCATCATTGTCGCGGTGTTCTCCTCCGTGGCCATGTCCGGTATCCCCGGCGGCGGCGGTACGGGTGAGCTCGTCATCTGCACGATCTTCTTCCCCGACCAGCTGGCCGTGGCATACCCCATCGCGCTGGCTATCGGCAACCTAATTGACCCGCCCGCCACCATGGTCAACTCCGCCGGTGACTATGTCGTCTCCTTCATCGTCGCCCGCTTCGTCGACGGTAAGGACTGGCTGCAGAAGCACCTCGCCGCCCAGACCGACAGCGCGGCTGAGTAACCGACTTGACAATCCCCTCCCCGGTTGGATATAATGAACCAACAGAGGAGGGGATTTTTCATGCAGCTCTACTTCAAGCAGCGCCTGTTCAGCTGGTTCGACAGCTATGATATTTACAACGCCGCCGACGGCTCCGTCGCCTTCACCGTGGAGGGCCAGCTTGCGTGGGGGCACTGCCTGCACATTCTCGACCCGCAAGGGTGGCACATTGCCACCGTCCAGCAGCGCGTGCTGACGTTCCTGCCGAAGTTCGACCTCTATGTCGGTGAGCGCTGCATCGGCCAGATCCGCAAGGAGTTCACACTCTTCCGCCCATCGTTCGTGCTCGACGGGCTCGGCTGGCAGGTGGAAGGCAGTTTCATGGAGTGGGACTACCGCATCACGGACGGCCGCGGCCGCGAGATCGCCGCCATCAGTAAGGAGATTTTCCACCTGACGGACACCTATGTCATCGACGTTCACGACAGCGCCGACGCGCTCGGCGCGCTGATGGTCGTGCTGGCCATCGACGCGGAGAAGTGCTCGCGGAACTGAACTGTATAGCAGCAAAGGCCTGCCCGGCCAAAGCCGGGCAGGCCTTTGCTGCTTTATGTGTTGGCAGTGAAAAGTCTCACAGAGTTCGCGGCTCGGGGCCGCGAATAAAATGAAATCCGTTTTTTGCGGCGTGTACGCCGCAAAAAACACTTTGCGCGCAGCGGAGTGTCGCAGGCCAGCAAAGCTGGCCGAGGCGCGGAGCGAAGCGCCCCCCCTCCCCCAAAAGGGAAGAGCCCTTTTGGGGGAGGATAA
>ERZ1673752.1837-NODE-1837-length-27096-cov-10.954255_pt1 | contig 27096 bp, 29 predicted proteins | sample MGYA00580195_ERZ1673752 | MGnify/ENA primary metagenome ERZ1673752 (study PRJEB41218, sample SAMN15661744) | gut metagenome | host: Homo sapiens | place: Canada: London | collected 2015-08-20/2019-03-30 | study: EMG produced TPA metagenomics assembly of...
TATACCCTCTCCGTCTTCGCTTCGCTCAGACACCTCTCCCAAAGGGAGAGGCAAGTTAGGTGCAGGGGAAGGCATTTTTTGCGCAAATCTATCAAACTTCGCGGGAAAGATCCAAGAAAACCGAAGGGGTTTTCTTGGTTGGTTCAAGGGGGATCGGGGGGAAATTCGCAATCCCCCGGGCCCCAAACCGCAAACCAGCGCAGCGTTTGCGGTTTGGAAAGGAAGAAATGAGCACAGAGGATAAGAGACGTCGCTCGCGGCGGCTCGTTCCGTCGTGGTCATTTCTGACGCGCCACTTTTTCTTTTGGAGAAGCAAAAGAAAAAGTGGGTCGGCAGTCGCAAATCTGTAGAAGGTTCTCAGCCTTCTGCCATCTTATTCTTTCTGTTCCAACAGACATACCGCGTGCGCGGCGATGCCTTCGCCGGAGCCGGTGAAGCCGAGGTGTTCTTCGGTCGTGGCCTTGACGCTGATGTTGGAAACGTCCGTGTCAAGAGCGGCCGCGAGATTCTGCCGCATCTGCGGGATATGGGGCGCGAGCTTCGGACGCTGGGCGATGACGGTCGCGTCGAGATTGCCGAGACGGTAGCCATTTTCACGCAAAAGACGGTTCACCTCGCGCAGGAGCGCCATGCTGTCCGCGCCGAGATAGCGGTCGTCGGTGTCCGGGAAGAGCTTGCCGATATCGCCCATGGCTGCCGCGCCGAGCAGGGCGTCCATAATGGCATGCACCAGCACGTCCGCGTCCGAATGGCCGTCCAGTCCCTTTTCATACGGGATCGTCACGCCGCCGAGGATGAGCTTTCTGCCCGCCGTGAGCCGGTGGACATCGTATCCGTGGCCGATCCTCATGCGTCCGCCCTCCGTCTTAAGATCAGGGCGGCAAGCTCCAGATCGAGGGGCGTCGTAATCTTGATGTTTTCCTCGTCGCCGTCCGTCAGCTGCACGGGCATGCCAAGCGCTTCGACGGCGCTGCAGTCGTCGGTGACGGCAAGGTTCTGCGCCTTTGCATTCTGCAAAGCCGCCGCAAGCAGGTCGCGGTCAAAGACCTGCGGCGTCTGCACGGCGAAGAGCGTCCTGCGGTCCGGCGTGGATTCCACCGTGCCGTCGGTCGAGACCTTGATGGTGTCCTTGACGCGCACAGCGGGCGTTGCGGCGGAGAATTTCTTTGCCTTGGCGACGGTCCTGCGAATCACCTCATCGGTCACAAGCGGCCGTGCGCCGTCGTGGACGGCGACGAGCTGCGCCCGGTTGGACACTGCGGCAAGCCCCGCTATGACGGAATCCGTCCGCGTCTCGCCGCCCGCGACGACCATGCGCATTTTGCCGTAGGCCTTGAGATAGCGGCTGACCTTTTCCAGCAGGTCCTTCTGCGTGACGACGATGATCTCGTCGATGAGGCCGCAGCGGTCGAAGGTGTCGACCGTGCGGCAGATGACCGGCAGGTTTTCCAGAACGGTCAGAATTTTATTCGTGCCGCCCATGCGGGACGACGTTCCGGCCGCGACGATCACGGCCGCGCAGTACGGGTGCAGAAGCTTCTGCTTCAGCTCCATCCCCTTACGCAATCCTTCACTGAGCTTCATACTGCCCTCCTCTTACAGTGCCTGCACGAGCGATTTATACGTTTCGCCGCGCACCATGAAATTCTTGAACTGGTCGAACGCCGCGCAGGCCGGCGAAAGCGTAACGATATCGCCGGGGACCGTATGCGCATGCGCGAGCTGCACCGCTTCGGCAAGCGTTTTTGCATGCAGGATCTCCGGCTGGCCCGGCTGATATTCCGGCGCGCCGCAGACGGCATCTTCGATCTTCTCCGCCGTCGCGCCGCAGAGGATCAGCAATCGCACGTGCGCGCAGATCTCCGGCCCCAGCACGTCGAACGGGATCTTTTTGTCATAGCCGCCCGCGATCAGCACGAGCTTCTGCTGGAACGAGTGAAGGCCCGCGATGGTGCGCGAGGGGCTGGACGCGATGGAGTCGTTATAATATTTGACGCCGTCCTTTTCACGGACAAACTCAATGCGGTGCTCTACCCCGGCGAAGGTGCGGGCGACCTCGTCGATATCCTCGTCGGTAGCCAGTCCCTCAACGGCGCAGGCGGCGGCCATGTAATTTTCGATGTTATGAACGCCGGGGATGCGGATATCGGCGGCGGCCATGATCTTCTTTCCGTTGCGGTAGATGACGCCGCTTTGCAGATACACGCCGTTTTCCGGCCGCGACTGGCGGGAGAAAAACTCGACCGTCCCCTTCTCGTCGGCGGCAAAGGCGCGTGTGATATCGTTGTCGTAGTTCAGGACGACCTTGCCGGTCTCGTTCTGGTGCTCAAAGACGTTTTTCTTGGCCTGCACATACTCGGCCATGTCCTTGTGCACGTCCAGATGGTTCGGCGAGACATTCGTCACGACGGCGATATCCGCCGAGCGCTCCATCGTCATGAGCTGGAAGGAGCTGAGCTCCACGACGGCGATATCCGTCGGCTGCATGTCCGCCGCCTGCGGCAGGAGGGGCGCGCCGATGTTGCCGCCGATCCAGACGCGGTGGCCTGCGTGCTCCAGAATTTTTGCGATGAGGGTGGTCGTGGTCGTCTTGCCGTCGGAGCCGGTCACGGCGATGATGCGGCAGGGGCAGACCTCAAAAAACGCTTCCATCTCGCTGGTGATCTCCGCGCCGGACGCGCGCAGCTGGCGCAGGGCGGGGATATCCGGGTGCATGCCGGGCGTGCGGAAAACGACGTCGGCCCGGACATCATCAAGGTAGCCCTCGCCGACGTGCAGGACTGCGCCTGCCTTTTCCAGCTGCAAAACCTCTTCGTCCAGCTTTTCCCGCGGCGTCTTGTCGCAGGCGAGCACGTGAATGCCGCGCGCAAGGAGCATGCGGATGAGCGGACGGTTGCTGACGCCGATACCGAGGACGGCGACCTTTTTATCGGTAAGCGAATCAAAATACTGATCGACAAGCGGATTCATAAGACAAGCCTCTTTTAATTTTTATCATAAAAATATTATATTCAAATCCGAAACAAATTGCAATCCATTTGACTTTTTCACGCAAATAAAGTACAATATGTCAGCGACCGGGCCGGACAGTCGCGGGCGCAGCGCCGAAAGGCCGCGCATGAGGAAAGTCCGGGCTCCGCAGGGCAAGGATAACGGGTAACGCCCGCCCAGAGCGATCTGAGGAAAAGTGCAACAGAAATAAACCGCCGGAGACGGCGAAAGCTGTCTCCGGTAAGGATGGAAAGGCGAGGTAAAAGCTCACCCGATGGCGTGCGAAAGCGTCCATCGCTGTAAACTCTATCCGGAGCAACACCGCAGAGGAAGCAAGGCTTGCCCGGCTGCTTCCGAGAAGGTGGCTGGAGCGTACCGGCAACGGTACGCCTAGATAGATGACTGTCTACAACAGAACCCGGCTTATAGGCCCGATCGTAAAAAATACGCCTGACGGAAGTCGGGCGTATTTTTTATGGATCTGGGATAATGAAGGGAGCCGGAATAAGGCTGATACTCTCCTACAAATTTGCGACTGCGGTCCAGCATTTTCTTTTGCTTCTCCAAAAGAAAACGCAGCGCTGGTTTGCGGTTTGGGGTCCGGAGGATTGCGAATTTCCCCCCGGACCCTCTTGAAGCGCCCAAGAAAACCCCTTTGGTTTTCTTGGATCTTTCCCGCGAAAACTGGCAGATATGCGCCAAAAATTACATTTTCCTGCATCCCTTGCCTCTCCCTTTGGGAGAGGTGGCTGAGCGAAGCGAGGTCGGAGAGGGTATACGCCGGACGCAACAGCCCCAAGACCCTCTCAGTCGCCTGCGGCGACAGCTCTCCCAGAGGGAGAACCAAGCTTGCGGTTTGTTGATACTGCAATAAAAACTGCGCCCGACTGACTGTCAGGCGCAGTTTTATTACATGGTTTCCAGTTTGAGCTTTCCGTCCTCGCAGGTGGCTTTGATGGAGCGGAAGGGCTCCATGTAGCTCTGGATGATGCGTTCGGCGATGGGGTCTTCGAGGTCGGTCTGGATGGCGCGGCGGAGGTTGCGCGCGCCGTAGGCGACGGAGTAGGACTTTTTGACAAGGTGATCCTTGACGCTCTCGTCCCAGGTGAACTGGATGCCGCGGGCGTCCAGCGCCTGCTGCAGCTCGCCCAGCATGATGTCCGCGATGCCGCGGAAGTTCTCCTCGCTGAGTTTATTGAAGCAGACGATCTCGTCGACACGGTTGATGAACTCCGGCCGCAGGAACTCGCTGAGGGCCTTCATGGCCTTTTCCTTCGACTGCTCGGTCAGGCTCCGGCTGAAGCCGACGCTGCCGCCCTTTTCGTTGGAGCCGGCGTTGGAGGTCATGATGATGATCGTGTTTTCGAAGTTCACGACGCGGCCCTGCGCGTCGGTGATACGGCCGTCGTCGAGGATCTGCAGGAGGATGTTCAGAACGTCCGGGTGCGCCTTTTCCAGCTCGTCAAAGAGAATGACGGCATACGGACGGCGGCGGATCTTCTCGGTCAGCTGGCCGGCTTCGTCATAGCCGACATAGCCGGGAGGCGAGCCGATGAGCTTGGAGACGCTGTGCTTTTCCATATACTCGGACATATCGAGCCGGATGAGCGATTCGACCGACTCAAACATCTCGCTGGCCAGGCGCTTGACAAGCTCGGTCTTGCCGACGCCGGTCGAGCCGACGAAGATGAACGAGACCGGATGCTTTTTCGTCTGGATGCCGACGCGCGAGCGGCGGATGGCCGAGACGACGGAGGCGATCGCCTCGTCCTGCCCGACGATATGCTGCTTGAGCGCGGCGTCGAGGTTCAGAAGCTGCTCGTATTCCTGCGCGCGGATCTTGCTGGCGGGGATCTTTGTCCACAGCTCGATGATGCGGGCAAGGTTGTCGATGGTGAGGACGGGCTTCGGCAGCTTTTCCAGCTCTGCGATCTCGGAATCGAGCTGCAGATTGCGGCTGCGCAGCTCCGCCATGCGGGCGTAATCGTCCTGCGTCTTTTCCGTGCTCTCGGTGAGCATGTTCAGCTCGACGTCATAGTCGGCGTGCTCTTTTCTGAGCGCTTCGAGCTTGCCGAGCTCCTTATTTTTGAGGTTCACGTCCGAGCAGGCCTCGTCAAGCAGGTCGATGGCCTTATCGGGCAGGAAGCGGTCGGTGATATAGCGCTCGGAGAGCAGGACGGCCTGCCGGGCGATCTCCGGCGTGATGACGACGCCGTGGAAGGCCTCATAGTAGTGGCTGATGCCGCGGATGATGGCGATGGACTGCTCGATGGTCGGCTCGGCCACGGTGACGGGCTGGAAGCGGCGTTCGAGCGCGGCGTCCTTTTCGATGTGCTTGCGGTACTCGTTGAACGTGGTCGCGCCGATGACCTGGATCTCGCCGCGCGAGAGGGCGGGCTTGAGGATATTGGCTGCGTTCATGGAGCCTTCGGCGTCGCCTGCGCCGACAAGGTTATGCACCTCGTCGATGACGAGGATGATATTGCCGAGCTTTTTGACCTCCTCGATAAGGCCCTTCATGCGGCTTTCAAACTGGCCGCGGAACTGCGTCCCGGCGACGAGCGCCGTGAGATCCATGAGGTAGACCTCTTTGTTCTGCAGCTTATAGGGAACATCCTTCGCGGCGATCTTCTGCGCGAGACCCTCGGCGATGGCCGTCTTGCCGACGCCCGGCTCGCCGATGAGGCAGGGGTTATTTTTCTGGCGGCGGTTGAGGATCTGGATGACCCGCTCCAGCTCTTCCTCGCGGCCGATGATGCCGTCGAGCTTGCCGTCGCGTGCCTTCTGGGTCAGGTTCTGGCAGTAGGTGTCAAGGAATTTATGCTTTTTGTTCTTCGCGCCGTTCGGCTTGTCGCCGGCGCGCTGGCGGCTCTCGGTCTTTTCCGGCTCGGGGACGGCAGGCGTATTCTCCTGCCCCTGACCGGCGGCGCCGAAGAGCTTGTTGAGGAACGGGAACGTCGCGGTCTGGCTGTCATTTTCCTCGTCGTCGCCGTCTTCGTTCTGGTTCTGCGCAAGCAGCCCCTCGAGGCCGTTCATGGCCTCGGTCATTTCGCCGTTGAGGTTTTCCAGATCATCCTCGGACAGGCCCATCCGCTCGATCATATCGTCGACCGGCTTGATGCCCATTTCCTTGGCGCACTTGAGGCACAGCCCCTCGTTGACGGTCTTGCCGCCGTCGATCTTCGTTATAAAAATGACTGCAAGATTCTTTTTGCATCTTGAGCACAGCGTCGGTTTCATAGTGGTTTCTCCTTAATCACTTTGCTTCTAACGAGTATAGCACAGGCAGGCCGTCGTATCGTTGCAGAATTGTAAACGATTTTCGGAAAAAATATGACGGTCAGGGCACGTACAGCGTTCCGTGGCCGTTGGCGAGCAGGATCGCCGTCCCGTCGGCGCGCATGACGACGCTGGATGCGCCGGTGGTATTGTCGGAGACATCATACTCCTTCAGGGTCTGGTCGTAGATGCTGAGCGTGCTGCTGGTGAGGACGGCAAGATATTTGCCCGCGGCGGACAGGTCGAGGATCTGTTCGTTGGCGGACAGACGGCCAAGCTCGCTCCCGTCCAGCCCGACAGTCGTGACGGTGTAGCGGTTGCCCGCCTTATAGAGGTTCACGGCCAGCGTCAGAAAGCCGGAGCCGCCCGTGGTGAAGTCCTTGAGATAGGACGACTGGAAGCTGTAGCTCCCCTGCTTCTGGCCTTCAAGGTCATAGAAATAGAGATCGTTCTCGCACAGGACGGCCAGAAGATCATCGGAGACGAAGTGCAGATCGTAGATGAGGTCGTTCCCGATGGGGATCGTCCGGTCGATCTCGGCGGAATCCGTTTTGAAAAGCACGACGGAGGATTCAAACATGCCGTCCTGCTGGCCGAGCGCGGCTGCAGCGGCATATTTCGCGCCGCCGGAGACCGTGCAGCGCAGGAAGAACTGGCTCGACGAGAGCCAGCGGTAGATCAGCTCCTGACTGCTGTTATAGACGTACAGCACCGCCCGGTAGCCGGATTCGCTGGAGAGATAGCACAGGCTGTCGTCCGCGGCGATATCCGCGTCCAGGATCGGCCGCTGGGACGCGACCTGCAGGACCTGTCCCTTCTTCTGGCTGGCCGCGACGAGCGTATTGCCGCCGGTATCGTAGGCCAGCGCAAGCTCACTGCCGGTCTCGAGGACGGGGACGGACATGGACGCCTGAATAGCGGCAGTCTCGACGCCGTCTTTGTCATAAAGGCTCAGGCCGGTCGCCGAGGCGACCGCGAGGCCGCCGGACAGACCGGCATACTGGTTGGAGTTGCTTTCATCGTAGGTGAAGCGGCCGGTCTTGCTGTCGTCCGAGACGTTCAGATAGCGCACGTAGCGCTGCAGCGCGTCAAGGTTCAGTTCGTCCCGGAACACCCAGGCCGCCGCGCCGCCCGCGATGAGCACGGCGAGCAGCGCGAAAATGAGGAGCTTTTTGAAAAGCCCCTTCTTCTGCGGCGTGTGCAGCTGCGATACATTATCCGACATGGAAAACCGCCTTCCCGTCATCATACCAGAGTTTCGTCATGTAGAGGCCGCCCGGCGGCACGGTCGGCCCGGCGGCTGTGCGGTTGCCATCCAGCAGGATCTGCGAGACGGCTTCCGGCGGGAATTTGCCCTCGGCGGCGTAGACGCACGTGCCGGCCATGGCGCGGGCCATGTTGTAGAGGAAGCCGTTGGCGCAGACGCGCAGGGAAATAAGATCGCCGTCGCGCGCGACCTTGTAATAATACACCGTGCGCACCGTGGACTTGACCTCCGTACCGACGGAACGGACGGCTGCGAAGTCGTGCGTGCCGACAAAGCAGTCGGCGGCGCGCTGTAATACCGATTCGTCCAGATGCTTGGGATAGAACCACGCGCGGTTGACATAAAACGGGTCGCGGATGGCGGAGTTATAGATGAGATACGTATATTCCTTTTTGACGCAGGAGCCAATGGCGTTGAAATCGTCATGCACCTCCATCGCGCCGGTCACGACGATATCCTCCGGCAGGTGGGTATTGAGGGCATACGGGATCCGGTCGCACGGGATACGCGCGGACGTGCGGAAATTGGCGACGTACACCCTTGCGTGGACGCCCGCGTCCGTGCGGCCGCAGCCGGTCATGTGGACAGGATGACCCACGACGGCAGCGGCGGCGTTTTCCAGCGTCTCGCCGACGGTCGTGACCGTCCTCTGCACCTGCCAGCCGTGGTAGGCCGTGCCGAGATATTTGAGTGTCAGAGCAATGTTTCGCATGGTACGCTTCCCTTTTACAGTCCGAACCGGCGCAGCACGATCATCACGGCGAGCAGAGCCAGACCCGCGAGGTACGCGAGATAGTCGCGCGCCTGATAGTGCAGCTCGGAGAGCTTCGTCCGGCCTTCGCCGCCGTGGTAGCAGCGGCACTCCATCGCCGTCGCCAGCTCGTCGGCGCGGCGGAAAGCGCTGATGAACAGCGGCACAAGAATGGGCACGAGCGCCTTGGCGCGCTGGAAGAGATTCCCGGATTCAAAATCCGCGCCTCTGGCCTTCTGGGCGGACATGATCTTGTCCGTTTCCTCGATGAGCGTGGGGATAAAGCGCAGGGCGATGGCCATCATCATGGACAGCTCATGCACCGGCGCATGCAGCTTTTTGAGGGGCGAAAGGAGGCTTTCCAGCCCGTCGGTCAGGGCGATCGGCGAGGTCGTATAGGTTAACATAAATGTTCCCGCGACCAACAGCGAGATGCGCAGCACCATGAAAACGGCGTTTTCGAGGCCGGATTTTGTGATCTTGAAGATCCAGAACTGCGCGATCGGCTCGCCCTGCCCGTAGAACAGGTTGAGCACGGCCGTCAGGATGATGATGAACAGCAGCGGCTTGAGGTTTTTGAGAACGACCTTGAGCCTGATGCGGCTCATGGCGATGACCAGCGTGAGAAACGCGGCCACGACCACATAGGAGACGAACCATTTGGCCAGAAACAGCGCGACGATATACACGATCACAAGCACCAGCTTCGTGCGCGGGTCAAGCTTGTGGATGGGCGTCTGTCCCGGGAAATACTGGCCAAGCGTCACGTCCTTCAGCATACGTCCCGGCCTCCTTTCAGAAGCGGCGCGAGAAGATCGGCCGCCTGCTCCACCGTGTAGGCGGAAGCGTCGATATCGGCGCCCAGCTCGCGCAGGCGCAGCAGCACCTGCGTCATGCAGGGTACGTTCAGGCCCATGGATACCAGCTCCGCCGCGTGGGAAAAGACCTCGGCCGGCGCGCCGTTCATGACGGCACTCCCCTTGTCCATGACGATCAGCCGGTCGACATTGGAGGCGATCTCCTCCATGGAGTGACTGACCATGACGACAGCCGCGTGCTGCGCGGCCTGATAGTCGCGGATATTGCCGAGGATGCTCTCGCGCCCGGCAGGGTCGAGGCCTGCGGTCGGCTCGTCCAGAATGAGCACGTCCGGCTCCATGGCGATGACGCCGGCGATGGCCACGCGGCGCTTCTGGCCGCCGGACAGCTCAAACGGGGACTTCTGCAGCGTTTCCTCGCGGATGCCGACAAAGCCGGCGGCGCGGCGGACGCGGGCGTCGATCTCGTCTTTGGACAGGCCCATGTTTTTCGGGCCGAAGGCGATATCAGCGTAGACCGTCTCTTCAAACAGCTGATACTCCGGGTACTGGAACACCAGACCAACGTGGAAGCGGATCTGGCGGGTGAACTTCACGTCCTCCCAGATATCGCGGCCTTCAAACAGCACGCGGCCGGACGTCGGCTTCAGAAGGCCGTTCATATGCTGCACCAGCGTCGACTTGCCGGAGCCGGTATGGCCGATGAGGCCGACAAACTCACCCCGGCCGATCGTCAGGCTGACATTGGAAAGCGCAGCGTGTTCAAACGGCGTATCGGGGCTGTAGATATGCGATAAATTCTGTATCTCTAAAATTGGCGTCAAGGTCTCTTCCTCCGGGTGAACTGGTTCAGGCGTTCTTCAGCCTGCGGTACAGCAGCTGTGCGCACTGCTCCGGCGTGAGCGCGTCGGTCGGAATATCGATCCCGCGGCGCTTCAGCTCCAGCAGCAGCTGCTCGGTCTGCGGCACGTCCAGCCCGACGCTTCGGAGGAGCTTTTCCTGCGCGAAGACCTCCTTCGGCGTGCCGTCGGCGATGATTTTTCCGCCGGACATGGCAATGACGCGCGCGGCGCGCACGGCCTCGTCCATATGGTGCGTGATGAGGATCACGGTGATTTTCTTTTCGCGGTTGAGCCGCTCAACGGTGTCCAGCACCTCGCGGCGGCCCTGCGGGTCGAGCATGGCGGTCGGCTCGTCGAGCACGATGCACTGCGGCTGCATGGCGATGACGCCCGCGATGGCCACGCGCTGCTTCTGGCCGCCGGAGAGCAGCTGCGGCGCGTAGGTGCGGTAGTCGTACATGCCGACGGTGTGCAAGGCGTCGTCGACGCGCTGGCGGATCTCCGGCGAGGGAACGCCGAGATTTTCCGGGGCAAAGGCGACGTCTTCCTCCACAACGTTGGAGACGATCTGGTTATCCGGGTTCTGGAACACCATGCCGACATGCTGCCGGATGGCAAGGAGCTGCTGCTCGTCCTTCGTGTCCATGCCGTAGACCGTCACGCTGCCGCCCGCGGGCAGGAGAATGGCGTTGAAGTGCTTGGCGAGCGTGGATTTTCCGCAGCCGTTATGGCCGAGGATGGCAACGAAGCTGCCCTGCGCAACGGACAGGCTCAGACCGTCGAAGACGATGTGCGCCTGCTCGTTTTCCTGCGGCTCATAGGCGTAATGCAGGTCTTTGACTTCGATCGCTGTGGTCATGGCTTCTCCTTTGTCCAGCGGCAGGTCGCGCCGCACGGCAGCGCCAGTCCCGTGTCGCGCACGGGAAGGCCCAGCTCGTCCGACTGGGTATAGCCGCCATAGCGCTTTGAGACGATCGTTTCGGTCAGATAGCGCATGACGGACGGCGCAAGGCCGGTCGTATACGAATTGATGATGAAAAACAGCGGGTCGTCGGACAGGACTTTGCTGACCAGCTCGACGAACGGGAACAGGTTCTCCTCGAGCTTCCAGACCTCGCCGGACGGACCGCGGCCATAGCTCGGCGGATCCATGATGATGGCGTCATACGTCTTGCCGCGGCGGATCTCCCGCTCGACGAATTTCGCGCAGTCGTCCACGATCCAGCGGATCGGCCGATCCTCCAGCCCGGAGACCTTTGCGTTCTCCTTCGCCCAGAGGACCATGCCCTTGGCCGCGTCCACGTGGCACACGCTCGCGCCTGCGGCGGCGCAGGCGATGGTCGCGCCGCCCGTGTAGGCGAAGAGGTTCAGGACGCGGATGGGGCGGCCGGCATTGCGGATCTTTTCCATCATGAAGTCCCAGTTGGCCGCCTGCTCGGGGAAGACGCCCGTATGCTTGAAGTTCATGGGCTTGACCTGGAACGTCAGCTCCTTGTAGCGCACCTGCCACTGGGCGGGCAGGCGCAGATTCTGCCATTTTCCGCCGCCGGTGGACGAGCGCGTGTAGCGCGCGTCATATTTGCGCCAGAGCGGATCGTCCTTCGGCGTGTTCCAGATCACCTGCGGATCCGGGCGCACGAGGATATAGCGTCCCCACCGCTCGAGCTTTTCTCCGGCGGAGGTATCGAGGACCTCATAGTCCTTCCAGTTATCGGCAAGCCACATATCGCTTCTCCTGTTTCTTTCGGGGTTTATCTTTATGGATTCAACAGACTGTTGATGACCCGGTCGATGACGCTGTCGGCGCTGTCGCCGTCCGTGTCGTCCTCTTCCTCCGGGTCGGGCTCCGGCTCGGGGATATCGTCCTCACTGTGGACGTAGCATTCGACGTTGATGGAATCGACGTCCGGCGAGACGGCGGCGTAATAGCCTGCCGGAAGGTCGCCCGAGAGGATGGCATAGGCCTGATCCATGACGACGACGCCGTTTTTCGGGAAGGCGCGCGTCACGTCGAGCAGCGCGACCTTATGTGTGGAGTTGCCTGGCACCTGCGCGCAGTATTCATTGGCCACGTGGCCGGACGCGTCGCAGATCTCGATCTCCTTGTGCACGCTGCACTGCTCCGTCGGCACGTCGTGGGCGCTGAGCGTCACGCGCATGGTGCGCGAGCCGCGCGGATCCATCGCGCAGGCGTCGGACGGAAGCAGGCCGCTGTCGCGGCAGACCGTGACCTCGACGAGGTTCGACGGCTGCCTGAATGCTTTATTCTTGAGATTTTCATGGACGAGGCTCATGACCTTCTGCCACATGACGATGGCGGGGTTCGTGTCGGAGTCGGTCAGGACGATCTCCTCCGGGTCGTTATAGCCGCACCAGACCACGCCGGTATAATACGGCGTATAGCCCGCGAACCAGCGGTCAAAGTCGCGCGAGGTCGTGCCGGTCTTGCCGGCGACGGTCATGTTCTCCAGCTGTGCGGCCGTTCCGGTGCCGGACTGGACGGTCTCGGTCAGCATGTCGGTGATATACCACGAGGTCATGTCCTTCATGGCGACGTGGGACTCCTGCGTATTATCCAGAATGATCTGGCCGCTGGCGTCCTTGACGACGGTATACGTCCGCGCCTCGCGGTACACGCCCTCATTGGCGAAGGCGGCATAGGCCGCGGTCATGGCGCGCACCGTCACGCCCTTCGTCAGACTGCCGAGGGCGAGCGCCCAGAGGTTCACGTCGGACAGCTCTTCGCCGGTATTGGATGTGTAGGACGAGACGAGCGTGGAAAGGCCCATCTTATCCTTGGCGAAGGAATAGCTGTATTCCGGCGTCATCTGCGCCACGAGCTTGACGGGGATGGTATTGAGAGATTCCGCGACGGCCTCCTTGACGGAGACGAGGCCGCGGTAGGTTGAATCGAGGTTCTTGGGCCACGTGGCCGTATCGGTGAAGGAATACGGCGTATCGTCCAGCACGGTCGCCGGGGTGATGAGGCCGAGCTCGATGGCTGGCGCGTAGACCGCGACGGGCTTGATGGTGGAGCCGGGCGAGAGCAGGCTCTGCGTGGCGCAGTTCCAGACGAGGCTCCCCTGCTTCTTGCCCACACCGCCGGCCAGCGCGACGACGTCGCCCGTCGTATTGTCGACGATGACGATGCCGGACTGCAGCTGCTGGGAGCTGGCCGTGGCCGGGAGGCTCTTGAGGTCCTCATAGACCTTGTCGACGGCGGCCTGCACGTCGGGGTTGACGGTGGAATAGATCTGATAGCCGCCGGTCATGACCATCTTATAGACGATGTCATAGTCGTAGCCGGTCTTGTCGCAGAGGTCGCTGACCACGTCGCGGATGACCTGATCCTCGAACCAGGAGTAATAATCGTCGCTCGTGTCGTTTTTCTCGCGGCTGTTGTTGGTGAACACCAGCTCCTCGGCCACGGCTTCATCATACTGCTCCTGATTGATATAGCCCTGCTTGAGCATCTGGCTCAGGATGACCTCCTGCCGTTCCTTGTTCGCTTTGGTATTCGTTTCGCTGATATAGGGATCGTATCTGGACGGGTTGTTCGTGATGCCGATGAGCGACGCGCACTCGGCCAGGCTCAGGTCCTTGACGTCCTTGCCGAAATAGACGCGCGAGGCCGACTGCACACCCTTGCAGTTTTCGCCGAGCGGAATGATATTGAGGTACCACTCCATGATGTCCTTCTTGGTGTGCGTCTTTTCAAATTCCAGCGCGCGATAGATCTCGACCAGCTTGCGGCGGACGGTGACCTCCTTCTCGCCGGTCAGGTTCTTGATGAGCTGCTGGGTGATGGTGGAGCCGCCGGCCTCGCTCTTGCCGAGGAACATCTTGAAGCAGGCGCGCAGCGTGGTGACCCAGTCGACGCCCTGATGCTTTTCAAAGCGCTTGTCCTCGATGGAGATGCAGGCGTGGATGAGGTTCTTGGGGATATCGTCATATTCGACCCACGTACTGTTGGAGCCGCCGTAGAGCGTCTGCAGGACTTCATATTTGCCGGTCGTGGGATCTTCGTAATAAATGACCGAGGTCTGGTCGAGCGAGAAGCTGTCCGCCGCCCATTCGGCCTGCTGGGACAGATCGTTCTTCACATAGACCGCGAACAGGCAGGCAAAGATCAGAAACGCCAGAAACGCCGTGAGAAGCATGGTGCCGACCACCTTGCCGATGGTACACAGCACCCGTCTGGCCCCGCCGGTTTTTTTTGCAGCTTCGTTTCGTTCTTGTTTCGCCATATGGACCCTCCATACATTATGACTGTTACAGGCAAACGGCGCATTGCGCCATTATATATCGTTCTATCTGAATGATTATAACACATCTGTCAATTATTTTGAAAACAAATTTTGAATCCCATGCAGTCTTTTTCGTGTTTTGCGCATTCTTTCCGATTTTCTGCGGTTTGCGCCGGAAAACAGGCGGAGCCGGGGCATTTTCCGGACAAATTGACGTGCCCGCGCGGCGCGGGCGGAATCGGGTCAGCAATTTCCTCTTGATTTTAGCGGCCATACAGGGTAAAATAGAGCCATCAAACAAGTGATACGGAGGAACCCCATGGAGCAGCAATACGGCGACGATTTCATCAGCATCACCGACGAAGACGGCAAGGAATACGAGCTTGAGGTCCTGGCCGAGCTGGAGCACAACGGCAGCCGGTATCTGGCGCTGGTCCCCGCCGGAAGCGGTGAGGACGACGAGAATGAAGATCTTGAGGTCAGCATTCTGAAATCCGTGGAGGAAAACGGCGAGGAATTTCTTGAGGCCATCGAGGACGACACTGAGCTGGAAGAGGTTTATCAGGCGCTGATGGATCTCATTTACGAGGACGAAGAGGAGCCAGAGGCGTAAGCCGCGGCGATAACTGAATACGGTATTGCGTGTCCCTGCGGGGTGCGTGACGGGTCCACTTAAACCCACATTTTAATTACGGGATGCTGGATACGTTTGCTGTCGATTGCAGGCCTCCCGCCCACGGCTCTGACCGGTGGTGGACGTTGGAAGCAGAGAAGCAGCAAAGAGGCGACCCACCTGCCCTTTCGTGCAGGTTATAATTGGATTCGCACGGCTTTCGCGGGGATACCTAATATAATATGCTGCGGCGCTCTTCTGTCGAAGAGCGCCGTTTTGCACATCCTGAAAAAAATTCTTCTTGCATATGGCGGCTGTTTTCGGTATAATACGCATTGAATTGCCTGACAGGGCGGCTTTTGCGCGCCCGCAGGACAAAAACCCAGACTTATGAGAGGAATGATCCCAAATGAGCGCATCCCGCGAAAAGAACAAGCGCAAGGAACAGACAGCCTCCCCGGAGACTGCCAAGGAAACGAAGAAAGGCATGAGCAAGGGCCTTAAGACGACTTTGATCGCCGTATGCGCTGTTCTGATCGTCTGCATCGTCGTTTTCTTCTATATGCTGACCAGCGGCTTCTTTGCCGGTCATACCACCGCCGCCACCGTCGGCTCCCACAACCTCAGCCCGGCCATGGTCAACTACTTCTACAAGAGCGCCTACACCAGCCTGCAGAACACCTACGGCACCTATATGGACTACCTCATCGACTCCGACACGCCGCTCGACGAGCAGTATTATGACGAGTCCGCCGGTACGACCTGGGCCGACATGCTGACCGAACAGGGCATGACCACGGCTGCCGAGGCCTACACCCTCTATGACGAGGCCATGGCCAGCGGCTATACCCTCTCCGAGGACGACCAGACCACCATCGACACGCAGGTCTCCACGCTCGGTCTGTACGCCGCCACCTACGGCACCACCACCGACGCCTATATCGCCGCCGTCTACGGCACGGGCTGCAACGAGAAGAACTTCCGCGAGTATCTGGAGGTCGTCACTGTCGCCCAGAGCTACGCACAGCAGGTCCGCAGCAGCTTCACCTACAGCGATGCCGACATCGCCGATGAGTATGCCGCCAACCCCAACAGCTACGACAGCATCACCTACCGTCAGTTCCTCGTCTCCGACTCCATGTTCCAGACCTCGTCTGAGGACGTTGAGGCCGGTGTTGCTGAGCTGACCGAGGACGAACTGACCGCGAAGAAGGAAGAGATGGCCTCCAAGATGGCAGAAGACGCCAAGAACAACGAACAGGCCTTCATCGACGCGGCTTACGAGAACGCCACCGAATCCAGCAAGGACACCTATGCCGAGGACAGCGCTACGCTGCGCGAGGGCGCGTTCTACACGTCCGTCGACAGCTCCATCGCCGACTGGCTGTTTGACACCGCCCGCACCGAAGGCGACACGACCTATATCGTCTCCGACAGCGGCGTGTACTACGTCCTGTACTACATCTCCCGCAGCACGAACGACTATCAGCTGCCGAACGTGCGCCACATCCTGATCTCCGTCAGCGACACCACGGATGAAGCCGCGATGGAAGAAGCCCGCACCAAGGCCGAGAGCATCCTGACCGAGTATGAGGCCGGTGAGCACACCGCAGACGCGTTCGGCGCGCTGGCCAAGGAATACACCGACGACTCCAACGGCGATGAGGGCGGTCTGTACACCAACATCACGCCGGGTCAGATGGTCACCGAGTTCAACGACTGGTGCTTCGACGAGAGCCGCCAGCCCGGCGACACCGGCATCGTTGAGACGAGCTACGGCGTCCACGTCATGTACTTCGACAGCTTCGGCTCCCTGTACCGCGACGTGCTGGTCGAAAACGCCCTGCGCAGCGCCGATTACACGGCATGGCATGACGAAGTCACCAGCGACAGCGGCTACACGCTCGTTCCCTTCGGCATGAAGTTCACGACGAAATAAAAAAGAAAGCACTGGCCGCCCGCATGGGCGGCCAGTTTTATAACTGCCGAAAACATCAATGCCTGTTCTATGCTGAAATATTTCTAGCTTGAATGTAGGGGACGATGCCTACAAACAAGCCGGAGGTTTTTCAGTAAAGAACGGGCAACAACGTTCCTGTCAGTCTGGCCGACGCTTTCTGCGCGTATAAAAATCCCCTTCTCATGGCAAGCTAGGCCGTGGGAAGGGGTGTTTTTTTATGCGGGAGACCGGGAAGCCGCGGGTCGGGTTTTGTCTGCTGGCCGGGGCGCTGGCGGGGATTATCAACGGATTTTTTGGAGCCGGAGGCGGGATGGTGCTTGTGCCGCTCCTGATCCGTCTGTGCGGGCTGGAGGACAAGGCGGCGTTCTCCTCGGCCATCGCGGTGATATTGCCGCTGTGCGCCGTCTCCATCGCGGTATACGCAATACATGACAGTCTGCCGCTGCGCGATGCCCTGCCCTATCTCATCGGCGGCGCGGGCGGCGGCGTGCTGGCCGGGCTTTTATTCCGGAAGGTACCGGCGCGGCTGCTGCATCTGATTTTGGGCGGCGTGATTCTGGCGGGCGGCGTCCGCCTGCTCGTATGCTGAGGGCGCTGGGCGCCGCGGCTGCAGGGCTTGTCTGCGGTGTTCTGTCCGGGTTCGGGATCGGCGGCGGGAGCCTTCTGATGGTCTGGATGACGGCAGTCCTGAGCATGGAACAAAAAACAGCGCAGGGCGTGAATCTTCTGTACTTTCTGCCCTGCGCCGTATGCGCGCTGATCTTTCATATCAAAAACCGCCAGATCGTCTGGCGCGCCGTATGGCCCTCGGCGCTGGCCGGAGCCGTGTGTGCGGCGGGCGGCGCGCTGCTGGCGCAGCGGGTGGACGCGGGGCTGCTGCGGAAGCTGTTCGGCGGGTTTCTCATCCTTGTCGGACTGTCGGAGGTCTTCTGGAAAGGGCGGAAACAGGCCGGTTCTTAGTCGACCATCCCATACGCCTGCTCGAAGAGCCGATAGTACGGCAGAAGGAATCGGAAGCCATCCTTGACCCAGTCCGTCAGCTCGCCGGACGCGCTGCGCGCGTCAAAGGCGTGCATGCTCTCGATGGAAAACGAACGCAGGTTATAGAGCCTGCCGACCGGTTCCCCGGCGTGGCCCTTCGGGCGCGCGTAGGCGGGGCCGGAGAGCGCAAATTCCTGCTGAGCGTCGAGCTTTTTGAGGAGCAATTCTGCGCGCTTCGGGTCGTTGTCCAGAAGCCGCCGCAGCTGCACGCCGGAGGCCGCCGGCATCCACCAGCCCGCGCCGCAGCCATAGCCGTCTGCGCCGACCTGAAACCAGAAGCACGGCGCTTCGCCCCGGTTCTCGATCGCATTCTGGAACGAAAACCAGATATGGTCGTTGAGCGGCCCGCGGCCGAACAGCCGCCGGGCGTCGCGGTAGATGCGGGAGATATGGAGGTTGAGGTGCAGGTCGGGATACTCCGACTGGAACCAGTCGAACAGCTCCCCTGCCAGCGCCTTTGTGGGCGTCATGACGGCGTCCTGAAATTCCTGCTTGTGGTCTGCGAACCAGACCCGGTCGTTATTGAACCGGATGCCCCAGAACACGTCGACCGTCCGGTCGGAATAGCCTGTAAACATGGGTCATTACTCCTTGTGATTGCGAAGATAGGCAAGATAGCCCTCCAGAATGAGGCTGGCCGCCACGGCGTCGACGGTGTTTTTGCGCTTTTTGCCGTGGTAATTGTTCTCGCTCAGGATCTGGTGGGCTTCGATGGTCGTCCGGCGCTCGTCCCAGAGGACGGGCTTCATGCCGGTCGTCTGCTCCAGGAGGTCTGCGAACTCGCGGTAGAGCGCGGCGCGCGGGCCCTCGGTACCGTCCATATTGCGCGGGAAGCCCATGACGAGGCGCTCCGCGCCGGTCTCGGCGATGAGGCGCTTCACTTCCTCTGCCGTCTTTTCCGGCTTCCACGAGTGGATGACAGCCGTCCGGCCGGTCATCCAGCCGAGACTGTCGGAGATGGCGACGCCGGTCCGCGCGTCGCCGTAATCGATGGCCATGATTTTCATAAGACCTGTCCTTCTCCTCTTGAATTTTGCACAAATTTTTTCTATACTATATCAGCTTTTTTCCGGTTCTGCAACGCGGGAAAAATTTCTTCCGATTTTATGAAATAGCTGTTGACCGGACGGCAGATTTGTGATAGTATGACCCTACCTGTGAAAAAAGGGTCTTATTTTTTTGCGCCCATTTTTTCAAGCTGCGGGACGCCATTATGTAGTTTCGGCGTCATCTAAATTTTATGTATAGCCGCAGTTATGCAGGGAGGCAAGGATTTAAGGAGGTGCCGAACATGCGAGTTAAGATCACGCTCAGATGCAACGAGTGCAAGCAGAGAAACTACAACACCATGAAGAACAAGAAGAACGACCCCGACCGTATCGAACTGAAGAAGTATTGCAGATTCTGCAAGAAGCAGACCCTGCACAGCGAGACGAAGTAACGTGTACACGCAGAAAGGGTGAACATCATGGCAGAAGCAAAAAAGGAAAACTTCTTTGCCCGCACCGGCAAGCGCATCAGCCGCTGGTTCCGTGAAATGAAGAGCGAGCTGAAAAAAGTCGTATGGCCGACAAAGAGCCAGATGGTCAACAACACCGTCATCGTTCTGGTGTGCACGCTGATCGTCGGCATTTGCATTTGGGTCTTCGATGCTGTTGGCAGCGTTGTCGTTAACGGTATCATTACCCTGGTCAGAGGCTAAGGCATGGCGGAAGCAGCAAAATGGTATGTTGTGCATACCTATTCCGGCTACGAAAACACCGTCAAGGCCACCATCGAGAAAACCATTGAGACCCGTCATCTCGAGGATCTGATCCACATCGTCTCCATCCCGATGGAGACCGTGACCGAGATCACCGACAACGGGCCGAAAACGTACGACCGCAAGGTATTTCCGGGCTACGTTCTCATCAAGATGATCATGTCCGACGAGGCATGGTACATCATCAAGAATGTCCGCGGCGTGACGGGCTTCGTCGGCTCCGGCACCAAGCCCACTCCCCTCACCGAGGAAGAAGTGCAGCAGCTGGGCATCGAAAAGCATGAGATCGTGGTTTCGTACAGTGAAGGCGACAGCGTCCGCATCAACGACGGCCCGCTGACCTCCTTCATCGGAACGGTCGATCAGATCGACATCGACAAGAACAAGGTCCGCGTTATCGTTTCCATGTTCGGACGCGAGACGCCGGTCGAGCTTGAGCTTGATCAGGTCGAGACGGTCACAGACTAACCCCGCAGCTAGAGCGGAACGTGGGAGGGGCTTGACCCCCGCCAAAAATACGCGCATGCGCGTATCACCACATTTATTCAGGAGGTGCTCATCATGGCACAGAAAGTAACAGGTTATATCAAGCTGCAGATCCCGGCTGCAAAGGCAACCGCATCGCCCCCTGTCGGCCCGGCTCTCGGCCAGCACGGCGTCAACATTTCCCAGTTCATCAAGGAATTCAACGAGCGTACCAAGGATCAGGCTGGTTTCAAGATCCCGGTCGTTATCACGGTTTACGCTGACCGCTCCTTCTCCTTCGTCACCAAGACCCCACCGACCCCGACCCTCATTCTGAAGGCTCTGGGCATCGAAAAGGGTTCCGGCGTGCCCAACAAGGACAAGGTCGCTACCATCGCCAAGGCCCAGGTCAAGGAAATTGCCGAGCGCAAAATGCCCGACCTGACTGCCAACACCATCGAAGCCGCCATGAGCCAGGTCGCAGGTACCTGCCGCAGCATGGGCATCGTGGTCGTCGACTGAAGACCGACCGTATAACAGCTTGACCGAGGTATATCGGCAACAGGCCGAGCCTCATAAATACGTGGGAGGAATCATTCCGAATCACCACTAAGGAGGAAATTACATTGTTCAGAGGTAAAAAATATAAGGACAACGCGAAACTGGTCGACCGCGCCACGCAGTACGAAGTTCCCGCTGCCATGGATCTTGTTGTAAAGACCGCTTCCGCCAAGTTCGATGAGACTGTCGAAGTCCACATCAAGCTCGGCGTCGACTCCCGTCACGCTGACCAGCAGGTCCGCGGCGCCATCGTTCTTCCGAACGGCACCGGCAAGACCCGCAAGGTCCTCGTTTTCGCCAAGGACGCCAAGCTCGACGAGGCCAAAGAGGCCGGCGCCGACTTCGCAGGCGGCATGGAACTGGTCGAGAAGATCCAGAAGGAAAACTGGTTCGACTTCGACGTCGTCGTCGCTACCCCGGATATGATGGGTATCGTCGGCCGTCTCGGTAAGGTCCTCGGTCCGAAGGGCCTCATGCCCTCCCCCAAGGCCGGCACCGTGACCCCCAACGTCACCGCCGCCGTCAAGGAGATCAAAGCCGGTAAGATCGAGTACCGTCTCGACAAGACCAACATCATCCACTGCCCCATCGGCAAGGCTTCCTTCGGTCCCGAGAAGCTCGCTGAGAACTTCAACGCTCTCATGGGCGCCGTCATCAAGGCAAAGCCGGCCGCTGCAAAGGGCCAGTATATCAGAAGCTGCACCGTCGCCAGCACCATGGGCCCCGGCATCAAGGTCGCTACCGCAAAGATCTGAAAAAGGTCTTGACATCCGCGCAGATTCTGCTATAATATACAAGCTGCCAAAGACAGTAGGAGGCCTTGTGCCGTAAAGGAGTGATCCTTCCTGCCGAGGTTCCGCACAAATGGTAACATTTTTGTGTCCTCACGTCTTTGGCGTGAGGACATTTTATTTTCAGAGGTGACATTCATGCCCAACGCAAAGGTACTTGAAAGCAAGAAAACCGTCGTTGATGCTCTGTCTGATAAAATCCAGAACGCTACTTCTGCTGTTTTTGTCGACTATAAAGGCATCACCGTCGCGCAGGATACCGAGCTTCGCAATCAGTTCCGTGCTGCGGGAGTCGAGTACTCTGTCGTCAAGAACACGCTGACCCGGTTCGCGGCCAACAAGGCTGGCTACACCGAGTTCGACGAGCTTCTCAACGGCACGACGTCCATGGCTTCCACCACCGACGATCCCATTGCTCCGGCTCGCGTAATCTGTGAGTTCGCAAAGAAAAACAAGAACGTCGTCAAGATCAAGGGCGGCATGGTTGAAGGTAAGGTTCTGTCTGTTGACGAACTCATGTCCTTCGGCGAACTGCCCTCCAAGAACGCACTCGTTGCGCAGGTTCTCGGCACGTTCCTCGCCCCGATCTCCTCTCTGGCTGTGGTTCTGAACCAGATCCTCGAGCAGAAGGGCGGCGCCCCCGCGGAAGAAGCTCCCGCAGAGGCTTGATCCATTCAAAATCATTTAATTTGACTGAAACAATTTACTGGAGGTAACTATAATGGCATCCGAAAAGATTACTGCTATGATCGAAGAAGTTAAGACTCTGACCGTTCTGGAGCTGGCTGAGCTGGTTCACGCTCTGGAAGAGGAGTTCGGCGTTTCCGCCGCTGCCGCTGCTGTTGCTGCTCCCGCTGCCGGCGCTGCTGCTGCTGAGGAAGAGAAGACCGAGTTCGACGTCGTTCTGAAGGCCGCTGGCGCCAACAAGATCGCTGTCATCAAGGTCGTCCGTGCTCTGACCGGCCTGGGCCTGAAGGAAGCTAAGGAACTCGTCGACGGTGCTCCGAAGAACCTCAAGGAAGGCGTCTCCAAGGACGAGGCCGAGAAGATCGCTGCCGAGCTCAAGGAAGCTGGCGCAGAGGTCGAGGTCAAGTAAGATCTCTTACTTTAAGCTTAAAACACGCTGCACAGATGTGCAGCGTGTTTTTTCTGCCCCAAAAGCTGCGGCTTTTGGGGCAAGGGGCTGCGCCGGCTGCAGCGCAAAGTTTTGTGCGCCTTCGGCGCACAAAATTCACGTTTGCCGGCGTAGAGTATTTTTTCCGAGAGCAGGGGCTCCCGGAAAAAATAAATCCACATCAGTTTGCGCCTGCGGGCGCAAACTCTACGAGGTATTCTGACGCAATACACAACTGTGAGCGTATTCTCAATTTACAGGCTAAAACAGCCAGTTGACCAGCAGGCAGAGGGATGCGCCGATGGCGGTCGGGAGGACGGCGGAAAGGAGCGTCCAGCCGGGGCTGCCGGTCTCGCGGCGGATGGAAAGGAGCGTCGTGCTGCACGGCCAGTGAAAGACGCAGAAGATGAGGCAGCAGACGGCGGTTTTGGGCGTCACGCCGCAGGCGGCGAGCTGTGCGGCGGCTGTGCTCCCCTGCTGGCTGCCAAGGGCGGCCTGCCCGGTCAGCTGCATCAGGATGACAGGGACGGCCAGCTCATTGGCAGGCAGGGCAAACAGGAAGCCCACCAGAATACTCCCGCTCATGCCGAGCGCCTGCCCTGCCCCATCCAGCGCGTGCGCCAGCTGCTCCAGAAGCGTGCCGCCGTCCGTCCGGAGCGTGCCAAGGCCCCACAGAAGCAGCCCCGCCGGGGCTGCGACAGCCGCCGCGCGACCAAGGACATGGAGCGTCTTGTCAAGCAGGGCGTCCGTCAGGATCTTTTTCATGCGTGGCCGCCGGTACGGCGGAAGCTCCAATATAAACGGCGCGGGGTCCCGCTTGTGCAGAATGCGGCTGAGGATGGCCGAGACCGCAAACGTGCTGCCCGCGCCGAGGCCGACCGCCGCCGTCAGGAGCAGCGCCTGCAAAAGTGTGTTTTCCCGCCGCAGAAGCACCGCGCCCATCGCAAGGAGCATCGGAAAGCGGCCGTTGCAGGGCATGAGGCTGTTCGTGCAGGCCGCGATGCATTTTTCCTCCCGCGTCGGCAGGATGCGGCAGCCGGTCACGCCGACGGCGTTGCAGCCGAGCCCCATGCACATGGTCAGCGCCTGCCTGCCGGAGGTGCCGCAGCGCTCGAACGCGTGGTCGGCCAGGAAGGCCGCACGGGGCAGATAGCCCGCGTCCTCCAGCAGCGAAAACAGGAAAAAGAAGATCGCGGCAGGCGGCAGCATGACGGCCGCGACACGCGCCGTGGTCGCATAGACGCCGTTCAGAAGCGCGCCCATCAGCAGCGGCGGCCATAACGCGCAGGCGCGCAGAAGTATGCTCTGCAGCCGGTCAAAGCCCAGCTGGAGCCAGTCGGAGACGGTGTTGCTGCCGATGAGCGTCAGCCAGAACAGTCCAAACAGAAGGACTGCAAAGAGGAGCGGCCCGGTATATTTTCCGGTCAGGACGGCGTCCAGCTTTGCGCAGCGCGCCGTCTGCGCGCTGCCGGAGACGGTCTGCACGGCAAGCTGCCGCGCGTAAGTTACGGCGGACGCGGGCGTCAGCTTTTCCGGCAGGCGCGGCCGGACGGTCACGAAGCCGTCCGTCACGTCGCGGATGCACTGCCGCAGACGGCGCATATCCTCCGGGTCTCCGGCGCATGTGCCGACGACCGGTACGCCGAGCAGCGCCTGCAGGGCGCGCAGATCCAGCTTCAGGCCGCGCGCATCCGCTTCGTCCATCAGATTGACGCAGACGATCACGTGGGCGCAGCGCTGCATCAGCTGCAGCGCCAGCGCAAGACTGCGCGCAAGGCACGTCGCGTCGCAGACCGCGACGATGCAGGCGTCGGTATGCGCACGCAGATAGTCCGCGGCGATATGCTCCTCCTCCGAACCGGTGCGCAGGGAGTACGCGCCCGGCAGGTCGGTCACGGCGTAGCGCTGCGCGGCGTAGGAATACGCCCCCTGCGCGACGGCGACCGTCTTTCCGGGCCAGTTGCCGGTGTGCTGGTGCAGGCCCGTGAGGGCGTTGAAGAGGCTGCTTTTGCCGACGTTCGGGTTCCCGGCCAGCGCGACGGCACGCGGCGGCAGCTCCTGCCGGGTCATTGTACAGCCTCCGTCACGATCCGCGCCGCATCCTTCCGGCGCAGCGCAAAGACGGCGCCGCCGATCGCATACGCCGCAGGCGTCCCGCACGGCGCGGCATACAGGCAGCGGATCTGCGTGCCGGGCAGCAGTCCCAGCTCCTCCAGCCGCGCCCGCTGCTCCGCGGGAAGGTCAATTTCGCGCAGGACGCAGCTCTGCCCCGGCCTTACCGTATCCAATCTCATCCGCCGCACTTCCATGGGCGCACTCCCCTTTCTCTTGGTACAGGATATACACAAATGCGCGGTTTCGTGACAAATGGGCGGCATGCCGTTGCGTTCGCAGCTCCGGCGTGCTATACTTAGCATCGGCTGCGTCAAATGTGAAAGAGCGCAATGCCAAATCCAGAAAGAAAGGGTGATCGGTTATGAAGATGGATCGTGTATGGAGGGTTCACGCTTCCTAACCCTCCGAATACTTTTTGGAGGAAACAGATGGACAATCAAATTATCATCCGCGAGGCTGTCACAGAAGCGGACATCGAAGTCTTCTGGGCGCAGCTGTATGCCTATTACAGGCGGGATATCCTGTCCGATCCGGAGGACGGAGACCGGGAGCATTTTCTCGGCGGCGAATACCGCTCGCACATGCAGGCCGTCCACGACCGGCCGCAGGACCGGTGCTGGTACCTGTTTTTTGAACGGGACGGCGCAGACATCGGCTTTGCCATGCCGGTGATCTTCACCTCGGAGGACGGCAAGTGCTTTCTCACGGACTTCTGCGTCTTTCCCGAATTTCGCGGCGGCGGCTCGGGGACGCAGTGCGCGCAGGCGCTGCTGCGCTGGGCAAAGGAGCGCGGCGCGCAGTATGCGGAGCTGAACTACGGCGGCGATGCACGCCGGAAACGGTTCTGGTCGCGCATTGGCTTCCTTCCGAACGGCAGGGACGAATGGGGCGAGCCGCTGATGCTCCTGCCGCCGGAGAAGACCGTGCCTATCACCATCGAGTGTTTGTCAGACCCGGAGGACTGGCAGCTGCGGAGGCTGGAAAGCGGCTTCCGGCAGGCGGTCGGCGAGCCGGTTTTGACAAAGGAGCAGCAATCGCGGCTCGCGCAGGCCGTCCGGGATGGGACGCTCACCGTGTTTCTGGCAAAGCGCGGCTATCGCGCCGTTGGGATGTGCAGCGCCGCGCGCTGCTTTTCGGCCTTCGGCTGCGCTGAGACCGGCGTGTTTGATGATTTTTACATCGAACCGGCGTTCCGTCGGCAGGGGATCGCCCGGATGCTGACGCAGGCCGCGCAGGACTGGGCAAGGGCGCAGGGGCTATCCAGTCTGACCGTCTGCTGCGCGCCGTGCGACGAGGGGATGTATCAGGCGCTCGGCTTTTCCGCGCGTCTCGGCGCGGCGTTCGCGCATTTGACCTGAAAAACGCCCGCTGCCGTATGGCAGCGGGTCATTTGACGATACATGGAGGACAGAGATGACAAAGCAGAAACTCAATTATGCGGCAATTGCAAAGGAAACAGCCATTCTGTCCGCGGCGGTGGCGATCATCGCGGCGGCGGTGTTTTTCTTTCTGGTGCCGAGCCACACATCCGTCAGCAGCATTTCCGGCCTTGGGATCATTCTGTCCAATTTTATCCCGCTGCCGCTGTCGGCGATCACGATGATTTTGAACATTGTTCTGCTGGTCATCGGCTTTCTGACCTGCGGCCGGGAGTTTGGGGCAAAAACGGTCTTTACGAGCGTGATGCTGCCGCTGTTTCTGGGACTGTTTGAGCTTCTGTTTCCGGATTTTGAATCGCTGACGAACAGTCAGGAGCTGGATGTGCTCTGCTACATTCTGGTGGTCAGTATCGGACTGAGCATTCTTTTTAACCGCAACGCGTCCTCCGGCGGGCTGGATATCGTGGCAAAGATCATGAACAAGTACCTGCGCATGGAGCTGGGCAAGGCCATGTCGCTGGCCGGCATGTGCGTGGCGCTGTCGGCGGCGCTGGTCTATGACAAGAAAACAGTGGTTCTGAGCATCCTCGGCACGTACTTCAACGGGATCATTCTCGACCACTTCATTTTTGACAACAACAAAAAGCGCCGCGTCTGCATCATCACCGAAAAGGAGGAAGCGCTCCGCCGGTTCATCATCAGCGAGCTGCACAGCGGCGCGACCATCTATGAGGCGATCGGCGCATACAACTTTGAAAAGCACAACGAGATCATCACCATTGTTGACAAAAGCGAATATCAGAAGCTGATGAATTTTATCAACCGTGAGGATCCGAAGGCGTTTATCACGGTTTATAACGTGTCGAATATGCAGTATCAGCCGAAGAAGTGGGGGAAATCCGGCGGAAAGGGCTGACCCAAGGCCCTCTCAGCCGCCTGCGGCAACAGCTGTCCCAAAGGGAGAGCCAAGTGGAGCGGCGGCTCTTGCCTCTCTCTTTGGGAGAGGTGGCCGAGCGAAGCGAGGACGGAGAGGGTATACGCTATCCCAAGACCCTCTCAGTCGCCTGCGGCGACAGCTCTCCCAGAGGGAGAGCCAAGTG
>ERZ1673752.1839-NODE-1839-length-27072-cov-24.471555_pt1 | contig 27072 bp, 15 predicted proteins | sample MGYA00580195_ERZ1673752 | MGnify/ENA primary metagenome ERZ1673752 (study PRJEB41218, sample SAMN15661744) | gut metagenome | host: Homo sapiens | place: Canada: London | collected 2015-08-20/2019-03-30 | study: EMG produced TPA metagenomics assembly of...
TAGCAACTAGTGGATGGGCCCGTGTGCAAGAATCCAAGTTGTGGATGGTTTTGGCATGCAAGTTTGCAAGTAGTGGATGGTTTTGACCTTAGTTTGCTTTGGCTAACCACCCACAACTTGAAATTTTGTTCGAAATTCTGAAAAACCGAAACAAGAGCAGGCCCCCAGCCCGAGCAGAATCGCCCACACCTCGCAGACTTAAGCAGAATTTGGAGAATCTAAAACGAGAGCAAGCTGCCAGCCCGGCGCACCATCCACAGCTTGAAATTTTGTCCGCACCCCCTAAGTTTTACGGAACAGTTAGGATAAGCTTAACGGACCAAACACCCGCAGACTGAAGAAAAAATATTGAATAAAAAAGAGCGCCACTCACGGCGCTCTTTTCAATTCAGCTAAAAGTAAAATGCTTAAGCTCTTAATGCAGAAGTGGCCAGTCCAGAGACTGTCCGGGAACTACCAGACCAGGAGCTACCAGTCTAGAGACTTTTAGTCCAGCGGCTCGGTATCTGTGCCGCTGAAGTTCACGCCGGTTCCCTTCGGCGTAGCATCTGGGAACTCATAATCTTTGCCCGGCAGAGCGGCGTTCAGGATAATGCCGATGAGTGCGGCGAGAGCGAGACCGGAAAGTGTAATGACCTGTTCGCCAATGGTGAAGGACACACCGCCGATCTGCGTGAAGCCAATCGCTGAGACGAGAATGGAGGCTGCGACAATGAGGTTGCGACTCTGGCTGAAATCGACCTGATTTTCTACCAGGTTACGCACGCCGATAGCTGAAATCATGCCGTAGAGGATCATGGAAATGCCACCGATGATGGCGCCGGGGATCGTGCTGATCAGAGCTGATAGCGTGGGGATAAAGGAAAGAACAATAGCGATCACTGCTGCAATACGCATCACGGCCGGATCATAAACCCGAGTCAGCGCGAGTACACCGGTGTTTTCACCGTAAGTCGTGTTGGCAGGGCCGCCGAAGAAAGCCGCAAGGACCGTAGCAAGACCATCTCCGGCCAGGGTGCGGTGCAGGCCGGGATCCTTAATGTAGTTGCGCCCGGTGGTGGCTGAGATCGCCGAGATATCGCCAATGTGTTCCATCATGGTGGCGAGAGCAATCGGGGCGATCGTCAGGATTGCGGAAAGATCAAATTTTGCAAAGGCTGAGGGGTGCAGAGGCAGGGCAAACGCGCCGATTTTTGCCGCTTCATGAACTGCCGAAAAGTCGACGCGCTGCAGGGCTACGGCCACGATATAGGAACCAAAGAGACCGACGATGATCGGAATAATTTTGATCATGACTTTGCCCCAGATATTGCAGATAATCACCAGGCCCAGGGCGATGAGAGCCAGCAGCCAGTCGGCCGAAGCGCTCTGAATGGCCGTAGGGGAAAGAATCAGGCCAATGGAAATGATGATCGGGCCGGTGACCACCGGCGGGAAGAAACGCATGACGCGATTGGCGCCATACATTTTTATGAAGCCGGCCAAAATAAGATAGAGCAGACCTGCGACCATAATACCGCCGCCCGCGTAAGGAAGCATCTCCAGATTTGGCTTATTACCCGGGAGCATCGGCGCAACCGCCGCGTATCCACCGATAAAGGCGAAGGATGAGCCCAGGAAAGCAGGAACCTTACCTTTGCAGATCAAATGAAACAGCAGGGTTCCGAGTCCGGCCATCAGGAGGGTTGTTGAAACGTCCAGGCCTGTAAGCAGCGGGACCAGAATGGTGGCGCCAAACATGGCGAAACAGTGCTGCAAGCCAAGCACGAGGCGTTTGCCTGTACTAATTTCCGAGATGGAATAAATGGCTTCTTCGCCAAGTTTCTGATGGTTTTTCATAAAGTTCTCCTCTCATATCGATCATGTCGATCATATTGAATGATTGATCTTCTGCTAATGCTACCCGACTAATGCTGCCAGGCAATGCTGCTTAATTTACGCTGTCCGCAAATACTGTCGGTCAAATTGCTGCCAAATATACGGTACCCGCAAATGCTGTCGACCATATATTGTCGCGCAAAAAAATCGCCGGCAGCGCCGGCGATAGGAATATGGAAACTAGCCTTCCAATCTCTTGGCGGTCACCGTGATACGAATAGGATCATTGGGAGCGGTGCTGTCACCGGCAATGACCACAGTTTCAGCGGCAAGATCGAAGGACACGGTGTAGACCCCATTCGCATCGCTCGTCGGGGTCTGCGGCAGAGCCGGAGTATCCAGGACGAACCAATACATGACCAGCGGAGCCAGGTCATAAACATCGTTGTAAACAGGATCTTCAGAGGTATGAGTATAGTCGAAAGTTGAGCCGTCGACATCATAACGGTAGGAATCCAGCTGATCGTACTCGTTAAAGTGATAATAACGGGTTGCCTTATAGTTGTAGAGATCACAGGCGTAGCCGAGTTCTTCTTTGCTGTAGGCATCGGGGAGAAGTCCTTCAACGCCCATCACCTCAAAGCGGCTCGCACCCCATTTGATGCCGTAATCAGAAACGTTGCCCGTATTACGGTTTTCCGGATGTGCAGCCAGGATGGCGTCATAGTCAAGAGCGTCAAGCTCGTTCTGAGCTGCATCGACCCCGGTGGACTCTGCAGTGCCAATAAAAGCGTTAATTTTGCTCAACTCCGGATCAATGACAGCCTTGCAGTCATCGTAAGCCTTAGGCAGATTGGTTCCGTTTCTCTGAAAGACCTGAGTGAGCATGGCGCGCGCCTGGTTGGCAACGTAATAAAGGTGTTCATAGAGATTTTTTATCTCCTCCGGCAAGGCGTCGGGGCGAACACGCTCAATCTGCGCACAGGCCTTATACAAAGCATCGCGGGTTTCGGTATATTCCTTAGAGTCTTTGATGACCAGAGATGCGGTAAAGATTTTATCGACATAGCTGTCCATCTTTGTGCCAAACTCGCTGAAAGCGGTGTTGAAGCGTTCAGCCTTATCTTTGGCGTATGCCAGGTATTGATGATCGGACTCAGTCAGCCCCTGAGCATCCTTGCTCAATGCCTCTGCCCGAGGCTCCTGCTCCATGGAGGGGAGAGCAACCCCCTCGTCTGCTTTTCCACCCAAGACTCCATTCAACTTGTCGCAGGCCGTAAGACCGATGCACAGACAAAAAATGAGAGCCAGCAGTAGACTCCGGCGGATGATCTTATTGGACATTGAATTTCCTCCACGAAATGTCACATTTGTCATGACCTGCGACCCGGCTCTAATCGTTCGGGGCAAAAGCTCCTGGACGAAGAAAGAACGGGCAGGTGCTGACACTTAAGCGCAAACCCATCGTACAGAGGAAGCTTGCGCGGTGCAGCCAACGCAGCAGACACAGCATAAGCGGCCAAGGCAGAGCAGTCAAACGCAGGTGACCAGATATTTTGGACTTGACCCATTATAATACAAATAAAGCTGCTGCGGAAATCTGCAAATCATGACCATATTAGGCCTTTTTCATGTAAAATTTTCGTGAGACTTCGATAAAAAGCGCGTTGTCTGCCATCAACAGGGTGAACAGGATATATGGTGAATAAGATAAAAAACATTAAAGAACCCTTTCAAATTGGCCAAAACACCTTGGCCAACCGCCTTATTCTCGCCCCTATGGCTGGAGCTACCGGCCGTGTTTTTCGCAATCTCTGCGCTGAGTTTGGAGCAGCCCTGGCCGTCACCGAGCTTTGCAGTGCCAGGGGCATTGTACACGATAGCGATTTCAAGCGAAACAAACGTTACCTGGATATCGAGAACACGCTTTTGCCGACAGCCATACAGCTTTTTTCTTCAAGCGCTGAGGATCTGGAAGTTGCCATACCCCGTGTTCTGGAGCACCCAGTTTATTCAAATTGCACCCATATTGACCTGAATTGCGGTTGCCCGGTCGAAAAGGTGACCCGAACAGGAGCCGGTTCCGCCCTGATGAAAACCCCTGAGCTTGCCGCTGCGCTCGTTCGTGCAGCCGTCAAAGCGGCCTCGCCCTACGGTAAGGCGATCACAGTAAAATTTCGCCTCGGCTGGGATGACGAACATATCAACTGTGTGGACTTTGCCCGACGCATGGAAGATGCCGGTGCAGCCATGCTTTGCCTGCACGCACGAACGCGGGAGGCCCTGTACAGCGGTCAGGCTCAATGGGAATACTTCGCTCCCACGGCTGCAGCACTCACAGTGCCGCTCGTTGCCAACGGCGATATCCGTACACGCCAGGATGCTGAAACGCTGCTCAAAGTACCCGGTGTAGAAGCTCTCATGATCGGTCGTGCCGCGCTCGGTTGCCCGTGGATCTTTGCGGAAATTCTTGAAAACGGCCTCGTCCCCGGAGAACCGGAGAAAGCCGACATCATCTGCCGGCACCTGGATGGTCTCATTGGGGATTTGGGTGAATGGACCGGCGTCCGTGAATTCCGCCCTCAGCTCGCGGCCTACCTCAAAGGCAGGCCCGGTGCCGCGGCCTTGCGGCGTGAAATGATGGAGCTGACGCAGCCAGAAGAAATTAAAGAGCGGCTGCACAAATTTTTTCTTAGCACTCAATGATAACGAGTGCTAAAAATTCAAATTTCCTTCACAGTTTTGTTCTTTTTCTGCCACAGCAGGCTTATATCATAAAGTCAAAGAAAGACAAAGACGAAAACGTTGTTGAAGCCTTACGACAAAATTGTTAAAGCCCTACGACAACATCGTCGAAACCCGAAGGTCAAAAGCCCAGTACGGCGTCGCCGTACGGAACAGCGTCGTATAGGACGCTACCGTCGAAAGACCGCAATGTGTCGGGGAATGAAGACTCGACAAAACAATAAAAACACAAAACATGGAGGTAATAGAAATGTTTGAACTTATGCCCTTTGATCGCAGTGATTTGGATCTTTTCGATCGCTTCTTTAATACGAGTGAACAGGCTCCCAGCCTCATGAAACTGCGGGTCGATCTGGAAGATAAAGGCGATCACTACGAGTTGACAGCCGATCTCCCAGGCTTTAGCAAAGATGATGTTGAGATCAGCATCAACGACAAGATCATGACCATTCATGCGGAGAAAAGCGAAAGCAGCGAAAGCAGAGAAAAGAATTACATCTGCCGTGAACGCAGAAGTGGAAGTTTCAGCAGAAGCTTTGACATCAGTGGGATCGACGCCGATGCGATTAGTGGAAGCTTCAAGGATGGCGTTCTGACCGTGCTCATGCCGAGAAAAGTGGATGAGAAAAAGAATCGCAGAATTGCCATTTCAGATGGCTCGGAAAAGAGCGACTCCCAGGAAGCCAGGATCGACACAGAGAAAACCGAAGAATAAGACTTAAAGCGGCTGGATAAAGACTCATGTCAGCTGGCAAAAAACCAAAGACAGCCAGATCAGGACTTAAGACAGTTTACTGAAAACTTAAGCCAGCCAGATAAAAACTTAAGTCAGCAGGAAAATATAGTTTCACAAAATAAAAGTCCCGGGCGGCGCTGCGAAAACGGCCAGCTGCTTGGGACTTCTTTTCTATGCGAAAGCTGCGACATATGGTTTTTCCCTTTTTATGAGACGTGCAACTAGTGGATGCTGACCTCTTTGCGAGCTGGCTGTGTTTCCTTTTTTCGTGCAACGTTTCAACGCATGGGTGGTCACCCTTTTTCGTGCTGAGCAACCTGCCTTTTTTGTGCAACTTGGCAACTGGCGGGTGGGCCATATGCAAGTCTGCAACTAGTGGATGGTTTTCCTTTGGTTTTTCTGATTTTCATGCAAGTTAGCGACTAGTGGATGGGCCCGCGTGCAAGATTCAAAGTAGTGGATGGTTCGGCGTGCAAGTTCTCAAGGCGTGGGTGGTTTGAGCCTTAGTTTGCTGAGACTAACCATCCAACACCTGAAATTTTGTCCGAAATTCTGAATAACCGAATTGAGAGCAGGCCTCCAGTCGAACAAAACGGTACGGAGGTCCGGCATCCAGTTGAGCGAAACCTCTACAGGGGGGCATTCAACAGGAACGGCAAGCTTAAAAAATCTTGAAGATAACTTGTAAGAGGTTCTGTCAGATTGTATAATACTTTCCACGTGCTGCACCGTTTGCTTGTGCAAAAGAGGTTTGTTCTCTGTACGCTGAGCCTCGCGTGAGAAGAAAGCATAATTTTATTCAGGGGGAATGACCATGAAAACCTATCCCATAGACAAAATCCGCAACGTCGTCTTGCTTGGACACGGCGGAGCAGGAAAAACAAGCGTGCTGGAAGCCATGCTCTATGACAGCAAAGCCATTGACCGCATGGGCAAAGTCAGCGATGGCAATACCGTCAGCGACTTTGACGAAGAGGAAGGCCGTCGTGGCATTTCCATCAATACTTCCTACGCTGCCGTCGAGTGGGATGGACGTAAAATTAACGTCATTGATGCTCCTGGTGACTTTGACTTCCTGGGCGATCAGCAGCTTGCCATAAAAGCTGGAGATATCGCTCTTATCGTGCTCTCTGCTAAAGATGGGGTCTCCGTTGGCGCAGAAAAAGCCATGCGTTTTCTCGAGAAAAAGCAAGAGCCGGTGGCCTTCCTGGTCAACCGTTTGGATGAGCCCTACTCGAGCTTTGAGAAAACCGTCGATGCTTTCCAGGAAAAATACGGCAAGAATGTTGTTCCTCTCGCTATTCCTGTGATGGAAGGGGAGAAGATGACGGGCATTGTCGACGTCGTCAAAAACCAGGCCTTCAAGCTGGGTCAGCGCGGCGCGATGACCGCTATGGACGTTCCTTCTGATCTCAGTGAACTTGTCGAACATTACCGCGAAGGACTCATGGAGCAGATTGCAGAAACTTCCGAAGATCTGATGAACAAATACTTCGAAGGGGAAGAGTTCACCAAAGACGAAGTGGAAAACGGTCTGATGAACGCCATTCTTGAGCGCGACCTCTTCCCGGTCTATCCTGCCTCGGCGGTACAGGACTGGGGGATTTCCTTCCTCATGAACAGTATCGTGGCTTACTTCCCGACGGCTGAAGCTCAGAAGAGTGTGACAGCTCTTAAGGCGGACGGTTCGGAATACGAACTTGAATGCAAGGCTGATGGCCCGCTTGCCGCCTTTATTTTTAAAACGATCGTCGACCCCTTTGTCGGCCGTATTTCGCTCCTGCGCATCTATTCCGGCGTGCTGAAAGGCGATGAACCGACCTACAATGCCAACGAAGATAAAGAAGAGCGCATGAACGGCCTCTTTGCTCTCCGCGGCAAAAAGCAGATTCCTGTCGATGAACTCATCACCGGCGATATCGGAGCTGTGACGAAGCTCGTGACGACTCAGACCAACGAAACGCTGAGCCTCAAAGAGCAGCCTATCCGCATTAAACCCGTGTCCATGCCGGTGCCGGTTCTGACACGCAGCATTGTCCCCGTCAACCGCGGTGAAGAAGACAAGATCATGCAGGGCCTCAACAAGCTGGCCGATGAAGATAAGTCCTTCGCCGTGCGTAACGACAAAGAAACCCATCAGCTGCTGCTCTGCGGTCAGGGCGAAGTTCAGCTCGACGTCCTCGTGCAGAAACTCAAAGCGAAATTCGGAACGCAGGCTCTGCTTGAAGATCCCCGTGTGCCTTATCGCGAAACGATCCGCAAAAAAGTTAAGGTTCAGGGCAAACACAAAAAACAGTCCGGCGGCCACGGCCAGTACGGTGATGTGTGGGTAGTCTTTGAACCCGGTGATCAGGAAGAACTCGAGTTCCGCGAAGAAGTGGTGGGCGGCGCTGTGCCGAAAAACTACTTCCCCGCTGTTGAAAAGGGTCTGCAGGAAGCTGTCAGCGAAGGCGTTCTCGCGGGTTATCCCGTTGTGAACCTGCGCGCCACGCTGGTGGATGGCTCCTATCACGAAGTCGACTCCAACGAAATGTCCTTTAAACTGGCGGCCCGCCTGGCCTACCGTGATGGTCTGCCCAAAGCGGATCCCGTGCTGCTTGAGCCTATCTCGACGGTAAAAGTTCATATTCCTGACGATTATCTCGGCGATATTATGGGCGACATGAGCAAGCGCCGCGGCCGTATCCTCGGTATGGGCGCTGACAGCGACAAGGGTTTCCAGGTGGTTGAAGCCGAATGCCCCACAGCCGAAATGAGCAAATATGCCACAGACCTGAAGTCCATGACCCAGGGCCGCGGCTGGTACACCATCGACTTTGCCCGTTATGAGCAGGCTCCTTCGGATGTGGCTGAAAAAGTGATCGCTGCAGCCAAGCGCGATAAAGAGGAAGAATAAGTTTCGGGAAGAATAGTTTTCTCCTCCATCAAATGATTCGTACCTTTTAATCCAGTCTTATAAGCCTTAATCCAAGCTTATTAGCCGAACCTTATAATCCGAACCTTTGGCCAATCGGTCATGGGTTCGGATTTTTTTGTCGTGGGCTCAGATTGTTTTTATACATCAAAGACACAGTCTTCGTCCCTCTCCATTGCGAGCCTTGCCCGAGCTGACTATAATAAAGCCAATCATTCGCTATCAGCATCGCAGCCGCGTTTCAAGAATGACTTGCAGTCAGAGTAGTGCAGGAATAACCTGCATTTAGCCGCCGTGTAGCTATGACTTGCATCCAGAGCGGTGCAGGAATGACTTGAGATTTGAAAGGAAAAAATACCATTCCATGACAGAAGCCGATCCTGGGGGTCCTCTTATACGATTCCTCCTCATGACTGTTCCTCAACTGACTCTGGGCTTTTTGCTCAGCCTTGTCTTTGCTCTTTTCTATGCCTTTGCCTCGGCTCTTGAGGCTGCTGCCCCAAAACTGCGGGGCGATTTTCTCAGCACAAACAGCGAAGAGGGAGAGGGGGGTTCGGCGCAGCTGCGCCAATGGGCCAAAGACCCGCGCCGCTTTCTCCTGGTCATACGTTCGTTCAAGCTTTTTTCCCTGCTGCTGTTTTCTTCCTGCGTGATCGTTATGGGGCTGAACAGCGGCACGCTAAAGCTCCAGGGCGAAACGTTTCCCTTGTTGAACCTGCTGCTTCTCCTTTTGCTCCTCTTCATAACCTTTCTGCTGCTCGCCTTTTGCGCAATGATTCCAGCGCATCTGGCGAGAAAAAGAGGCCTGTCTTTTCTCCAGTCCTCAGTCTGGCCCCTGCGCCTGATTTTCTTTTTCTTTGAGCCGCTTACCCGGGCCGCAATGACTGTAAGTGACGCCATTCTGCGCAGAAAAGGGCTCGATCCCAGCGAAGAAGATGTTCTGATTTCCGAGGGAGAACTGCGTGAACTGATCGAACGGACAGAAAAATGTGGCTTGCATGAGGACGAACATTCCCTGCTGGAGAATGTCTTCTCCTTTGGCGATAAATCTGCCGGAGACTGCATGACGCATCGTGTTGATCTGGTCGCGGTTGAAAAAAACACCAGTCTGCCCGAGCTGCTTAAGCTGCTTGAAGAGGAAAAATTTTCGCGAATCCCAGTTTACGAAGAAGATATCGACCACATCATCGGTCACTTTCACAGCCGCGATCTGCTCCTGCGTGTGGCCAGCGGCCGCACGGGCGAGGACTTCAAACTCGAAGACATTCTGCGCACCATCCAGATCACACCGGAAACCGCCAAAATCTCCGCTGTTTTCCGTCATATGCAGACCACGCACAGTCATATGGTCGTGGTTATCGACGAATATGGCGGTACGGCCGGTATTGTGACGATGGAAGATTTGCTTGAAGAGCTGGTTGGACAGATTCAGGATGAATATGACGAAGAAGAGCCGGATGTGCAGAAAATCAGCCCCAACTGCTGGCTCCTCGAAGGGGATACCTCCCCGGAGGAACTGGCGGAAGCAACCGGCGTCGAACTACCGGCGGAGGAATACGATACCATTGCCGGTTTTATTCTCGACCGTCTCGACCGCATCCCCGATCCTGACGAAGCCGCTCAGGTTCGCTATCATAATGCCCTCTTTACTGTGGCCGCGATGGATGACCGGCGCATCGAAAAGGTAAAACTCTGCCTCTTAAGCGAAGAAGAACTCAGAAAAATAGAAGAAGCTGAAACGGTCGAAGCCCCCGGGGATCTGATATAATAATAAAGTACGCCCTGGCAGCTTAGCTTCAGTTCGCTACAAGTAAAGCTCTTCCAGGCAGATCCTGGCCCTTTTTCCGCCCCGTGTGGGGGACTGGGACAGGTCTTCCCGGCTCGTGGGCGTTCATACTCCATCATATGTTACTTTTCACGCTTCGTGCGTGTGACAGGTCAGGTGAAAAATGAAAAACAAAAATGAGCAGGAAAAGTGGAAGTCAGAAGAACTGCGTGAACAACGCAAAGCGCGCAAAGCGCGAATGATCACAAGAGATGGCCAGAAAAAAGCCATCCGCAAGAAGGCCAATCTGCTGGCCATCGTCGCTGTTCTTGTGGTGATCGCTGTGCTTTGCGGGCTCTTCTTCCTTTTTAGAATCAATAACGGCTATTTTGAAAAGACCAAAGTGGCGGCAAAAGTGAATGGCGAAGATATCACCGCAGCCGAACTCAACTTCTACGCCGGTACTCAGCTTTTCTCCATGATGCGGATGCAGGCGTTTACGCCTTCAGGCCAGCGTATTCTGGCACGTCCCATGCCCGCTTTTAACCAGCAAATCAAGGGCGAATATAATGAGAAGAGCGTGCGCAACATTATTCTCGATCAGCTCAAAGAAGATCTGCCTAAACTCAAGTTTATGCAGGCTCAGGCCAAGGCTGACGGTCTTGAGTTGAACGAGCAGCAGAAGCAAGGTATCGACAACTACATTGCCCAGATTAAGGCTTCTGCGGCCCAGTATCAGATGACGCCGAATGAGCTTCTCACGGCCATTTTTGGCAAAGGCTCCGACGAAGCCCAGGTGCGCCGGTACATCGGCGACCTCTTCCTCTCTCAGCTCTATGAGCAGACCAAAGTGAAAGACAGCAAGGTTTCTGAGGAAGAGCTCAAAGCGGCTTACGAAGAAAATAAAGATGAGTTTGAAAGCGTCAGCTACCGTATGTTTGTGTTGAATCAGGCCAGTGCTGAGCCGGAAAAAGAACCGGCGGAGACGACCGAAACGGCTGACGTAAAAACTACGGCTGAAGACAAAAACACAGCTGGGACAGAGAAAACACCTGCTGAGAGCAGCACAGAAGCGGAAGCGGAGAAGGCCGATGAGACTGCCGAGAGCAGCGAAAAGGTCACAAAACCCACAGATAAGGTTGAAGTCGACGAGGAAAACCGTTCGATCAAGATAGAAAAAGCCTACGATCCGGAAGCCCAGGCCAAAGCGATCAAAGATCGCGAAGATCTGGATAAAAAGACCAGCGACATCCTCGCAAATATCAAAGATGAAGCTTCCTTTAATGAAGCGATCAAGCCTTACCTCAGTGATGCCGAAAAAGAGGTGTACAAGGACGACAAAGCCACCCTTGTTTCTAATGCCTACAAATCAGCCCTGCAGCCTGAACTTGCCGCATGGCTCTTTGACCCGGCCCGCAAAGAGGGCGACAAAACGGCCATTACCAGCTCCGGCAAAGCCACCATCCTGTATTTTATCAATCGGAAATTGGATGAAACGCCCACCTATACCACCCGCCATATTCTGATTCGTGTAGGTATGGAAGACGGCAAGAGCATTCAGGACTCCGACCGAGAGGCAGCAAAAACCAAAGCGGAAAATATTCTTAAAGAATATCGGGATGGTGAGCAAACGGAAGAGGCCTTTGCCGCTCTGGCTCAGAAGTACTCCGATGATGGTGGCAGCAAACTTAATGGCGGTCTCTACGAAAACACTCCCCGCGGGCAGTTCGTGAAGAGCTATGAACAGTGGGCGCTTGATCCGGCCAGAAAAGCCGGTGATGTCGACCTGGTCTACGAAGAAAATGCCAAATACAGCGGTTACCATATCATCTACTTCAAGTCTCTGGGCGATCCCATCTGGAAACAGGCGGCCAAGCTCAAAGTTGGCCAGGATCAATTTACGAAATGGCTGGATAGCCAGTCGGACAAGCTGAGCTACGAAGCCGTAGAAGACGGCATGCGTTATGTCCTGCCCTTCGACAAAGCTGCGGCCAAAGAAGCCGAAGAATCGCTTGCAGCCGCTAAAGAGAGCAGTGCGGAAACAACCGCAGCGGATGGAAGCCAGGCCAACGACAGCAAAGCCGGCGAAAGCAATGCTAAAGAAAGCACAGTCGAACCCGCTGCTGACGAAAGCAAAACCGATCAAACAAGTGAAGAGACGACTGCAGGCAAGTAGTTGGGTGAGCCCAGCTGCGTTCTTCTGAACCTGAGGTCAACACTGTGGTGCTAGCATTCTTCTGAAAAGATGACGGATGTCTCAGCGTAGGAAAGCCAAGACAAGCGCAGAGAAAGATTTTTTCATCAGCGCTATATCCCCGGGAAGATTCTCAAAAAAAGATCTCCCGGGGTTTTCCCTTAATGGGCTTCTTTTTGTCTGAAAACGCGAGAAAAAAACTTATATAAAGCGCACGAAATATAAAGCGCATGAAACCGCTCAAACATGTGGCTGCATCTTGCGGACAAAAGTTCGCACTTCTGCCACAGTTCAGCATTACAATAAGATCGGCTTCCTCTATAAGGCCTTACAGCCGTCGAAGCCAAATCATAGAAAACACAGGAATGCTCATGAAAAAATCAAGATCACTTTTATCTTTTACCCTCGCCCTGGCCCTGCTGCTTGGCCTCGCTCTGCCACTAACGGCATGCAGCCCCTCCGAAGGCGGAAAAAGCTCTTCTAAAACAGTATCAGGCACAGCAGAGCTTGCTGAGACAAAGACAGACAAGGCCGCTTCCGGCGACGCTGAGAAATCGTCAGAAAATAAAGATGACAGCGCTACCGTAGCTGGAGAAGAGAAGGCTGAGACAGCGGATCAAGGCGGCGAAACGTCGAACAAAGCCGAAGCAGATGCCGAGAAGAGTAAGGCTGACGGCCAGACCGCTGAAAGCACACCTGCAGAGACCTTCGCCTCGGTGCTCACGGAAGCCCCTGAAGAAGCTCAAAAACACGCAGCTCTTACCGCAGCCAAGGTCAATGGTAAAGAGATGAGTGCCGCTGAAATGAACTTCTATCTGGCAGCGTCGTTCCGCAATAACTTGCAAATGTCCCCTTTCGATGCTCAGGGGCGCAAACTTCTGGCCACCGCTATGCCCCAGAAAGATGGCAGCATGCGGCCTCTTCGGGACGCCGTAATTCAGAGTTTTGCTGAGCAGGCGCCGCAGATGCGTTTTCTTGTCGATCAGGCTAAAGAAAAAGGCACGGAACTCAGTGATGAGATGAAGAAGTCCATCGATGACTTTTTCAGCTCGCTCAGAGAAGATGCGGCCGCGCAGAAGGCCGACTTTAATGAGTACATCGCCAGCCTCTTCGGCCCGGGTATAACGGAAGAACAGCTCCGCTCGGTCTTTACAGACACCTATCTTGCAGTGAAATTTCAGGAAGACACGCGCAACGCCTATGAATTTTCGGACGAAGATTATGAGAAAGGCTATGAAAAACTGAAAGACCAGCTTGACCTCTTTACCCTTCGTGCTTATACGGTCAACGTTGACCCCAAGGCGGACAAAGCCGAAAAAGAAAGCAGCACTGCCAGCGAAGCTAAGCCCGGCGAAGATGGCAGCCAGGCCCAACCCGGAGAAACCGCCAATGACAAAAAGCAGGCAGAGTCACAAAAGGATGACGCTGCCTCTGAGAAGATGGCCCCCTCTGAAGCCAATGCACCTGAAAAGAGCGAAGAACTCAGTCAAAGTGAAAGCACTTCATCTGAGAGTAGCGCCAGCGAAGCAGCCACGACGCTGAGCGAAGAAGAAAAGAAGGCTGCAGCAGAAAAAGCCGCTAAAGAGGCCGAAGCACGCCACGATGCCTCGCTCAAAGCTGCCAATGAAATCAAAGACAAAATCAAGAGCGAAGACGACTTCAAGAGCGAAATTCTGAAACTTGCAGATGAAAAAGAAAAGAAAAGCCTGGAAGAGCATGACAGAACTTTGATCAAAAATGTTTCTGTCGAAGGCTTGCCTTCCGCTCTCCGCAGCTGGCTGCTGGATCCCTCCCGCAAAGAGGGTGATGTTCAGGTCGTTGACGTCAATCAGCAGGTCATGCTGGTCTATTTTATAAAGCGTGAGCGTCCTGAAAAGCCGGATTTTACCACCCGCCACATCCTGCTCATGCTCGACCAGAGCAAAGACTTTGAAGAAGCAAAAGCTGAGGCTCAGAAGAAAGTCGACAAGATTCTTAAAGAATATAAGGAAAATGGGGAGAGCGAGGACGCTTTTGCCGAGCTGGCTGCAAAATACAGCGAAGATCCGGGCAGCAAGGATAAGGGTGGACTTTACGAGAACGTACGGCCCGGCAGCTTTATTCCCGAATACGAAGCCTGGTCTCTCGACCCGGCCCGTAAAGAAGGCGATGTCGAAGCCATCTTTACCGATAACCAGGCCTATAAAGGCTTCCACATCATCTACTTCAAGAAGATTGGCAGACCCGTCTGGAAAACAGCCGTGCAGCAGGCCCTCGCCAGCGAAAAGTTTAACGCCTGGATCAAAGACAACAAAGATAAAATGAGCTTCGAAACCGTAGCGGAAGGACTGGCTTACGTACTGCCCTACGACGAAGCCGCCATGGCCGAAAGCCTGAAAAAAATAGAAGAAGCTAAAAAGACAGACGAAACGACCCCTGCTGAAACGCCTTCCGAAGAAGAAACTTCTGCTAAAGAAGCGTCCAGTGAAGAGCATTCCAGCAAAGAGAATGCCGACGAAAAAACGACCGACGAAGAACCTACCGACGAGGAAAGCTCCAACGAAACGACGTCCGGCAAATAAGCTTATACAAATGAGGACTGTCTCACAAGACCAAAGGGTAGAGGGACAGTCCTCTTAGATCCTGAAAAATGCAAATGACCCCAGAAAAAGGGAGCTGTCTCATATTGCTATGCTCCCCTCTTGTAGGACACTAAAAAAAGTGACTACAAGGGGGGATTTTCATGTCAAGAAAAGGGAAAGTAGACGAGGAGATAAAAATCCAGGCGGTAGAAGGTTACTTGTCAGGGAAGTTAAGTCCAGCTCAGGCAAGAGCATTGGCTGGTTCTGTTAGCAAGCAAGTATTCCGACGTTGGCTAAGTGTGTACAGGAACTACGGCGCAGCGGGGTTAAGATACCAAAAGAATAATCAACGTTATTCTGCCGAACTAAAATATCAAGCCGTTAGATCCTATTTAGCAGACGAAGGCGGCAAGCAAGCCATTTGTGAAAAATACGGAATTCGTAATCCAAACCAGTTGAGGCGATGGTTAAAGAAGTATAATGCTCATGAGCCCCTAAAATCAGGTTATTCAAGAAGGGTTATTGACATGAGTCATTCAAGAGAAACAAGCATAGACGAGCGCATCTCCATTGTGGAAGAATGTCTTGCACGAGGTAAGGATTACGCTTCAATGGCAGAGAAATATGGCTGTTCCTATCAGCAAGTAAGGAACTGGGTTATACGCTATGAGAAAATGGGTGCTTCAGGTCTGGAGGACCGGCGAGGCAAGCGTTCAGAGACGATGACAGGACGAACTCCAGAAGAGGAACTGAGAATTAAAATTGCTCAATTAGAACGCGAGAAGTATCTTCTGCAAATGGAGAATGACCTATTAAAAAAAGTCAGCGAACTGGAGAAGAAAGATCGCTGTCTCTAGTTCGCAATCTTTTATACTATCAAGCGATCAAAGAACTATCAGAGGAAAAAGGCTATCCAGTCCAAGAATTGTGCCGTATTCTCCATCTTGCAAGATCCGCTTACTATCGCTGGTTAAAGAATCCCGAGAGTCAAAACGAAAGAACCAACAGAGAGATTTTGGATAAGATAGGTCAAATTCATCGAAACCATCCTGACATGGGGTATCGCCGTATCAGAGACGAACTTGTATACTCATTCGACCTTACAGTCAATGACAAGAGAATTCTGCGTTTATGCCGAATCCAGAAGATTCAATCCCGCATCAAATGGAAACCGAAGAGCTGCACTCGTGGCAGCAAATCTCCAACACACTTAGCAGAAAATACACTCAACAGAGACTTTAAAGCCAGTGCCCCGAATCAGAAATGGCTAACAGATGTCACGGAATTTAAATACTACATTGGAATAGAAGTACACAAAGTTTATTTGAGTGCGATCTTGGATTTGTACGACCATCGTATTGTTGCCTATTCCATAAGCGAACATAACGATCTGCCTCTTGTGATAACTAACTTCAGAAAAGCATTCTATAAGGAGCGATTTATAAATCTTCTTATTCACAGTGATCGGGGATTTCAGTATACCTCTGCGATTTTTTCACAGTTGTTAGAAGATAAACAATGCACTCACAGTATGTCACGTGTTGCTCATTGTACAGATAACGGTCCAATGGAGGGATTCTGGGGCATTTTGAAAAGAGAAATGTACTACAGAGCTCGCTTTACTAAAAGAACTGATTTGGTCAAGTCAATCAGGGAATACATTGATTATTACAATAATCGAAGAATTCAAAGAGGACTTGGACTCGCGACTCCTACCGAATTCAACGCACTCTTTACCGCCGCATAGAAATGCCTGCCGTTAAGAACGACAGGCATTTGTGAATCTTTACATTTTTAATTGTCCTCTTGACAGGGAGCACACCATATGAGACAGCTCCCTTTTTTGTCGATGAGCACACTTAAATTGCGGCTGCTTTTTTATTTGATGATAATACCGGTATATCCGTAATAGCCAGGCAGGATCAGTGCATCCTGAACATCACTATAGCTCACGACTTGATCGCCAACCTTATAATAACGGCTGCTGCAGGGTTTAATGCAGCTGCCATAGGGTTTAAACCAGGGCAGGCCACAGGTCGGCTTAAAGCAAGGCGAGCTGCAGCTGTTCAGAACCAGTTTGGAAGTGTAGCCGCAGGGCTTGCAGTAGTTGTCATAGCCGTAGAGAGGATTCACCAATCTGGGCTGAGCCGGCTGAACTACCGGACGAGGCATCGACATCGGGCTGACAAGAACAGGCATCGTCATGGTCGAGGCCGGTGAAACATAAACCGGTACCGTCATCTGTGAATAAGCCGGTTTGCCGTTGGGCATCAGAGGCGCATTGGCCGGTGTCGCAGGAGCCTGCACAGGCTGGGGCACGGTGACCATAGTGTAAGTGGGGACATTGGTCGCGACCGGCCACACGACATAGTTCGGTGCAGCATTGCAGCCACCTTCACAGGCGCTGACGCTCTGACCGCCCAGGACCATCAACGAAAGCGCAAGAGCCAGGATGAGGCCAAGGGTCATAAGTTGTTTTTTCATATGAAAAACTCCTTTCTGATGATCGCCATTCAAAATCAGTTCGGGGAGCGGCGATGAATCCGGACCCGCACAAAGTCTGAATTTTTTGTACAGACATGTCAGATGTACAAAATGCGATCGTGCTGTATTAAGTTTAATAAGAGGGGAACCCTTCGTCAACGCAAGTTCATGTCGCAGCCATGAAGTTTGCATGACAAAAGATAGTAAAACCTGAGAGAAAAGATCTGTTAACAAAAAAAGGCCATTATTTGTCGGCCAAATCGACAACGCTATACCGCTAAAAACGAAGAAGCTCTGTCCAAGAGAAAAACGCCCGCAGCTTGACAGGGCTGCTGGCGTTTGATAAACTCTTAAAATGTGTCCCTAGAGGTGAAAGACTGCCCTTTTGACTGTCCACATGGCCAACTGGAAGCTCTTCACACAGCCACATTATAGCATTTTCTCAAGCGCCGTCAATCCGGCGTTTCCAAGCTCGCGAGGTGATCATTGATGGTAAAAGCCGTTCAGTACGGGCAAAGCACGCGGATGTCCTATTCCAAAATCGATGAAATCATTGATATCCCAAATCTGATTGAAGTCCAGAGAAACAGTTATCGCTGGTTTCTCGATAAAGGGCTCAAGGAAGTCCTGGACGAAGTTTCTCCGATTCGCGATTACTCGGGAGATATTGAATTATCTTTTCTGGATAAAGAGTTTGACATAGAGCATCCAAACGACAGTATCGCCAAGTGCAAAGAGCGGGATGAGAACTATGCTGCGCCGCTGCGCGTCAAAGTTCGTCTCCACAACCGCAGGACGGATGTCGTCAAGGAGCAGATGATTTTTATCGGTGATTTCCCGATCATGACGGACACCGGTACTTTTATCATCAACGGGGCGGAGCGCGTCGTCATTTCCCAGATCGTCCGTTCGCCGGGGGCTTACTACGACATCGTCAAAGATAAAAATGATGTTGAACTTTATACCTCTCAGTTGATTCCGAACCGCGGCGCCTGGCTGGAATACGAAACCGATGCCAACGGTGTGCTCTGGGTTCGTGTGGATCGCACGCGTAAATTTTATCTGAGTATTTTCCTGCGCGCTCTGGGCTTTGGCAGCGATGAAGAGATCAACGAACTTTTCGGCAATGAAGAGAGTATGCGTCTCACGGTCGAAAAGGACGGCTGCCACAACCAGGAGGACGGTTCGCAGGAGATGTTCCGCAAACTGCGTCCGGGTGAAGTTTATACGCCCGAAGGCGCCCGCTCCTATCTGGAAAACATGTTTTTTGAGCCGAAGCGTTATGACCTCGCCCGAGTCGGCATCTATAAGGTCAACAAAAAGCTCGGCCTGACCCGCCGTCTGCCGGGGCACTGCCTGGCCAAAAACGTGGTGGATTCCGAAGGCGAAATCCTGGCCACCGAGGGCACAGTGCTGGATCGCGAACTGGCGCAGAACATCCAGAATGCCGGTGTCAACGATGTGTGGATTTACCCCGTCACGACCATCGGCAACCAGGTGACCACTTCCGACAAAATACTCAAGGTGACGGGCAATAACCGGGTGGATCTGCGCGCTTATCTCCTGCGCTTTTTCAGCGAAAAAGAGCTGAAGGATGTCGATCCCGAGGCTCTGGATATCGAGGAGCTTGTTTACACCCCCGTCCTCGATCAGATTATTGCAGAGTTCAAAGCGGGCAAAAGTGAAAAGAGCCTGGCCGAACGGCTGCATGAAAAGCGTTTCGAGCTGCTGCCATTCCACCTGACGATCGATGACATCATTGCCTCCATTTCTTACTTTATCGGTCTGGAATATGGCGTCGGCAATAAAGACGATATTGACCATCTGGGCAACCGCCGCATCCGTTCGGTGGGCGAGCTTTTACAGAATCAGATCCGCATCGGTTTCTCCCGCATGGAGAGAGTGGTGCGCGAGCGTATGCAGTCCATGCAGGACATCAACGCCGCCACGCCGCAGCAGATCGTGAATACACGTCCGGTAAGCGCAGCGATCAAGGAGTTTTTCGGCTCTTCACAGCTCTCGCAGTTTCTTGACCAGCCCAACCCGCTGGCTGAGCTCACGCACAAAAGACGTCTCTCGGCCCTCGGCCCGGGCGGCCTCTCCCGCGAACGCGCCAACTTTGAAGTGCGTGACGTTCATTCCTCCCATTATGGCCGCATGTGCCCGATTGAAACGCCAGAAGGCCCGAACATCGGTCTGATTAACAGTCTGGCCTGCTATGCGCGCATCAATAAATACGGCTTTATCGAAACGCCCTATCGAATTTACGATAAGAAGAAAGGCATCGTCACCCACGAAATTCGCTACATGACGGCGGATGAGGAAGATTATTTCAACATCGCCCAGGCGAACGAACCTCTCGATGAGGCCGGGCATTTTCTCAACAAGCGGATCGTTTGCCGCTGGCTCGACCAGTTCCTTGAACTGCCCCCGGAGAAGGTTGACCTCATGGACGTTTCGCCGAAACAGCTCGTTTCGGTCGCCACTTCGCTCATTCCCTTCCTCGGCAACGACGATGCTAACCGCGCCCTCATGGGTTCGAACATGCAGCGCCAGGCTGTGCCGCTGATTAAGACGGAAGCTCCGATTGTCGGCACGGGCATGGAATACCGCGCGGCCAAAGACTCCGGCGTCTGCATCGTCGCCAAACACGACGGCCTTGTGGAGCGCGTCGCCGCCGATACCATCACGGTGCTGCGCGACGACAATCAGCGCGATATCTATGAGCTGCAGAAGTATCAGCGCTCCAACCAGGGCACCTGCCAGAACCAGCGCCCGCTGGTCCGCGGCGGAGAGCGAATCAAAGAAGGCGACATCATTGCCGATGGTCCGTCCACCGATCATGGTGAGCTGGCTCTCGGACGCAACGCCCTCATCGGCTTTATGACCTGGGAAGGTTACAACTACGAGGACGCCGTTCTTATCTCTGAACGTCTGGTTCAGGAAGACCGCTACACCTCCATTCATATCAGCGAGTACGAATGCGAAGCCCGCGACACCAAGCTGGGGCCGGAAGAGATCACGCGCGAAATTCCCAACGTGGGGGATGATACCCTGCAGAATCTGGATGAATCCGGTATTGTCCGCGTCGGCGCAGAAGTTAATGCAGGCGATATTCTGGTCGGCAAAATCTCGCCCAAGGGCGAAACTGAGTTGACGCCTGAAGAACGCCTCTACCGTGCCATCTTTGGCGAGAAGATCCGCGAAGTCCGCGATACCTCGACCAAAGTTCCGCACGGCGAATCCGGTATCGTCGTGGATGTGCGCACCTTTACCCGCGAAAACGGCGACGACCTGAAACACGGCGTCACCAAAATGGTGCGGGTCTATGTCGCGCAGAAGCGCAAAATCTCGGTCGGCGATAAGATGGCCGGCCGCCACGGCAACAAAGGTGTCGTTTCACGCATCCTGCCGGTAGAAGATATGCCCTTTATGCCGGACGGCACGCCGCTCGACATCGTTCTGAACCCGCTGGGCGTGCCCTCGCGCATGAACATCGGCCAGCTGCTGGAGGTCCATCTGGGCCTGGCGGGCCGCCTGCTCGGCGTTAAATTTGCCACCCCGGTGTTTGACGGGGCCAGCGAAAAAGATGTCAGCGAAGCCTTTGCCAAGGCGGGCATCGATCCGGACGGCAAGACCGTTCTCTATGATGGACGCACCGGTGAAGCCTTTGAAAACCGCATCACCGTCGGAGTCATGTACTATCTGAAATTAAACCATCTGGTCGACGATAAGATTCACGCCCGCTCCATCGGCCCCTACTCCCTCGTCACGCAGCAGCCCCTGGGCGGCAAAGCCCAGTTCGGCGGTCAGCGCTTCGGCGAAATGGAAGTCTGGGCGCTCGAAGCCTACGGCGCGGCTCACACCCTGCAGGAAATCCTCACGGTGAAGTCCGACGATATCGTCGGCCGTACCAAGACCTACGAGTCCATTGTCAAAGGGGAGAATATCCCTGAACCGGGTGTCCCCGAAGCCTTTAAGGTGCTCGTCAAGGAAATGCAGAGTCTGGCGCTGGATGTCAACATTTATTCCGGCGATCAGAAACTCGAAATCAAGGATTCCTCCGAAGAAGACGAAGAATTTGTCCGCCGCGAGCGACCGAATCTGAGCGACTTCTTTGAAATGTCCGGCCATGCGGACTTCGGCGGCTCAGGCTTCTCGACGGGAAGCCTCAACGAGGAAGGCGGCGTGGACGAAGATGATTACAGCGAAGCTGCGGATGACATGGGCGCTGACGAAGACGCCGATGCAGACGAAGAATAAGTGAGGTTGACAATGTCGGATATCAGCAATTTTGAGAGTATTGGAATTGGTCTGGCCTCTCCTGAGAAAATTCTGGAATGGTCGCACGGCGAAGTTAAAAAGCCGGAAACCATCAACTACCGCACGCTAAAACCGGAGCGCGACGGCCTCTTTTGCGAGCGTATCTTCGGGCCGACCAAGGACTGGGAATGTCACTGCGGCAAATATAAGAAAATCCGTTATCGCGGCATTGTCTGCGACCGCTGCGGCGTCGAAGTGACGCGCGCCAAGGTGCGCCGTGAGCGCATGGGTCACATCAAACTGGCGGCCCCCTGCTCCCACATCTGGTATTTCCGCGGCACGCCTTCCCGCATGGGCCTCATGCTCGACATGAAACCCCGCGATATCGAGAAGGTGCTGTATTTTGCCGCCTACGTGGTGCTCGATCCTAAGGAGACGGACTTTGCCTGCAAAGAACTCATCTCTGAGACACAGTACCGCGAAGCCATGGCCAAGTATGGCCGTAAATCCTTTGATGCCCGCATGGGTGCGGAGGCCATTCTCGAGCTGCTCAAAGCGATTGACCTCGATGTCCTCACCACTGAGCTGCACGATGAACTGCGCGCTTCCCGCGGCCAGAAAAAGGTCCGCCTGATTAAACGCCTGGAGGTCGTCGAGGCTTTCAAGCAGTCCGGCAACCAGCCTGAGTGGATGATTCTCACCGTTTTGCCTGTGCTGCCCCCGGAACTGCGTCCGATGGTGCAGCTGGATGGCGGCCGTTTTGCCACCTCCGACCTGAACGATCTCTATCGACGCGTGATTAACCGCAACAACCGTCTGCAGAAGCTCATGACGCTGGGCGCGCCGAACATCATCGTGCGCAACGAAAAGCGCATGCTGCAGGAAGCGGTGGACGCCCTCATTGATAATGGCCGCCGTGGCCGCGCCGTGACCGGCGCCGGCAACCGTGCCCTGAAATCCCTCTCGGATCTGCTCAAAGGCAAACAGGGACGCTTCCGTCAGAACCTCCTGGGCAAGCGCGTCGACTATTCCGGCCGTTCGGTCATCGTTGTCGGCCCTGAACTGAAAATGCACCAGTGCGGTCTCCCCAAAGAGATGGCTCTGGAACTCTTTAAGCCCTTTGTCATGCGCGAGATCGAAAAGCGCGGCTTTGCTCACAATATGAAGAGCGCCAAGCGTATGGTGGAAAAAGCCTCCGACGTGGTCTGGGATATCCTCGAAGAGGTCATCAAAGATCACCCGGTGCTCCTGAACCGCGCCCCAACCCTGCACCGCTTAGGCATTCAGGCCTTTGAGCCAGTGCTCGTTGAAGGCCGCGCCATCAAACTGCACCCCCTGGCCTGCACGCCCTTTAACGCCGACTTTGACGGCGACCAGATGGCCGTGCACGTTCCCCTTTCCGTGGAAGCCCAGGCCGAAGCCCGTTTCCTCATGCTTGCCGCCAACAACCTGCTGAAACCGCAGGACGGTAAACCGGTCACCGTGCCGACTCAGGATATGGTTCTCGGCTGCTACTTCCTCACTATCGACATGGACGATAAAAAGGGCGATGGCCGCTGCTTTATGGATGTCGATGAAGCGATCATGGCCTACACCCAGCATGAGCTCGATCTGCACGCCCGCATCAAGGTCAGAGTCGAGTACGAAGAGGACGGTGTCAAAAAGCATCAGCTTGTGGAAAGCACGCTCGGCCGCTTCATCTTTAACAGCGTAATCCCGCAGGATCTCGGTTATGTCGACCGCAGTCTGCCGGAAAATCGCTGCAAGCTCGAGTGTGACTTCCTCGTCGGCAAAAAACAGCTCGGCCAGATTATCGACCGCTGCGTCAACCGCCACGGCCTGACGGCCAGCGCCAATATGCTCGACCACGTCAAAGCCATGGGCTACCACTACAGCACGCTCTCCGGCATCTCCATCGGCCTCTTTGACATGGTCATCCCCGATGTCAAGGAAAAGCTGATTCACGAGGCCGAGAAGAAGGTCGACTACATCAACGAACGCTACAGAAAAGGCATTCTCAACGACTATGGCCGCTATCGCACCGTGGTCGAAATCTGGCGCAAAACCACCGATGACATTACCGAAGAGCTCAAAGCTTCGCTCGGCAAATACAACCCGGTTTACATGATGTCCAACTCCGGCGCGCGCGGAAATATCAACCAGATCAAACAGCTGGCCGGTATGCGCGGTAACATGGTCGATACCACCGGCCGCACGCTGGAAATCCCGGTCAAATCAAATCTGCGTGAAGGCATGAACGTGCTGGAATTCTTTATCTCCTCGCACGGCGCCCGCAAAGCCCTTTCAGACACCGCGCTTAAGACGGCCGACTCCGGCTATCTGACCCGCCGTCTCGTGGATATCGCACAGGACGTCATCGTGCGAGAGGAAGACTGCGGCACCCGTGAGTACATGGAGGTCGGCCCCGTTTATGTCGGCAGCCGCGCCAACAAAAAGGTTCTGGAAAAACTCTCCGACCGTGTGGTGGGTCGTTATGCCGCCCGCGACATTCTTGACCCCGCAAATGGTGAAGTGATCGTGCCTGAAAATACCATGATCACGTCCGATCAGGCGAAGCGTATTGAAGATTGCGGGATCGAAAAAGTAAAGATCCGCTCCACGCTGACCTGTGGCTGCTCCACCGGCGTCTGCGCGCACTGCTATGGCAAAAACCTGGCTACCAGCGGACACACGGTGGTCGGTGAGGCTGTCGGTATCATGGCCGCCCAGAGTATCGGCGAACCGGGCACGCAGCTCACTTTGCGTACCTTCCATGCCGGCGGTATCGCTTCTTCTGACGATATTACGCAGGGTCTGCCCCGTGTTGAAGAACTCTTTGAGTCCAGAAAGCCGAAGGGCCAGGCCACGATCACTGAGATTGCCGGTATCGTCAATGTTGAAGAAAATGACACTCGTCGCCATGAGGTGACGGTCACCTCGGCCGACGGCGAAGTCGCCAAATTCAGCATCCCTCTGAGCACCACCCTGCTCGTCCAGAGCGGAGACTCCGTAGAGGCGGGCGACCGCATCACCGACGGCTCCGTCAACCCGCATGACATCATGCGCCTCGTCGGACCGGAAGGCGTCGCCAACTACATCATCACGGAAGTGCTCAAGGTCTATAAAAACAACGGCGTCGACATCAACGACAAGCACGTTGAAATTATCGTTCGCCAGATGCTGCGCAAAGTCAAAGTGGAAGATGCAGGCGACGCGGACTTCCTCACCGGCAGCACCGTCGACCGTTTTGACTTCGATGCTCAGAATGCCCGCCTGGAGGCTGAGGGCAAGACCCCGGCAGAAGGCAAACGCATTCTCCTCGGGATTACCAAAGCTGCCCTCGCGACCGAATCCTTCCTCTCCGCGGCCTCCTTCCAGGAGCAGACCAAAGTTCTCACCGACGCAGCCGTCAAGGGGAAGATGGACAAGCTGAACGGCCTGAAAGAAAACGTCATCATCGGCAAACTCATCCCCGCTGGCACCGGCCTCAAGCCCTACCGCGAAATTACCGCCGCGCCGAATATCCCGGAGAACAAAGCCCTGATCGACGAATTCGAACGAAAGCCAGAACTTGGCGCCTGAGCGAAGTCCTGTCGGCTATCAGAAGCCGGACTGAACCCGCTGGGAGAATGACCTTATAAGCCTGTAGTTCAGAAAAAGTGAACAGCCCGGCCGCTCGCCGGGCTGTTTTATCAAGGAGAGACCGTCATGTCGGCAATCAGTGACCGCATAGAAGCCTGGCTCAAAGCCCGTCTTGATGAAAAAGACGGGAGCTTTGAGTTTACCCGTAATGAACTCGCCCTGCTCATGAACTGTGTGCCATCGCAGATCACCTATGTACTCTCAACACGTTTTACCAACAGCCAGGGCTATCTCATTGAAAGTCATCGCGGCGGCGGTGGCTCCATTGTCGTGCACCGCATTAGCTGGGAAGAGCCCAGCCAGTTCATTATGCACACGGTGAACAGCCTTCCGGCCTGCCTGAGTCAGGCCCAGGCCCGTGTACTCTTAAACAATCTTGCGGATGCGGGCGTTATAGGCAGCCTGAACCTCTCGCTGATGACAGCAGCCCTCTCCAACCGCAGCCTCGCCCCGCTGTCCGGCGAACAACGTGACGAGCTTCGCTCGCGGCTTCTCGCCAACATGCTCTGTGCCTTATTGACCGGCAGCGCTGAAAGCTGAGCCCGTAGCTTCACACCAACATGCTCTGCGCCTTTTGACCGGCAGCGCTGAAAGCTGAGCGGTGTCGCACGAGCTATGTCGCCTGGCCAGCACGCCTCGACCAGAAAATATAGAGCAGGGTTCCGCTGACACGCAGGGTGCCGCAGATCAGCTGAGCAATGATCATGCCGACTAAATTCTCGCCGCCCAGCTGGTAGACCCAGATGGCGCTCATCTGCATCAGCGCATTGACGGCAAGAATGCCGGTATTGAAGATGGCCAGATTGAGATTGCGATCCTCCTGGGGGATTTCTGCCAGGAGACGGTGCAGCAGGGACATGGTAAAAGATGGGAAAGTAGCGCAGACCAGCATATTTAACACAAGCAGAGTCGGCATGCGAACGGCGGCAGGCATGGAGATGGCAATCAGGCAGAAGAAGGGGCTGAAGCAGAGGCCAAGCATGCCAACGATGAGGCCTGCATGGCTGCCCCTGCGCTCGATGAGAGAACTGCACTTTCTTACAGTAAGAAGCTGCATCAAGCTGCCGCTGACGGTAGTAAGGCTGAGCCAGGACTCGTCCGCCCCACAGTAATGCACCTGGGTCAGAAAGAAGAGCGGCCAGCCCATATACCAGCCGGCATGAAAGAACAGCACAATGGCCGCGAAAACACTGAAACGTTTGTTGGCGAGCAGTTGTCTGAAAGCCTGTTTCAAAACCTTAAATTGTGTGTTTTTGGCGCTGCGCTCGCCTTCCGGGGAGCGGCGGAGCAAAAAGAACTGGACGAGAGCCGCGACAAAAGCCAGGGCGTAGCAGATCTGATAAAGTCGTATCCGCGACAAATCGTCTGCAGCCAGACTCAGCACTTTGCCTGCGGAAAGAACCGAGATCATCGCCGCCAGAAAAGTCAGGGACGTACGGAATGAAAAAGCTCTATTGCGGCGTGTGACCGGTACGGCTGTCGAAAAATAGTTCTGCCAGACGGAGTTATAAACGTTTTGCAGAGCATTGCCCAGAGAAATAAAAAGAATCAAAACAGGAATGGCTGCTGGACCCATAAAAGGAGCACTGGCTGCCAGGCCGTAGAACGCGCCAGTCAGCAGAGCCGAAATTTCGACAGGGCGTCGCGAGTTTTCCGAGCGCGAGGCAAGCAGGGAAGCAGGGATCAGAAGCAGCATGGCAAAAAACTGCGGGCCGGAAGAGATCAGACCGATTTCCGTCGCCGTTGCGCCCAGCCTGGTAGCGTACATATTGGTAAAGGCAGTCGCAAGGTTCAGCATGAGAGCCTGAAACAGGCCCTCGTAAGCGAAAATGGCGAGGTCAGCATTTTCTTTTCGCCGCTCGAACCACAAGAGCGCAAGCCCCTGCCAGCGCCGTAATTTTTTCTTAAAAAGCGTTGTGATCGAGTTCATGCCCTCTATTCTATCTCATT
>ERZ1673752.1840-NODE-1840-length-27068-cov-13.287787_pt1 | contig 27068 bp, 26 predicted proteins | sample MGYA00580195_ERZ1673752 | MGnify/ENA primary metagenome ERZ1673752 (study PRJEB41218, sample SAMN15661744) | gut metagenome | host: Homo sapiens | place: Canada: London | collected 2015-08-20/2019-03-30 | study: EMG produced TPA metagenomics assembly of...
AAAAACCTAATTTCCTTTATCTTTAAAAACTTATCATGATATAGTATAATTATTATAGGGTAATAGTATAAATAATTTTTAAAGATGGAGTTTTAGAAAAGGAAAAGTTATATATATTATGGTTTTAAATGAGATTCAACAAAAGGCATCTACAATTTTAGATAAGAATATTTCTTTGATTTCAGGAGCTGGTACTGGAAAAACTGGTGTTTTGACCCAAAGATTTATAAATATTATTAAAGCTCAAAATGGTAAGTTTGATAATATTTTAGCTTTAACTTTTACTGATAAAGCTACAGAAGAAATGAACAACAGAATTTATCATGAGTTAGCTAAAACCTCTTATGATTTTAACATTGACAAACTTAATATTATGACCATTCATTCCTTTTGCAAAGATTTAATTTTATCTTATAACAGGTATTTACATATTAACTCAAATTTTGATTTAGATAATGATTTTTTTTGTCAAATCCTTTTAAAAGAATCTATTAAAAAAATTCTTTCAACTTATAATAATGAAGACTATCTATCATTTCTTTTAGATTTGAATTTTAGTATTGTTCCAAGAGATGTTGAAGCTATATTTTTTGATTTATACAATAGATTAAGAAATAAAAATATAAGTCTTGATGATTTAAAAAATGCTTCTTTTGTGAACTTTGAATCTTGCGAAGATAAAAATTCTCTTAAAAATAATTTGCTGGATTTAGGAAAAAATAAGTCTTTAAAAACCTTAAATAAATTCATTAATTCTAGTATTTTTTCTGAAATTTTTGACAAAGAAAATCTCGATTCTAGTGACTTATATACCATAAAAGAAAATTTAGGTCAGTCAAAAAAATTTGAGGATGAGCTTAACTCAGTAAAAGAACAGATTTCAAATTTATTACTCGCATTAGATGATTCTAATTATAAATATTATGAAATTATTATAGAAATTTTGGAAAAAATCCATAAGCTTTATACAAAGGAAAAAAGGCAGAGAGGTCTTCTAGATTTTGATGATCTTCTTATTTATGGTAATGAACTTGTTCAAAATAAAGTTGTATCAGATAAATTAAATAAAAAATTTACTTATATTTTGATAGATGAGTTCCAAGATGTAAATATTTTACAAAATAATATTATTTGTGGTTTAAATGCCAAAAATATCTTTATAGTGGGTGATCCTCAACAGGCTATATATGGCTTTAGAGGTTCTTTCATCGGTATTTTTGATAATTTTTACAAGCTTTTCCGAGATAAGGATAAAGAAATTTTGACTTTAAACATGAATAAGAATTACAGAACTGATGCCTCTATTATTTCTGATATTAACACTCTATTTAATAATATTTTTACTGATTATCAAGGTCTTGTTGCCAACAATAAGGCTTCAAGAAAGATTGAAAAATATACAGTTTGTGATGAAGATGATTATCTAAAATTAATAAAATATCTGCTGAGTGAAAATGATTCTAAAGATATAGGAATTTTAGCTAGAACAAATGGAGAACTTGAAAAACTAGAAACTTATTTAAAGCAAAATAATATAGATGTAAATAGGGGTAAAATAAACCTTAAACAAACTCAAGTAATTAAATTTATTTTAAGTTTCTTGAGGTCTATATTCAATAAAAATGATTTTACATCTTATATGGATTATATTTCATCACCATTTTGTGATTTATCTTTTAACAGTCTAGTTACAGTTCTTCTAAAAGGTTATAGGTCAATTGATGAAGTATGTCATGGAGATATTTCTGATAGCAATTTAGCTAGAGCTATTGATGTGTACATAAAAATTCAGAAGATAAAAAATGTTTCAAGCTTGGATTATTTGATAAAAAAATGTATTGATGAATTTAGGATTTTTAAACTTAATAGAAATGATTGGGATTATATATTAATCTTATATGAAAAATCAATAGAGTTTAAGGAAAAAGGTCTAAGTTCTTTTAGGGTATTTGAAAGATACATTGAATCTGTTGAGGTTAATGATAAAAGTCAGGGAGTTAATTTATTAACGATTCATAAATCCAAGGGTTTGGAATTTAAGACAGTTGTTTTAATCAATATGTCTAAACCTTTGTCAAATAAAACTTCTCAAAAGATTACATTTAATAAAAAGTTTGGTCTTGCTGTAGATAGTCAAAGGAGTAATGGGAAATTTGATCTTATTAATAATGAGCAAAAGGATATTAACTTCGAGGAAGAGAGAAGAATACTTTATGTTGCCATGACTAGGGCTAGGGATAGATTAATAATATGTTCAGAAAAAAAACAATCCCCTGCATCATATATGTCTATATTAAATGTGCCAGATAAATTTTTTAAAGAAGTAAATATTGATGAAGAAGAATATCAAGTAAAGATAAATGAAGATACAAGAAAGTTAATAAACTTAAATGAAGCTTTCAAATATAGGTATAGGCAAAACTATTCTATAACAGATTTTTTAAATTATGATTATGATGAAGATGCTTATCTTATGAAATTCTTTTTTAATATAGATACAAAAAAACTTCAGGGAAATACTTATTATATTGACCCTAAAGTTCGTGGTAATATGCTACATTTTTTTGCCGAGCATTATAATGAAGAAAAAATAGATGATTATATAGAATTTTTATTTAAAATTTTTAATGAAGACATTAATGGTAATAAATTTAATGAAATAAGGGAATTAATTGTTAACTACCTTAATCTGAGGGATAATGAAATCCTTTATAAGGAACTGGAATTTTTTTATGATTTTAATGGTCATATTGTTAGAGGTTTTATTGACCAGGTTGTCTATGATGAAGGTATATATATTGTTGACTTAAAGACTTCAGATTTCTCGGAAGAGGAACTTGTTAAGAATTACAAGTGGCAGTTGGTTTTTTATAGCAAAGTTTTCAAAAATATATATAAAAAAGAAGTTAAGGGAGCATATATTTATTCATTAAAACATTGTAAAAAAGTTCCTGTCGAAATAAATGATAAGATAATAAATGAATTAGATGAAAAATTTTTAAAATTTATTGAACAATCAAGAAAAATTAATTTTTATAAGATTTTTTCTTAGGAAATCTTTTAATATAAATAAAACTAATAGTAATTTTAAGGAGGAAATATGGATTTTAGTAAGATTTATAATGAAAAATTAATAGGCCCTAAAGAGGCAGCGGGTCTTGTTAAAGATGGTATGAGAATTGATTATGGATGGGGTGCATTAATGAGTAAGACTTTTGATAAGGCTCTTGCAAATGACCTTGACAGATTAAATGAAATTTCAGTTTGTTCAGGTGTTGTGCTTTCTAAACCTAAAATTTTTGATGCAGATCCTGAAGGTAAAAAGGTAATTTGGAATTCTTATCATTCAGGTGGACCTGATAGAAAAAGAATTAATGCTGGAGAAGGTGGATTTTATGTACCTTTAAGATATTCTGAACTTCCAAGATGGATAAGAGAAAATATTGATGTTGATATAGCTGTTGTTGTTGCTACTCCTATGAATAAACATGGATATTTCAACTTTGGATTAAGTGCTTCACATCAAATGGCAGTTATTGAAAAAGCAAAAATAGTTATCGTTGAAGTTAATAAAAATGTTCCATATTGCCAAGGTGGTTGGGAACATGAAATTTCTATAAATGATGTTGACTATATTATTGAATCAGAAAATGAACCCCTTGCAGAAATTCCTACTGGTAGTTTTACTGATGTTGATAAAAAAGTGGCTGAATTAATAGTTGAAGAAATTCCTAATGGAGCAACTTTACAACTTGGTATTGGTGGAATGCCAAACGCTGTTGGTTCACTAATTGCTGATTCAGATTTAAAAGATTTAGGAATTCATACAGAAATGTATGTTGATGCTTTTGTAGATATGACTTTAAAGGGAAAAGTAAACGGCTCTAAGAAAAATGTAGATAGATTTAGACAAGCTTATGCTTTTGCAGCAGGTTCAAAAAAACTTTATGAATTTTTGGATAATAATGCTCAAGCAATGGCTGTTCCTGTTGACTATACTAACGATGCAAGAGTTGTAGGTTCAATTGATAATTTTATTTCTATAAATAATGCTGTAAACATTGATCTTTATGGACAAGTTTCTTCTGAATCAACAGGCTACAAACATATTTCAGGAACAGGAGGGCAACTAGACTTTACTTTAGGTGCTTATTTATCAAAAGGTGGTAAGGGATTTATCTGCCTATCATCAAAATTTTTCAATAAAAAAATTGATAAGGAAGAATCAAGAGTAGTTTCTGAATTTCCAAGAGGCTCAGTAATTTCTGTACCAAGACCATGTACTCATTATCTTGTAACAGAATATGGTATCTTTAATTGCAAGGGACGTTCAACTTGGGAAAGAGCAGAAGGGATAATTAATCTTGCAGCTCCAGAATTTAGAGATGATTTGATTAAAGATGCAGAAAAAATGGGAATTTGGAGAAACTCTAACAAGAGATAACTATCTCCAATAATTACAAGCTTTTATGATATCCTCATTAGTAATAATGGGGATATTTTTTTCTTTTAAAATTTTATCAATTTGTGAGATAATTGACAATTTATCGGCACTCCATTTAGGTTCATAAAAAAATTTTTTGTCGGCATCACCTGTAATTCTGTGAACAACAGTGTATTTATTTAAGTTTTCCAGACTATAAATTATTAAATCAATATACTCATCCTTACTAATGAGTTTAAAAGGATTTTCTAAATAATATTTATACAAAGGAGAATTTGTTTGTATATATAAATTATGAAATTTTATGCCGAAAGGACCTTGACTGTTGGCATAAGTAAAAGTTTCCTTCATATCTTCTATAGAATCGTTAGGAAGTCCATAAATTAGGTGAAGAAGAAATTTAATATTATTTTTCTTTAGAATTTGAAGATTTTTATCAAATTCTTTATGAGTGTAGCCTCTGTTGATCAGTGATATTGTACTTTCTTTAGTAGATTGAAGACCAAGCTCTAACCAGAGGAGTTTTTTTTGACTGATTTGCTTTAGAAGCTCAATAATATTTTCATCAATACAGTCAAGTCGAGTAGCTATTGAAATCCCGACAATATCATCTCTTGAACTAATATAAGTATATAAATTTTTTATATATGAAAAATCTCCATAAGTATTTGTAAAATTTTGAAAATATGCTATATAATTTTTTGCCTTCCATTTACTCTTCAAAAATAATTTTTGCTTTTCAATCTGTTCATCTATTGTTAAATTGCCGTTTAAAAAATCACCACTTCCAGCATCTGAACAAAAAAGACAAGCCTTATTTGAAATTTTTCCATCTCTATTAGGACAGGTAAAACCACCGTCTAAAGATAATTTAACAGCCTTACCCTTAAAGTACTCCCTAAAAAAATCATTGAAAGATAAAAATCTTCTCATAAAATCACCAAGTAAATTTTAACAAATCAAATAAAGTTTTAAAAGTACCTTGTCTTTTATATAAAAATCATATATACTTAAATTAGTTTTAAAAACTAGGTGATGTAATTTATGATTAATAAAGCAATATTAGATTACGCAAAATCTTTAGAGAATACCCATATATCAAGATGGGATGAACTTCCTGATTTTGATTTATATGCAACGCAAGTTGTGGATTTTATTAAGAAGGAATTATTTTTCCTTAACATATTTGGTGAAGATTTTGTGACAAAATCAATGTTAAATAATTATGTAAAAAATAAAATGATACCAAGACCTAATAATAAAAAATACAATAAAGAAGCTTTAGCTAAGTTGATAGCAATAACTTTACTAAAACAGATTATGGAGATACCTGATGTTTGCAAAGGTATGTTTTTCCAAGTTCAAAATTCTGGAACAATGGAATTGGCATATAATACATTCTGCCAAGAATTTGAAGATGGGATAAATTTAATTTTTAAGGAAATGCCAACTGAAAAAGATCCAATAGATCTCTGTATAAAAAATGTTGAAAAATCAAGGATTATTACACATTTAGCTTCAGTTGCCCTAGCTTCAAAATTAATGGTAAAAAAAGTTGTTGATTCAGGTGGGTTTTTGGTGAAGGAAGATACCTATGAATAAGGGTATTTATATTATTGATAAAAATATTAATGAGAATGAAAATATTATATCCACAGATATGTTTTTTTCTGATAACTCAGATCCAATTGAAAAGATAGAAGATTTTTTCAAAAATGAAACAAGAGAAAATATTTTTATAATTAGTAGACCTAAAAGTTTAAGGTCAAAAGAATATTTTTTTAAAGCTGCGAGAAACCATAATAAAAATCTTTTTTATCTAAATACTATAAGTCCTGGATTTGATTCGTATTTTCTTGCTCTTAAGGGAATAAATTTAGAGAATAGGTCATATGATTTTGAAAATATTTACCTTGCATTACAAGACCAGCTCAGGGACATTAAATATTATGCCTTGTTTTCTTCCTTGGATTATCTAGAGGAAAATAATATTCTAGGGAATATCAAAAAGAAAGTTTCATTACTTAATAAAAACTATTATATTATAAGTTGTGATAATAAGGGGATTTTTTATACTTGCAAAGTGATTAAAAATGCGGATAGGGCAAGTAAATACTTTCTTAAGTTTATTAAAGATAATTTAAAAATGAATTTTAATTTTAATATTGGAATTGAGTATAAAAATGATAGAATTAGAATAGAAAGTGAGGAATATTTAAGAAGTAATTTGCAATGGGCAAATCTTTATAGGAAATCTTTAAATCCTATAAAAGGTCTTGAACTTGCAGTTACCATAACAAAACATGATTAATTCTAATAAATATTATAATTATATTATTATAGCTAATGAATTTTTATATAAGGAAGAATATTCTAAAGCTAAAAATGCATTTATAAAAGCACTTTCAAATAGCAAAAGTGATAAAGAGAAAATTGATGCTATGTATGAGATTGCGGACATAAATTTACTCTTAAAAAATTACCAAGACGCTTTTAATAACTTTAAAGAAATTCTTGACTTAAAAAATGATGAGGCTGGGGCTTGTTATGGACTTGCTATTTCTAATGATTTTTTGAAGGGTGATTATAATTTTTCTATAGAATACTATAAAAAGGCTATAGAAATTGACAAAAATTACGATAGGGCATATTTTTATTTAGGTCTTATCTATGATAAATTGGATAGAAAAGATGAAGCTATAAATTGCTTAAAAAAATGTATAGAAATTGATTCCTATGACTATAACAGCTACAATATAATAGGTGCAATATATGAGTCAAAAAAAGAATACGAAAAAGCTTTAAAATATGTTAGAAAATCTCTTAATATAAAACCGGGATTTGGGGAAGGACTTTTTAATATGGGAGTTATTTATAAGGCCCTAGGAAACAATGATGAAGCTTTGAATTATTATAAAAAAGCAGTAGGGGAGTTTCAAAGTCCTTATTTATTTTTAAATATGTCTGCTCTTTATATTGAAAGAGAAGACTATAAAAAAGCAGTAAGTATTTTACTTGTTGGACTTTCCGATTTTCCTAATTCAGTAAATTTACATTATAATTTGGCTTGTTCCTATAAAAATTTAGGCAAAAAAGACCTTGCATTAGAGGAATTGAAGACAGCCATAAAATTAAATCGTGATGCCTATGATTGGGCAAAAGAAGATTTAGATTTAAAAAATTTAGTTGAGGTGATTAAATGGTAATTATAAAAACAAAAGAAGAAATTGAAAAGATGATTGTAGCAGGAAAAGTTCTTGCAAATGTTCATCATGAACTTAGAAATTTCATTAAACCAGGTGTTAAAACTATTGAAATAGATAGATTCGTTGAAAATTATTTATACGAACACGGAGCAAGTCCTGAAGAAAAAGGATACGAAGGATATCCATACAGTGTTTGCACATCAGTTAACGATGAAGTTTGTCACGGTTTTCCATCAGAATATGCTTTAAAATCTGGAGATATATTAAATGTAGACTTAGTTGTAAATGTAAATGGTTGGCTTGCAGATTCAGGCTGGTCTTATGAAGTTGGAGAAGTTTCTGATGAAGCCAAAAGACTTCTTAGAGTAACTAAAGAATGTATGTATAAGGGAATTGAACTTGCAAGAATAGGAAATAGACTTGGAGATATTGGAGCTGTCATTCAAGAACACGCAGAAAAAAATGGCTATTCAGTTGTTAGAGAATTTGTTGGTCACGGCATAGGAAGAGAAATGCACGAAGATCCCCAAGTTCTTCACTATGGAAAGGCTGGACACGGTCTTAGAATTCGTGAAGGAATGGTATTTACAATTGAACCAATGATTAATCAAGGTAAAAAAGAAATAACAATAGATAAGAATGGTTGGACAGCAAGAACTAAAGATGGTTCTTTATCAGCTCAATATGAACATCAATTGGCTATAACTAAAGATGGACCAATAATTATTACAGATCAAGGAGATTGCTAAAAATGGTTGACAGGGTTAAATATTCATTTAAAGAAGAACTTTTTAATGCTATTAGTCACTGGTTAGGATTTGTGGCGGGAATTGTAGGACTTGTAGTCTTAATTATTTTTGGAGTAAAAAATCATAGTACGCTTCAAATTGTTGGATTTTCAATTTATGGAGCCTGCATAATTTTACTTTATTTATTTTCGGCACTCTACCATTCAATACCCTTTGAAAAAGCAAAAACAGTTCTTAGAGTATTTGACCATTTGTCAATTTATTTACTTATAGCGGGAACTTATACACCAATTATTTTAAATTCCTTTAGCGGAAGTAAAAGAATAGTTTTGATTTCATTAATTTGGGGATTGTCAGTAATTGGAGTTTTGTTTAAACTTTTTATCAATGGAAAATTTACAAAGTTTAAAAAGCTTTCAACTATAATTTATCTTGTATTAGGATGGTTAAGCATCTTATTTATAAAACAAATTATACTTACAACATCTTATAAGTTTATTGTTTTTTTGCTTATAGGTGGTGTATTATATTCATTAGGAACAATTTTTTACATGGACAGGAAAATTCCATATAACCACGCCATTTGGCATCTATTTGTATTAGCTGCTTCTGTGGTACATTTTATAGGAATATTTGACGCATACGCAATATAGGAGTAATATGAAAAAAAGTTTAGATTTATTAGAGGGCAATATCTTTAGAAGTTTACTAAAATTATCCTTACCTTTGATGGGGACTGCTTTTGTGCAAATGTGTTACTCTTTAGTAGATTTAATGTGGTTGGGAAGACTTTCAACAGGAGCAGTAGCAGCAGTAGGAACCTGCTCCTTTTTTGTATGGATAGCCCAGGCTATAACACTTATTGCTCATACAGGACTTTCTGTAGGTTTATCTCAGGCTTATGGCAGAAATGATCATGAAGAAGCACAGAAAGTAATGATTAGTGGATTTTGGGTTAATTTATTTTTTTGCTTTCTTTTAACATTTTTTTATTTGACTTTCAAAAATAAGATAATCGGATATTATAATTTAGAAAAAGAAGTTGAAAATTTAACCCTGATTTATTTTACAATAGTTTCAGCAGGACTGATTTTTACATTTTTAAATCCTTCATTCTCTGCTGTATTTTTGGCAAGGGGAAATTCCATTACACCCTTCTCAATTTCAATAATTGCACTTTTATTTAATTTATTATTTGATCCTATATTAATATTTGGATTCGGACCCTTTCCGCATATGGGTATTGCAGGAGCTGCAATGGCAACAGTTCTTGCCCAAGCAATAGCAAGTTCTTTATATATTTTTTCGGGTATTAAGGCTAAAGAAATATTTACAAAGGTAAATTATTTCAAAAAAATTGATATAAAATATTTTACTGACCATCTTAGATTAGGATTTCCACCATCTATTCAATCAACAGTTCAAGCTTTATGTGGTGTAATTTTAACAAAATATATAGCAACATATGGGGCAGTTTCAATAGCTGTCTATTCTATAGGTTCTCAAATTGAATCAATATCATGGATGACAAGTGATGGATTTTCTGCAGCTTTTGCAGCATTTTTTGGACAAAATTATGGAGCTGGAAATTTTGATAGAATTAAAGAAGGTAGAAAGGCAAGTTTAATAATTATAAATTTTGTTGGGATTTTTTCAGCATTATTGATATTTATTTTCCCTTATCAGTTATATCAACTTTTTATTCCGGGAGATGTAGATGTAATTTTAGCTGGGGTAGTCTATCTTAGAATAATGGCACTTTCTGAATATTTTATGCCTGTAGAAATTGGAACTACTGGAATGATGAATGGACTTGGACTTACAAATTATCCTGCTGTAAATGCAGTTATTTTAAATCTTGCAAGGATTCCTTTTGCACTGATATTTATGCCATTTTTAGGGGTATCAGGTATATGGCTTTCTATGTCTTTGTCATCAATTTTAAAAGGGGCCTTCATAACAATTATTTTTATTTATTTGCGAAATGTTACTAAAGGATTTACAATAAATATGGAAAAGTATGTATCAAGAAAGTAAGGAGTTATTATGTTAGAACAATTAGAAAAACCAAAAAAAGGCGAAAAAATTGCAGTTTTAAATACAAATCATGGACAAATAAAAATAAGGCTTTTTCCTCAAGCAGCTCCCAAGGCTGTGGAAAATTTTATAGGTCTTATTGAAAATAAATATTATGATAAAACAATTTTTCATAGAGTTATAAAAGATTTCATGATTCAAGGAGGAGATCCAACAGCTACAGGTCGTGGCGGTAAAAGTATTTGGAATAAGGCTTTTGAAGATGAATTTTCTATAAATTTTAGAAATATAAGAGGAGCTTTATCTATGGCAAATGCTGGTCCTAATACTAATGGTTCACAATTTTTTATAGTTCAAGTACCAAGTTGCCAAGAGGACATAATAAGGCAAATGGAAGATGCAGGAGCATCTAGGGGATTTACAGAAGATGTGATTGAAGCTTATAAAAATAATGGCGGTGCCTGGTGGCTAGATGGAAAGCACACAGTATTTGGTCAAGTTTTCCAAGGACTTGATGTTGTAGATGAAATTTCTGGTCTTGAAGTAAATTATATGGATAAACCACTTGAAGATGTAATTATAGAAAATGCAGTAATAGAAGAAATTTAGTCGGAGGAAATATGCATCAATATAAAGGAAGACTAATTCTTCATACGGGTTCTATGTTTTCAGGCAAAACAAGTTCATTAGAAAAAGATTTAAACAGGTTTTCTATTGCAAATTATAAAACTATGGCTTTCAAGCCAAAAGTTGATAGCAGATTTTCAGAATCAAAAATAGTTTCCCATGATAAGAACTCTTTTTCAGCAATTACTGTTGAGGATTCTTCCGATATTTTAAAAGTAGTTTTGGAAAAATCTCCTCAAGTAATTGGTATAGATGAGATACAATTTTTAAAAGATAAGCCTGAAAAGATTTTAAAAAATATAGAAGTAATATTAGATATGTCTGTTACTGTTGTAGTTGCAGGTTTGGATATGGACTATCTTGCTCATTCTTTTGAAATAGTCAAAGAGCTTATGCCAAAAGCTGATTATTTATATAAACATCACGCTGTTTGTAAAAGATGTGGGACAGATGCATGGGTCAGCCACAGAAAAGTTAATGTAAATGATAGGTTATTGCTTGGAGCAGAGGGTGAATATGAACCCTTATGCCGTTCTTGTTACAAGAAAGCTATAGAAGAAGATAAAATAAATTTAAATCAGGAAAAATTTTTATAATCGCATTTATTGCGATTATTTTTTTCTTTATAAAATTCTAAGAAATAATATAAACATATATCAATTCTTGATAGGATTTTAAAATATTATTTCCAGTATTTTTATAAAAAATTTTTACTTTTAATTATATAATAAGGACAGACTTAATTTTTATGTCTTATACTTAGAAATAAAATTTATTTATATAAATACTTGACTTAATATAATCAATTTATTATAATCTAGTCAAAAGATTAGAGGTGTAATTTTGACTCCGAGAGAAAGAGAAATAATGGCACTCTTAAGAAAAAATCCACAGATTAGTCAGAGAGAAATTGCAGAGAATTTAAATATAACAAGGTCTGGAGTTTCAACCCATATAAATAATTTGGCAAAAAATGGATATATCTTAGGTAGGACTTATATTTTAAGAGAAGATGACTACATAAGTGTTGTAGGTGGAGCAAATATGGATATTGTCGGTTCTTCTTATAATAAAATTATTAGAAAAGATTCAAATCCGGGTTATATAAAATATTCTTCTGGAGGTGTTGGCAGAAATATTTGTGCTGATTTAGCAAGGCTTGGAATAAAAACAAGTTTTATTTCTGTCTTGGGAACTGATACTTCTGGAAGCTTTATAAAAAATGAACTCTCATCTATAAATGTAGACACTTCAAATATTTTGATAGTTAGTGGTTCAACCCCTCATTACTTAGCAATCTTAGATGATTCTAAGGATATGGAACTCGCCATAAGCGATATGGATCTTGTAAAAAAAATAGATAAGGATTTTTTGCAAGGTAAAAGACATATCATTTCTTCTTCAAAATTAACAATTCTTGATACTAATTTAGAAGAAGAGGCATTAGGATATTTATTTAAAAATATTCCGAGTAAATATTTGGTAGACGGGGTTTCTACAAAAAAAGTTGTAAAATTAAAAAATTATTTACCATATATCTACTTTTTAAAAGTGAATGAATATGAGGCAAAAGCCTTGACAGATGAAAAGGATGATATAGAAAAAATTGCTGAGGAATTATTAGATAAAGGTCTTAATTCCTTATGTATAACCTTAGGTTCAAAGGGAGCTTACTATTTTTCTAAAAAAGAAAAAATTTTTAAGAAATCAATTAAGTTAAATGTAGTAAATGCTTCTGGAGCTGGAGATGCTTTTATGGCAGGTTTTTCTTATGGTTTATTTAATGATGAATCAGTCGAAGAATGTTTAAATCTTGCTATGGCATCTTCAAGAATAGTTTTAAAATCTAAGACTGCAAGCCCATATGATTATAATTTAGAGAAACTAATGGAGGAAGTAAAAAATGCTTGATAAAGAAAATTTAAAAAAATATGTAGAATTTAGTCCTGAAGTTAAGGATGCTTTAGAAAATAATAAACCTGTTGTTGCACTTGAATCAACAATAATTTCTCACGGTATGCCTTATCCAAAAAATTTGCAAACTGCAAAAGAATGTGAAGAAATTATAAGAAAGGGCGGAGCAGTTCCTGCAACAACAGCAATTATTAACGGAAAAATTAAGGTTGGTTTGACAGAAGAAGAATTGGAATTTTTATCTACTTCAAAAGATGTAATAAAGACTTCAAGAAGAGATTTTGCTTATATAGTTAGCCAAGGATTAAATGGAGCAACAACAGTAGCTTCAACAATAATTATTGCTAAACTTGCTGGAATTAAGATTTTTGTTACAGGTGGACTAGGTGGAGTTCACAGAGGTGCAAGCGAAACATTTGACATTTCAAGAGATTTAGAAGAACTTGCAGCAAATGATATTATGATAATCTGTGCAGGTTGTAAATCAATTTTAGACATTGGATTAACTTTGGAATATCTAGAAACAAAGGGAGTACCAGTTTTTGCCTATAAGACTGATGAGATGCCAGCATTTTTCACAAGACACAGTGGATTTAAGGTAGATTATAAAATAGACGAAGCAAAAGATGCAGCTGATATTGCTAGAACTCAATGGAATTTAGGATTGAAAACAGGAATCTTATTTACAAACCCAATTCCAGAACAAGCATCAATGGATGAAAAAGCCATAAATAAAGCCATAGAAAAAGCATTAGAAGAAGCAAAAGAAAAAGGAATTCATGGCAAAGAAACAACACCATTTTTATTATCAAAGGTAGTGGAAGTAACAGGAGGAAAATCTCTTGAAGCAAATATAGCTTTAGTAAAAAATAATGCAAAATTAGGAGCGGAGGTAGCAAAATATTTATATGAATAAGAAAAAAGTATCAGAATCAAAAGTTATATATCAATATGGAGTAATGGCAGGAGATTTAAACACAGGAGGAACAATGTATGGGCCAAAAATTATAGATATTTGCGACCATTCATCAGGTCAATGTGCCATTAAACATATAAGAGGACCAGTTGCTACAATTTCTGTTGATTCAATACAATTTGTAAGACCTTTATATGAAGGGGATTTTCTATTAGCAGAATCCATGGTTTCAGGTGTGGGTAATACTTCAATAGAAATTTTCACAAAAATATTTGTAGAAAAAGCTATGACAGGTCAAAAAGAACTTGCTGTAATGTGCTTTTTAACCTTCAAGGCAAAAAAAGCTGAGCCTGGTTCAATGCCAGAGATAGTTGCTGAAACTGAGGAAGAAAAAATTATAATTGAAGGCTACAGCAAGAGAAAAGAAATAAATAAAAAAAGACAAAGCTATAATAAAGAATTAAGAGAATTATTAGAAAAGTCCACTGATTGATGTGGACTTTTTAATTTCTATAGCTTATGCCATAAGTAAAACTGATAAAGTGAATTTTTTTCTTATAAATTTATAATATAACTTTCGATTTATGATATAATTTTCATATGAATATTGGAATTTGTAGCTTGGAAATTTTTATATATGATGTTAATTCATTAAAAGAAAAAAGGTCTGTAATAAAATCTTTAATTAATAAGAGCAAAAATAAATTTAATATTTCAATTGCTGAAGTCGGAGATAATGATAAATGGAACCGTTCAATTATTGGTTTCTCTTGTGTTTCTAATGATAGAAAATTAATTGATAAAGTGATAGAAAGTGAAATTAAATTTATATTAGGAAATTTTCCAGTAGAAATTCTAAATACAAATAGAGAAATTTTATAGGACTTGTTAGTATATAAAAAATTTAAAATAAAGAATACATACTTAGTTTTTAGATATATTAGGGATGCTATATCTAAATGCTTTTTGTCTTTTGATTTTTAGATATTTGTAAGTCAAAAAGTCTAAAACATGGGGATTTATTCACTTATAAATTATTGTATGTATTTAAGGAGAATTGATGAAAAAGACCAAGGTATTATTTTCAAAATTTAAAGAAAAATCAAATAATGTTTATCTTTTATTTTTTGCCCTTATAGCTTTAATTTTTTTAAGTTTAATAATTAATTATAATCATAGCAAAAAGTCAGATCTTATATATTCAGGTATAAGTATTGATGGTGTAAAAGTTTCTAAACTTAGTAAAGATGAGGCACTTTTAAAAGTAAAGGAAAAAAGTCAAAGTGATATTAATGCTAAATCAATAAAATTTTTATATGATGATAAAGATATAAATTACCCTCTAAATGAATTTGGCTATACTTTAGATTATGATAAAGCGATTAATGAGGCTTATGCTTTTGGAAGAGGAAAAAATGGCTTATCAAATTTCTTTAGAATATCAATGGGAGGTTTTTTACATAAAAATATTCCTTTAGAAGCAAAGTACAATGATGACAAGATCAATAATGTTATAGATGAACTTGCAAGTATTGTATATTTAAAACCAAAAGATGCTAATATTCAAATTGATGAAAGTGGAAATTGTATTATTGTTAAAGAAATTCCTGGAAGATATTTAGAAACCGAAGAAATAAGGCAATTAATTAAGGATAGTTTAAAAAGTGGAAAGGATATTGAACTTCCATTATATAAGACAGAGCCTGCTGTTTCATCTAAAATGTTTGAAGGAATTGATAAAAAACTTGGAGAGTTTACTACTGACTATTCAAAATCTGAAAAGAACAGAAAGAAAAATATTAAATTAGGGGCTAGATTTTTTAAAAATATGATTTTAAGTCCTGGAAAAGAAATTTCCTTCAATAAAACTATAGGAGATATTTCAGAAGAAAATGGTTTTAAATCTGCAGGAGTAATTGTAAATGGAGAATTTGATAGGGGAATTGGTGGAGGAATTTGCCAAGTATCAACAACTCTATATAATGCATTGATAAGGGCGGATCTTGAAATTATTGAGAGGTCAAACCACACAAGACCTATTTCTTATGTTCCATTAGGTACAGACGCTGCAGTTGCAAGAGGATCTAAAGATTTGAAATTTAAAAATAATACAAATCATAATATTTATATTACTTCAAAAGCTGATGGAGAAAACTTATCTTTTATGGTTTATGGAAACAGTGAAGACAGAGATTATAAAATAAACATAGTTCCAAAACTACTTGAAGTTATAGAGCCAGACACAGTAAAAGAATATTCTGATAAAATCCCAAATGGAGAAGTTGAAGTTAAAAAAAGTGGTTCAAAGGGCTATTCCTATGTAACCTACAAGGAAATTGTTAAAGATGATGAGATAGTTAAAACTGAAACATTGTCAAAATCATATTATATACCACAAGATAGAGTTGTAGTTATAGGAGATGGAGAAGATTCTGATGATAATGATAGCAATGAAAATTCAGATTGAGAGTTCCAAGGGAACTCTTTTCTCTTAATATCTATATAATATAAGAAATAGTTATGAGAATATTTAATGTATTTAACAGGAAAAAAGTGTCAATATATAGAAAAATACTTGAAACTAACTTTGATATTGAAGCTTTAAAAAATCTAAATTTGTCAGACGGAAGTTATGAGTATAATATAATCACAAAAAAAGAAAGTATAAAATCTATATCAACTAGACAATTAAATAATGCTCTTGATGATTTTTATGGTAGACAAAATTCAGCCTTAGAAGAATTTGATGATTTTTTCAGAAAAAATAGAGCATTAGAAGCGCAAAGACCTTTTTTAGTAAATCTTATGCAGAAAATTGAATTTTCAGAAGATAAGTTGTTAGGTTTATCTATACTGTTAATGAGAGATTCTACAGTAGAAGAATCAGTAAAATTTGGTATGCTTTTATCGAAATATTATGATTTGAGAAACTACAATAAGGTAGAGATAATATTTAAAAATTTAATGAAACATCCAAGCTTTATGTATTATGGCTTAGAATATCTTATGAGTGTGGATTACGGACAAATTGATGATTTGTATGATAAGACATTTTTTTATGGTAAAAAAATTATAGAGGAGAAAGTATGGAATTAGGTAAAATCCAAAAATTAAAAATAAAAAAGATCACTGGAAATGGTTGCTATTTGCTAGATAATGAAAACAATGAAATTTTTATAAAAAAAGAAGAAGTAAAAAATCCTAAAGTGGGAGAATCTATAGAAGTATTTATTTATAACGGACACAATAAAGACATTTGTGCAACAACAAAAAAACCACTGGCACAAGTTGGCGATCTTAAGAAATTAAAGATAGTTGAAAAGTCAAAGTATGGATATTTTGTTGACATTGGAATAGATAAAGACATACTACTACCCTTTGGTGAAACTCAAGGTAGGTTGCAAGTGGGAGAGAAATATTTGTTATATCTATTCCATGATAGAAGTCAAAGACTTGCACTAACAATGAATATAAAAGATAAGCTAAAACTCAACGAAAATTTTCAGATAAATGACATGGTAACAGGAACCATATATGCCATAGGAAAAGTTGGATATTTTGTAGCAGTTGAAGACAAATATGATGGAATGATTCCAAAAGAAGAAGTAAAAGGATTGCTTGTAATAGGCGATGAAGTTCAAGCAAGAGTAGCAAGAGTATTAACAAATGGATTTATAACATTAACCTTAAGGGAAAAAGCCTATAAGCAAATGAATGTAGATGCTGAACAAATTTTAAAAATGCTTAAAGATAATGGTGGGACACTTTATCTTGGAGATAAATCAACACCTGAAGAAGTAAAAGAAATAACTGGCTTGTCAAAATCAGCATTCAAAAGAGCACAAGGAGCCCTGTATAAAAGAAGATTAATAGATTTATATGATAGAAAGATAGTTTTAAAAAATGAAAAGTAAAGAATTAATAGGTCAAATTATTGATTTTGATTATAAGGGTATGGGTATGACAAAACTTGATGACATACCCGTATTTTTGGATAAAGGAGTAATTGGAGATAAAGTTTCATACACAATAACAAAAGACAAAAAATCCTTTTACAAAGGAAGAGTCACAAAAATTTTAAAAAAATCCAAAGATAGGGTAGAAAGTCCATGCAAATATTTTAACAAATGTGGAGGATGTGATTTTTTAAATTATAAGTATGAAAAAAGTCTGGATTGGAAAAGACAATCAGTAAACAACAAATTACAAAGAATATCAGAACTAGACATAAAAGTTTCAAAAGTAAATTCATCAGAAAAAACTTTTAACTACAGAAACAATATGCAGTTTCAAGTAAAAAATGGTAAGATTGGGCTTTATATGAAAAACTCAAAAGAAATTGTTCCAATAGAACATTGCCTGATGCAAAGCACCAATGCCAATAAAACCCTTAAAATTCTAACAAAATTTAAAAATCTAGAAAAAATAAAAACCCTAGGCATTAGAACTAACTATAAAGACCAAGTTATGCTCATAATATCCTCAAAAGAAAAAATAAACAAATTAAATCTAATACTAGGCGACTTAATAGATGCAAATGTAGTCTCAATATACGAAAACATAAACAATAGAACAAATGCTCACTATGGAGACGAATTTAATTTATTATACGGACAAGAATATTTAGAAGAAAAAATTAATAAGCTTTATTATAAACTATCGCCCGCATCTTTTTTTCAAGTAAATAGAGAGCAAGCAGAAAACTTATATAATAAAGCCATGGAATTTTTACAAGTAAAAGAAAATGAAAAAATTGCCGATCTATATTCAGGTGTAGGAACCTTGAGCCTAGAAATAGCATCAAAAAAAGCACAAACTCTAGGAGTAGAAATAGTAGAAGAAGCAATAGAAGATGCAAGAATAAATGCACAAAAGAATAAATTACAAGCAAGATTTATTTGCGGAAAATCAGAAGAAATATTAGAAAAAATTCAAAAAGATGAAAAAATAAAAATGGATAAAATCCTAGTAGATCCACCTAGAAAAGGAATGGATAAAAAATTAGTCGACTACCTAAATAAAAATTCCTACGAAAAGATAGTATATATATCATGTAATCCCGCAACACTAGCAAGAGATTTAAAAATATTAAAAGAAAAATATAAAGTAGAAAAAGTTGAAATATTTGATTTATTTCCCTATACTTCTCACGTGGAGACGGTAGCTCTGTTGTCCAAACTAAATACAGAACATCATTTAGATATAGAAATAGGGGAAGATGAATTATCTGAAATTGACTTTTCAAAAGACGCAACTTATGGAGAAATTAAAAAGTATGTGTTAGATAAATACGGACTAAAAGTTTCAAGCCTATATATTGCACAAATAAAAAGGAAACATGGTCTAATAGAGAGAGAAAATTATAATTTTAGTAAGAAAGAAAATCAAAGAGTGCCAAATTGCCCAGAAGAAAAAGAAAAAGCAATAGAAGATGCTTTTAAGTATTTTAGAATGATTTAGTAAATATTTAATTTATTAGATTTTATAAAAATATAAGTGAATTTAATTTTTACAGAATTCTTAACTTATATACTTAGAAGTCTAACTTAAGAGCAAAAATAATGAAAACTTTAACCACAATATAAGGACTCGGGTTTATTGCTTATAATATTTATTATGTATCTTGAGATGATGAAACTTATATACCAGTAAATATTAAAATTAATGAAAAATTAAGAAAACTTTTAGTAAAACTGATGGAAGGGATGGAAATAACAGGTCGTTTTCAACTCCAGACAGTGCAAAATTAAATAACCTTCTGGTAGTAAGACCTGAAGATGTGAAATCTAAATCCGAATATTACTAATGCTCAGCATTAGTTTATTATTTCGCAAAAAAGAGAAATTTAAAATCTTAATTTTATCTATGAGAAAGCAAAGCAACAGGTGGAAGTATTAACTGACTTAGATAGGATGAATTTCTAAATGCCTTTTTAACAAAGTGCATAGCTTATGACAGAAACTATTTATAAAGGTCAGCTTTAGTAGCTGCTATCACCTACAAAGGAAATTGCATCGTATTTGGCCAATTACTACTAATTGTAGGAGAATTCATCAGATTAAGAGTGAGTTATCAAAAGTAAGGCTATGAAGCCTTAATGTAATTATGAGATTATTAGAGATTAAATTAATTACATCGGTATTACCTTGAATGCAACTAATGATATATCTATTGAGTTGTTTTTTCAAATCACACCAATTCTTTTAGAAAAAGCCTCAGATCAAAGAATTATGGTTACTTATAAAGAATAAAAGATGGGATAATTATCTCATCTTTTATTTTTAACAGCAATACAACTATAGAAAGTAATACTGTTTAAAACTATAATTGACCTTAGTCTAAAAATAGACTAAAATAAGACTATGTAAGGAGGATTAGAATGGATAATAAAATAGAAAAAGGATACATATATCTTGACACATATGTTGTACAGAAAGATATGAGGATACGTCTACCTAAAGTTATTCAAAAAAACATGGATATAGTTAAAGGCAAAACAGAGTTTGATATATATATGAAAAACGATAAAAAAGAAATTGTTCTAAAATTGAAAAAATCTGAAGGTGGGAAGAATGAAGACTAGATTTTCTCACTTAAAGTTTTTTGAAATTAATTCAGTAAATAATCCAAATTCGATCCATGGAATTTATCCATATAGAGGAAAAATGTCTCCCTTTGATGCTGATAATATAATTGCTCAAATTGAAGGAGATATAATTTTGCTAGATCCTTTTTGTGGTTCAGGAACAGTAGTATATGAGGCACAAAAAATGGGTAAAAAAGCGATAGGAATTGATAATAATCCTCTAGCGGTTGCTCTCTCTAAAGCTAAAACATCATTAAAAGATGAAAAAGACATAAAAAAAGAAATAGAATTTACAAAAGAAATAATTAATAAGGCTAAAAAAGATCTAGAATTAAAAAAATTTAATGAAATGCCAGAATCACCTAGATGTTCTTTTCATGAAGATACTGCTGATGAAATAATGACAATTAAAAACTATTTTAATGAAATGTCTGATTATCTAAAAGGAGCTTATTTTGGAGCTATAGCCCTTGCAGCAAGAGGGTGTAACGATTATAAATGGACATCTAGTACAGTTGGTAAAAATATTGAACCTAAAAGATATATTAATTTTTATGAAAAATTCTTGCAGAAGGTTAAAAAGCATATAAAGTTTTTAAATGATAGAAGCCACGAAGAATCAAAAATCTTAGAAGGCGATAGCAGAAAACTAGATGGATTGATACCTGATAAGTTAATTGACGTAGTTTTTTGCAGTCCGCCATATTTTGATGCTCTCGACTATACAGCTTATTATGGAAAGTTAATATACGAGATTCACAAAATGGATAGGCTTAAAATAAAGAAAGACCTTATTCAAACAGCATCTAGTTATGAAGAAGATATGAGACAAACCCTTAAAGAAATAAACAGAATTACTAAAGACGATTCGTTAATAATATTTATTGTGGGAGATAGGAAACGAGGGAAAACCATCACAAATGGTGGCGACTTCTTTTCCAAAATATGGGAACCATCCTATATTTTAGAAAGATCCTACAAAGGAAGTTCAAGTCAAGTGTTTGACAAATTAAACAAAACACAAAGAAAAGAACAAATTGTTGTTTGGGAGAAAGTTAATGGAGAGGTGGTTAAATATGGAAAAGAATTTCAAACCAACCAGTAAAATATTTATAAACGACAGTAGAGATATGAAAGAAATTGAAGACGGCTCTGTAAATTTAGTAATTACAAGTCCTCCATACGGAAAACTAAAGGACTATGATACTGATGAACAAATAGGTTATGGCAGTAAGTATAAAGACTATATGGAAGAACTAAATAAAGTATGGAAAGAGTGTATAAGAGTTTTGGGGCCAGATGGTAAACTTGCGATAAATATTATGCCGCTTTTTGAATCAGGAGACGCTACTAAGTTCAAGAGAAGGGTTACTAGGCTTGTTATTGATGACATTATTAACTATGTAGAAGGAACGGGAGATATGTTCCTACTGTCTCTTTTTATATGGGACAAAAGAAAAGTCACCAGATTTAGTTCTTTTGGCAGCTATCCTTATCCAACTAACTTATTTTCCACATATCCATACGAGTGGATTGTAGTTTTTTGCAAAGGCGGAAAAAGAAAGAAAGTTGATAAAGAGATAAAAGAAAAGTCTAAAATAACGCATAAAGAATGGGCTGAGTGGGCCATTAATTCTTTTTGGGAAATGCAACCAGCTAAAGCAAGTTCTGAAAAACATCCTGCACCATTTCCTAAAGAATTGCCGCACAGACTTATTAAGCTTTATAGTTTTTACGGTGATACCGTTTTAGATCCATTTATGGGATCGGGGACAACCGCTGAAGCAGCTTTAGAACTTGGAAGAAATGCTATAGGGTATGAATTAAATGAAGAATATGAACCACTAATAAGAGAAAAATGTGAGCGAGGTTTGATGACCTTTAGTCAAATTAAACTTGATTTAAGCGAAGGAGATAAAGAAGCAGAAGATAAATAAAAAGGCGGTTTACACGCCTTTTTTTATGTCTATTTTTTCAATTATAAAATTATTATTCTCTGTCTTAATTATCTTCCCAGCTGTTGTTAATCCAAAGCAATTGCTGTCCTTAAATGTTTCTAATAAAAACTTATTGACAGAAAAAGTGTTATCTTCCAAATACTTTAGTGATAATAACCACAAAGCATTAGCACTTACAAAGGGAATTCTCCTCTCATTTGATTTCAATAATTTATAGAACCTTTTACTGAGATTACCAACTTTGCCAGAACAAAAGGGATTGTTTGGCGGATAGAGATCTGTTTCTTTTCCACCAATTAATATGCACAACAAATATTCATCATTAGTCGCAATGGTCTCTTCAATTACAGGAGTATATTTAGAGTGTTGTTCGACAAAACGTTCATCTGCCATAGCATCTGCTAATGTAGTTTTAGTTTCAACAAACAGTAAAATATTTGATTCTCTTATTCCAATATCTATTCTGCCATCTCGATCAAAAGACTCGTTAGGGGCAGGTATCTCAATTGAACTAATAGTTTCATATTGTGTGCAATGGGATAATATAGCTGTTGACCAAAGTTGAATTCTTTTAGTTTCTTCGATACTGGTATATGTTTCTAAATTCTTATTTATAGGGTTTTTAGCATAAAACCTAGCATTTGGTAATTTAATAGGGTTACCCTTAAAAAAGTTGGAAATATCATACATTGGACTAATATCTTGAAGCTTTTCTCTATATTGTTCTTCAATCTCTCCAAAAGCACAAAAATTACAATAAAAGCAGCTGTTATTAATCTCAAAACTTTGACTAATGGCATTGCAAGTTTGAATTGGTAATGAATATTCAAATACCTTGTAATCATTGCTACGGAGTATAAAGTCCCTTATTGATTTGTATTTATTTGTCTTATATATCATAATTCACCCATCATTAGATTTATTGTTTCAGTTAGATCACTAGATACTCCGTCTGAGAGAATATTAACATTTAGTGTATTTAAGACATCTATACTGTTAGGAGACAGTCTTATCATAAGTCCAGCAAGTGGACATATATTAATTTCAGATTGTAAAATATCCCAAGTATCTGAGTTTGGTAAAAAGAATTTGTCATAATGATTTGAAAAGATCCTATTTAAATCTTCGAATGAGAGATTAATATGATTGTCTTTAGCCTGGTTCAAAATGTAGACTAAAGCGTATCTCCTTTTTAAAACAATGTGATTATATTTTATTGTTAGCTCTCTTATATCTTTACTATTTCTTTCCCTTAAACTTCCGACATTCTTATTAAGATTTGAATAAGAAAGAGGATTCTCTACATAAGGATTGCTATTCAAATAATTTTTGGCAAAATCTGTTAAAACAAATTTCCTAACAGACAAATTTTTTTTATTTAATAGCCCCCTATAATATAAGTGCGGCAATTCATTATTTATATTTCTATCATTTTCAGGTTCAATCAAGCCTGCAGCTATACACCAGGAAAGAATCATTGAAACGGTTCGAGTGTTGCTATCCTTTGTCGACGAACTTGATAGAGGTATAGGATCATCAGTTTCAGGGTAGCTCATGTAGATCTCAGCACTTCTAAATGGACTTTCTTTCTCTGAAGCCTTTAATAAAAATCCATTGACAGGCCCATACGAAAGTACTGACTCTCTAACTATATTAAGCCACTTAGAAGATTCATAATTGGTGTCACAAAAAGACTTACCTCTTTTGGATATTTTAAACTTTCCATTTTCAGTAGCATTAACTAAACCTAAAGCTTCAAATCCACGGACTGTAGCACTTGCAGCTTTTGCTTTTGTAGAGTCTGAATCTACAGATTGTGTTGCATAGCATTTCGATTGATTCAATGGATTATCCAAGAAAGGACAATATTCACGACCAAATGTTACTTGCTTAAGTTTACAAAAATCAAAAACAGTATAGTCTAGGTTTGAATTAAATTTCACATCAGAGATTATAAATTCATTTTCTTTAAAATTTTTATAATTGGTTTGAAGTATATAATAGAGGCATTCTATTCTACTACAATATTTTCTATTTAATAAAATGGCCATAAGTTTTCCCCATTTCTATAATTTCTTTTAGAGTTACGAAACAAAAGTTATTGATTTCTTTAGAGTCATTTTTAACATTTTCTGCTATTAAAAAAACAACATAAATATTTGTGCCTTTACATGTTTTAGATATAGACTCTTTAACTTCTTCATAAGACCTGCTATAAAAGTTGAGTTTAGAGCTACTGGTCAAAATCTTGAACAAAAATAAGTTTTTATCATCTTTAAGAACAAGATCGATCCTTTTATTTCTGCTATTACCATCAGCGATAACCTCTGCTACACAAGAAGTTTCTGGGAATAACATTTTTGCTAAAATTGAAACATGAGGAATTGATCCTAAGATTTCATCCACAGATTCTTCAGCTTGGTAAGAATCAAGAGAATTGCTAAGCAATGAGTATTTCAAGTCACATAAGCCACAGTTTTTGCAAGAGGAATTTTTAACAACAATACCCTCATCTTGCTCCTCAAGTCCATTAAAAGGGCATAGCAATACTTTGCTATGTCTACATTTATCCAATTGATCAGTAATTATTTTGCTAATAGGAACTTTGTTTATAAATTTTTCAAAAACAAATTTTTCAGTATTAACTTTAAAAGACATAAATTTTCTCCTATAATTATTTATAACAAATTAAAAAAATAATAAAAAAATCATAATCGGTTAAAATCATTAGTGAAGATAACTATACATTATCTATTATAATACAAAATAAAAACAAATGCTTGTTTAAATAAGGGATAAACACACAGATTATATTTGGATATTTATATTACCCAGTAGGTATAAAAATTAATAATAAAATTTATACTAAAGGAAGCCAGTGCTCACATTACATAGAATGGTATAAATAAGATTGAGCGATTACATCAATACGATTATGTCCTAAGTATTTGCTGGTTATTAACATAGCTTTTCGATCTAATATTTCTCCAGCTCTATCATTTCTCATGATATATCTTTCTCCGCCCTCTGAAATTAAACCACCAGGTATTTCGGATATTGGTCTTGCATAATGATTATAAATTCTCTTTGCATATACATCTCTATAGTGGTGGTTATCATAATGAGAAGGTAACTTTGGTGCTATTTTAAGTTCTCCAGCTTCTTTAAAAATCTTTATTATTTCTTCCGTTTCTTCTTTATCTTTGCCCATGATTAAAGCTAAGCGTTTTTTTCCACCCTTTCCTTGCCTAACTTTAACATAATATTTTCCGCTGATTTCTTTTAAATCAACCCCTCTTACAGCTTCCATTTCTTTTTTTCTTAATCCTGTAGAACTTGTTATTTTAGAAAATTTTCTTTCTAATTCTTCTGATATGTGTTTATCTCTTTTAGCTTCATAGCGACTTCTTTTGATTGTTTTTCTTGTCCTTGGAGGTGTCGCTATGAAGTTTGTAGATGATGTTCTTAAAACCTTTGCTATAGCTGATTTGGCTGTGCTAATTGAGTAAGCAGATAAGCCTTGATTTGTTAAGTGGTTCAGATATTCATTTACGTGTTCTGTTTTAACTTGTTGTATTTTCTTTATTTCAGGATTATTTTCTTGCAAATATTCTGCAAATTTATAACATTGTTTTTTGTAAGTTTTATAAGTTGTAACGCTATATATTTTATTTTTTGTTGTAGTTGATAAATCATGTTTGTCGTTATTTCTTGATGTACTCATACCATCATTTAACATTTTTGTTAATCTATCATAAATCTGATTTTTTAAAATATATTTCTGCTTTCTTTTATCCCATTTTTTAGTTTTTTTCTTTTCTTCATCTATTATTCCAAATGCTTTGTTAAAAGCTTCGTTTGTGATATTAAATGACATAAAATGCTCCTTTCAAATATAACTATCTTTTTAAAATCAAAGCTTTTAGAATCGATTCTAGAGCCTTATTTGTTACTCTAATTGTTAAGACTAAGCTTTTTACACTACCGAGTCCGTAGAAGCTTCTAAGTTGTCTAATCTAAGACAAAACACATTTTTTAAAGAGCTTGGCTTGCTCTAAAGTACACATTTTTAGATTGATAGCTTGGCTTGCTATTTAATACTTTTGTAAGTGCATTTCTACACTATACATTTTTTTACCTATTAAAATTTTTGCTCTTTAAATCTTTTTTATTTTTTCCTTACTCCATATTTTGCAACTTCCTTTCTTTGTTTCCTCATTTTTTATCACTTCCTTTTTTGTTTTCTCCATGCCATCAATCTTCTATCTATAATTTGTCAGAAAGGGTCCTTAATAACAAAAGAGTTTAAAAACTTATCCTTGATAAGTACCATAAATCTGTTTATACGTCCATAAATGGAGCGTATAAACAGATTTTTTGTGAGTAAATAAATTAATAGTATTTTTTGTAAATTAGATCATTAAGTAAGTTCATAAAAATTTTCTGACATATACAAGTTGAAATTAAAATATCGGAGGATTTTAACTTGGATAATATGTCAAATAAAAATAATCAATTAGATTCTCTTGCTGTGCTTCTTCAAGAATTAATAGAAAAGTATGCAGATCAGATAGACTTTGAAAAATTGGAAGTACCGCCAAGATGTTCAGAAAAAAATAAAAATGAGGATA
>ERZ1673752.1841-NODE-1841-length-27066-cov-21.870164_pt1 | contig 27066 bp, 24 predicted proteins | sample MGYA00580195_ERZ1673752 | MGnify/ENA primary metagenome ERZ1673752 (study PRJEB41218, sample SAMN15661744) | gut metagenome | host: Homo sapiens | place: Canada: London | collected 2015-08-20/2019-03-30 | study: EMG produced TPA metagenomics assembly of...
CCCTAGACCCACTGATTAAGAGTCAGTTGCTCTACCAACTGAGCTAAGGGTGCATGAGAAATTGGGTGACAAGCGGTGTACACCCTTAGGGATTCGAACCCTAGACCCACTGATTAAGAGTCAGTTGCTCTACCAACTGAGCTAAGGGTGCAATTTCTCATACCCATGCAAGCGGCACAATGGTCGTTTGTAAAAGCGTGTGCAAAATTACATATTTTTTTTTATATGACCAAAGGTTTGATGTTTTTTTAGATTAAATCTTCACGGCTCTTTCATTTAAAAAGTCTTGGGCCTTTTATAAATACTGTTATTTATAGCGCGCCAGTGACAGGGTGGAGGTTGTTCTTTTCTAAAGATACGAGCATGATCGTATGGAGGTTGGCCATTGAAACTCGTGTGGTATGACACATTCAACCTTTTATCTAACCATGTGAAAACCAATAAAATAAGTGCTAATAAAAGTTGGTCAAGCGAGCTGTCTTTCGTAACTTTATAGTAAAGAAGATAGTTGGAAGGCGTTTTTTGTCCAAATAAAGTCATAAAATCAGCCCTCTGATGGCAGGCTGTTCTACGGTGATGATAATGGGTGGAAGTGATGTTTTCTGGCGTTACGCGCCTCGCTTGTGTCATTATCTTTGGTCGATTGCTATCTAATGGCGCGGTGTTTAGGTCTTATTCATGTCGTGATTAAGACCCAAACGGCGTGTGAATAGTGCCTAACCGGCATGCGAATAGTGCCTAAAGGTATGATATGAGGCGATTTGTGATGGTCGAAACAGCCGTGAAAGTTTGTAAACGGCTTGCTGAAAACAAGTTATGAAAAACGCTGAAAAATCGCGTATTTGCGAGCGGCGAGCCTGTCTTTTGCAAATATGCGATTTTTCAGAGGATATTTGTCGTGTTTTTTCAACATAGGGCGCATCGCAGCGTCAACCAGCAAGTGCAAAAAATAAATCTTTTACTAATTGATTATCAATACTATACGCTCTAAACGGTAGAAAAGTGACTGTGTGGATTCTGTTTAGATACGAAATAGGCAAAATTTAACGTTTTTAACTTTCTGTCACACCGATGTTACCCAAAAGTGTATGATGTTGGGCGATTAGTGGAATGAGCAATTCTTCTTGGAGAGACAGGCATGATGGAGCTTACGTTGTTCGGCCGAAAGAAGGGAAGCATAAAGACGGCAAACTAAAAGAGAGAAGAATACCGTGAGGTGATTGAGTACCTAAAGAAGGGCTACACAATCCGTGATGTACCAAAATTGAGTGGCAAGGGAGTGAGCACTGTACAAAGAGTGAAAAAGGAGTTTTTTGGCATTATTTTGTATTGAAAATAATTCATTATTTTGCTAAAGAGCCATAAATATTAGCCCAAAACTACACGATTTTGGGATTTTTTTGTGTACTTTTGCAGATAAATAAAATTGCAATATGGCAAATAAAGACATTAACAGGATTAAAGTAGTCCTGGCAGACAAGAAGAAAACGAACAAATGGCTTGCCGAGCAATTGGGCAAGGACCAAACCACAATATCCAAGTGGTGTACCAACACTTCCCAACCCGACTTGGGGAGTTTGATAAAGACAGCCAAGCTCCTTGGTGTTGAACTGGCAGACCTTGTCAGAGAAGAAAATGTAGATTAACAATATGAAATACAATGATGATTCAAGAATAGCGACAGTCGATGATGTGAAAGAGAGCTTCCATCATCTTGTCAACGACCGCATGGTGATTTTTCATCCTGACGACAGATTCGAGGACTACGTCTCTCGTGAGGATGGAAGTAAAACATTCACACAGAATGAGTGTGCCGTTTATAACCACCTTGTGGACGAATGCTTTGAGATGTGTAAAAAGAATGGTGCGGACATTTATGCCATAGGACTCGAACTGATGCGAGATGCCTTGGTCTAACAACAAAAACAAACAATGTTTACAATCCAAAACGAAGAAACAATGAAAGATAACAAATATGATTTGCTGGACGAGCAGGTAAACAAGATAGATGATGTTATTAAGGTGCTAACCGAAAAGTTTGGTGACAACTTTGAGGACGAGTTGAATTACTTGGCTATCGTCAAGGCTAATATAGAAGAAGCAGTGAAGAAGTAATGGCAAAGAAGCAATATAATGTACTAGACCTCTTTTGCGGTGCAGGTGGACTATCTAGAGGATTTATTGATGCGGGCTTTACAGTTAAGCTTGGCGTTGACTTTGACGATATGGCACTAAAGACCTTCGAGAATAATCACGAAGGAGCTATTGCTATGAAATTAGATCTATTCGATTTGAGCAATGTGGACAAAATTCAAGCTTTTTTTGAAGAAAACAAATATACCCTCGATGTTTTATCGGAGGGCGCCCTAAAGACAAACGCAATCGCCAGTTGCTAGAGAATTTTATCGAACTGCTCATCCAGACAAAAAGCCATGAGACCATTGCCAATGTCATCCCACAGAAGGGGGCATTTGTAGAGGTAGGTAACCGAGTGCTCATCGGTTTGGTTGGCGACAACAACCGAGGCAGAGCTGTCAAGGACAAATTCCTCGACAGTATGGCAACACTCTACTACACTGGCAGCAAGTATAATTGATAACAAAAAGAATTATGGCAAAGAAATATGAAATACGTAACAGTACGGTGGAGTTTCTGACTTTCGTTGCTGAAGGTAAGGAGCAAGGCATTCAGGTGCTATACAAAGATGAAACAGTGTGGGCTACCCAAAAGGCTATGGCTGTGCTCTTTGACTGCTCCGCTGATAACATCGGTTTGCATCTGAAAAACATATATGACTCGGAAGAATTGGACAAAGAGGCAACTACCGAGAAAATCTCGGTAGTTCAAAAGGAAGGTACGAGAGAGGTGCGACGCAACACGCTGTTCTACAACCTTGATGCAATCATTTCTGTGGGCTATCGAGTCAACTCCATCCGTGCCACACAGTTCCGCCAATGGTGCACCTATGTCATTCGTCAATTCTCTTTGCGTGGCTATATCATAGATAAAAAACGCATGGAGAATGGTTCGTTCATAGGTGAGGACTATTTTGAGCATTTGCTGTCGGAGATACGTGAGATTAGGTTGAGTGAACGAAGATTTTACCAAAAGCTCACGGATATATATGCTACGGCTGTTGACTACAATAAGGATGCACCGACCACACGCTTGTTTTATAAAAAAGTTCAGAATAAGATGCATTATGCAGTGCATAAGCATACCGCAGCAGAACTTATTGTGGAAAGAGCAAATGCAGAGAAAGAACACATGGGATTGACTACTTGGGAAAATGCACCTGATGGTAAAATCGTCAAGCTAGATGTAAGTATTGCCAAAAACTATCTAAAACAAGTGGAACTTGAAGATATGGGAAAACTTGTCAACTCTGTACTTGACTTAGCAGAACGTATGGCAAATCGACATATACCAATGACTATGGAAGATTGGGCTAAACGTATTGATATTATTCTTGAAGCTGGAGGTGATGCCGTATTACATGATGCAGGAAAGGTTTCTGCTGAATTTGCCAAGAGCTTTGCAGAGGCAGAGTTCGAAAAGTACCGTGTGATACAAGACAAATTATTCTGCTCTGATTTTGACAAATTCAATTCTTTACCATTTGATGATATTAAGAACTGACTGCGCAGCGTCAACCAGCAAGTGCAAAAAAATAAAAGCTAAAAAGGCGAGGAATGAAAAAAAAATGTACCTTTGCGTCACAAATAAATAAAGTGCGACAAAGTATAGCAACCAGTTTCCTGTCTTTACCACACATATATTATATATGTAGCTTGCCAACGTAGCTCGCCCCCAAAAGCAGGACGACAAAAACACGAAAATGAAAAGTGTTCGAAATTTTAAAGCAAGAAAGCGAACCTTGAGTCTCTGTTTAAGGTTGCGCCTAAAATTGCCATCAAATACAACATTAAAACAACATGCGTTACACCTTGCCACTCATGGGCATCCCTTTTTGTCCCAAATACGAGATGACATCGTGGCGTGGTTTGCTGTTCCCACTCGTCAATTGACTTTTAGAGCTTGACATAAAACGTAAAGCCTGACAAGGCTTCTTAATGGGCGGGCTTAAATCGCGTTTACGCCCATTTACTATTTTACGAATATTTTTATTATCAATTAAACAATTACGCTTATGAAATTTAAAACTTTACACACCCTTTTGCTGATTATTGCCGCTACGCTGTGGACAGGGCGCATCGACGCACAACAACTCAAAATTGATGGCAACGACGTAAATATAACCAATGACGCCACGCTCACAGGGGTATGGCTCAAATCGGGCAATGTGAGCTGGAACGCGACGACCAAGACTCTCACGCTGGACAACGCCAAGATCGAGAACAGCATGGCATATGACAACACGCTTTTGGTTAGCGGCTTGGACGTTACCATCAAGCTGATTGGAAGCAGTGATATCAGGGCCACCTCCTCGGAGGGTGTCCGTCTCATGAACTCTAAGACCACCATCACTGGCGGCGGAACTCTCAAGGTGAACGCAGGATTTACCGACGTGTATCTACACCATGACGCCACACTGACCATTGACGGCTGCACCGTGGATATGGATCGCAGGTTGGAAGGTTGGAGCATGGGTGACGAGAAAGACAAAAATAACCACCTCGTGGTGAAAAATGCCACCCTGAAGGCCACGCTCGTGAACAAACTAAGCTCCATCACTCTCACAGCTTGCAAGATACAGTCGCCCGATGGTGGCAAGATTGACGGAAACGAGTTTGGCAAGTTCGTAGCCACGGCAGACGGCAGCAAAGCTCAAAACGTTGTCATTGTGCCAGACAAAACTGCCTCCATAGCGCGCGCAAACGTTGAGAACGGCTGCGAGGCCAAAGCCATCTACTCCATGGACGGGCACCTTCAGCCCGCTCTTGGCAAGGGCATTAACATTGTGCGCACGAGCGATGGCAAGACCGTCAAGGTGCTCAAGAAGTAGCTCCGCGCGTGCCATGCCGTGCATTCGGTCGGTAAATGTGGCTTGCCCACATATATAACAACCGTCGCTTGTCGGCTTCGCGATTTATCTTTAACAAAAAAGCCATGCGGTAGGCATGGCTTTTTTGATGTGTATGCAATGTTAGTTGACAGGTCTGGGCAGTATGGTCAGACCTGCGCGGTCGCTCCGTAAACCGTACTTCGTGGCGCGCATAGGTTTTGTCTTATAGGTGAAGGTCGTGCCCCATGCGGTCGCGCTTGGTGCGCAGGTAGGTCAGGTCGTATTGGTTTGGCGTGATCTCAATGGGTACGTTCTCGACAATCTCCAGCCCATAGGCCTCTAAGCCCACTCGCTTGGTGGGGTTGTTGGTCATGAGTCGCATTTTGTGCACGCCGAGATGCCGCAGCATTTGGGCGCCGCAACCGTAGTCTCGCTCGTCGGGTTTGAAGCCTAAGTGGACGTTGGCGTCGACGGTGTCCAATCCCTCTTCTTGCAGTTTGTAGGCAGCAATCTTGTTCATTAGTCCGATACCGCGTCCCTCTTGCTGTATATAGATTATCACACCCTTGCCCTCGCGCTCTATCATCTGCATTGACTTGTGCAGCTGCTCGCCACAGTCGCAGCGCAGGCTGCCGAGGATGTCACCGGTGGCGCATGACGAGTGTACGCGTACGAGTATTGGCTCGTCGGGTGTCCATTGCCCCTTGATGAGGGCCATGTGCTCCATGCCGTTGCTGTTTTGCCTGAATGGTATGAGGTGGAAATGCCCATAGACGGTTGGCATGTCCACTTCCTCGCCCACCTCGATGATGGTCTCGCGTTGTAGACGGTAGGCTATGATATCCTTGATGGATATGAGCTTGATGCCCCACGCTTGCGCTTTCTCTTTGAGTTGGGGCAGTCGCGCCATGGTCCCGTCCTCGTTCATGATTTCCATGAGCGCGCCCACGGGTTGCAGTCCAGACAGTTTGCATAGGTCCACGGTGGCCTCGGTGTGGCCCGAGCGGCGCAGCACGCCGTTGTCTTGGGCGTAGAGGGGGTTTATATGGCCTGGCCGGCCGAAGGTTTCGGGGCGTGAATTTGGATCTGCGAGAGCCTTGATGGTGGCTGCCCGGTCATGGGCGGACACGCCAGTGGTGCAGCCTTCGAGTTTGTCCACGGTGACGGTGAACGGTGTGCCAAGTACGGATGTGTTGTTTTGCACTTGATGTGGCAGGTCCAACTCGCGTGCCCTTGAGAGCGTGACGGGCGCGCAGAGCACGCCGCGGGCGTTTTTGAGCATGAAGTTGACTTTCTCCGGGGTTATAAGCTCGGCAGCGATGATGAGGTCACCCTCGTTCTCTCGATCCTCGTCGTCTACGACGATAACAAATTTTCCTTGTTTGAAATCTTGGAGCGCGTCTTCAACGCTGCTCATCTTAATATCTGTCATGTTGAATATAAGTTATGGGGTATTTATGTTTTGGATTTGATGTTTTTCTCGATGTAGCTCGTCAACCTTTGGGTGTTTTCCCTGATTGCGCGCAGGTCGTGCAGCAATCGCAGTCGGTAGCGCCACATGCGGATGTATAAAAACAGGCCTAATGGGGCTACGATGGCCATGAGAATGTTGAGCCATTTGCGCTCGAATGGGCGAGTGTGCGCTTTTACAGAGAGTATGGGGTATTGGTTGATGAGGTGCAGCACTTGCATGTCGCGGGTGTTGGCGAGGTCATCGATGGTTTGTTCCAGCAAGGCGTTGATGCGCGCTATCTCGTGGTCGGGCTGGTATCTGAAGAAGACGTTGATGATATTGGGTGGCGAGATCAGGTTGTGTTTTTGGGCGTAAGCTGTGATATCATGGCTGATGTCTCGCAGCGTGGCGCACGCTTGCTCGTAATGGGGTTGTGTGATGATGACCTCCTTAGCGACAATGTGCCGTTTGGTGCGCAGGCCAAGCAATCGTCTGAACATGCTGACCCAAAGGTCGGCATTGAACACCATGGAGTCGTTGTAGGCCTTGTATGTCACGAATATCGCTACCGGGGTAAGCGTGGCTGGTGCCAATAGTTTGCCAAACCACACCGACCAGTCGCCTATTCGGGCCATGCGATAGCCTGAATTGTCGAGGATGTAATAAACGATAAAGACCAATACCGACACGATAACGGGTACGCCGAGACCACCTTTGCGAATGATGGCGCCAAGCGACGCACCGATAAAGAAGAAGATGAGGCACTGGAAGGCGAGAGTGAACTTGTTGATGGCCTCTATGTAGTGCATGCGAATGATCCATTCGTTGTCTTTGGTGAGCATGCTTTTGAAGTCGAGTTCGCTCACTTGGTTTTGTACATTGCCGAGCGCGTCGGTAACGATTTGGCGTTTTTGGTCTACCTTTAGCCTTTCCCATCGTTTGTCAATGTTGTAGGCAGGAGTGCGCCCACGCTTGACGGCTCGAGCCGAGTCTGCCTTGGATAGGTGGGGCATGGCGTAATAAGATCGTTTTGCCTCGTCGTAAAACACAGAGCCTAAGCTATCGTTGACGTGCGTGATAGAGTCGATGGCATGGTTTATTTGGTCGAGGCTCTTGCCTTTCGCGTTGTTTGAGAGCATGGCGGCGTCGGCCATGTTGAAGCCTGCATCGAAGTCGAGAATGATTTGTTTGGTGATGAAAGTCTCCCTGCGATAAGGCACGGCGGCGCTTCCGGCGAATTGTTGTGACTGCATGTTCTCAAACCATTCGCCTTGCCACAGGCTGAGCAGCAAGTGTTTCTTATCGGCCGTGGATTGTAACATGCCTGAGTCGGCGAGGATGATGGCGGCGTCTTCGTAGCTTTGTGTCATGCGGTATATCATGATGCCATAGAGGTGCCCGGTCTTCATGTCCTTCTTTTGCACGTAGATATTGCAGTTGGGTATACCGTCGTAGAACACTCCCTCGGGTATCTCCAGTTCTGGACTCTTCTGTTTCATGGACACCAGCAGCTGGGTGAGCTTCATGTTAGCCTGTGGGCCGATATTGTTTTGGAAATAGAAAGAGCACAGGCAAATGACAATGGTGACGACAATAAGCGAGCGGAATGTCTGCATGAGTGATATGCCGGCAGCCTTGATGGCGGTAAGCTCGGAGCTCTCGCCGAGATTGCCAAAGGTGATGAGCGAGCTTAGCAGAATGGCCAATGGCAGTGCTTGTGGCACGAGCATAAGCCCCATATACCAGAAAAATTGTGCCATGACCTCCAGCGAAAGCCCCTTGCCGATAAGCTCGTCGACATATCTCCACAGGAACTGCATCATTAGTACAAACTGACAAATGAAAAAAGTTCCTACGAACAAAAGGCCGAATTGGCGGAGAATGAATATGTCAAGTTTTTTAATACGGAGGTTCATATATTTGCTTTCCATGCACCGATGTCGTGCCTTCGAACATGGATGGAATTTGGTATGCAAAGATAATGTAAAATTATCAAGAAAGCGTTGTTTTTGTCATTTTTTATCGATCGGCTTTGGTTTTCTTACTAATGTGAATGGTCCATGCCGTTTCCAACACTCGTTATCACCCATGGCGGCAAGCGAGGCAAAAATGGCGAGATCGTTTTGCGATATGGAATAAAACCGCTACTTTTGCATCATATATACATGATGTTATGGCAAAACACAACCATTTGGGCTTGTGGGGCGAGCAGGTGGCAGCCCGCTATTTGGCCGAACGGGGATACGTGATCATGGAGCGTGATTGGCGTTTCGGCCGTGGCAAGCCAGACATAGACCTTATCTGCAAGACGCCCGACGGCCGTGCCGTGGTGTTCGTGGAGGTAAAGACGCGCGAGGACGATGTGTCGCAAGCACCTGAGGATGCTGTAGATATGCGAAAAATGCGGCGTATAGGCCGCGCTGCTGATGAATATGTCAAGATGCTCGACATTGTGGACGACTTGCGATTTGACATTGTCGCGATTGTTGGTAGCGAGGGAGATGCCAATCCTCAAATCAATCATATAGAAGATGCTTTCAATCCATTGCTTGTTTAAGAAGAAAAAAACAGACGACGGCATACGTTTTGTGGAGCTGGACGAGACCGACAGCACCAACCGCTACTGCATGGACCATCTCTGTGACGGCCTTTTGACCGACGGCCAGCCCATGCGGATGGTGGTGGTGAGCGCTGAGTACCAGCGTGACGGCCGTGGCCAGGGAATCAATAAGTGGGAGAGCGAACGTGGGGCTAATCTGTTGTTCTCCATGTACTGTCGCCCATCATGGCTCGCCGCCCGCAGGCAGTTTGTCATCTCGGAGTGCGCCGCGCTGGCCATCCGCGACACGCTCGCTACTTTTGCCGATGGCTTCAGCGTGAAATGGCCCAACGACATATACCACCACGATCGCAAGATATGCGGTATACTCATAGAGAACAGATTGAGCGCAGGCCGCCTGAAGGACTGCGTGGTGGGCGTGGGGCTTAACGTGAACCAGCTACATTTCGTGAGTGACGCGCCCAATCCCGTGTCGCTTCGCCAGATAACTGGTCGCGAGATGGACTGTAAGGCGATAAAACACGATATAGTGCGGCGTTTTGACGAGCGTCTCAAGATGGGCGAGCGTGGACTGTATGGTGCCATCGCGGAGGACTACACCTCGTGTCTCTACAGGCTTGGTGGCTTTCACGCCTACCGAGATGCCTCCGGCATCTTCGAGGCGGCTATTGTCGAGGTTGAGGACGACGGTCAACTGATATTGCGTGACCGTGACGGACGCATGCGCGCCTACGCTTTCAAGGAAGTGGAATTTATCATATCATAAACTATGGCAAGATTTAAACGTATATTGTTGAAGCTCTCGGGCGAGAGCCTCATGGGCAATCAGGGCTACGGCATAGACGCTGGGCGGCTGGTTGACTACGCCCGCCAAATCAAGGAAACGCACGACATGGGCGTGCAAATAGGTATCGTGATAGGCGGTGGCAACATTTTTAGGGGCCTGAGTGGCAGCCAAAAAGGTTTTGACAGAGTGAGGGGTGACCAGATGGGCATGTGCGCTACGGTGATAAACTCGCTTGCTCTCAGCTCGGCGTTGGAGTCTATAGGCGTGAAGACCAAGGTACTTACGGCTATCAGAATGGAGCCTATTGGCGAATTTTACAGCAAATGGAAAGCCGTGGAGGCGCTCGAGGCGGGCAAGGTGTGCATATGCTCGGCTGGCACCGGGAATCCTTATTTTACCACAGACACGGGCAGCTCGCTGCGTGGCATAGAGATTGAGGCCGATGTGATGCTCAAAGGTACGCGCGTGGATGGCGTGTACACGGCCGACCCGGAGAAAGACCCCGAGGCCAAGAAGTTTGCCGACATCACCTACCGTGAAGTGATAGAACGAGGCTTGAAGGTGATGGACCTCACGGCCATCTGCATGTGCCAGTCGAACAATTTTCCCATCTACGTCTTTAACATGGACGTACCTGGCAACCTCAAACGGGTGATGGACGGCGAGGACATAGGTACCTTGGTGCACAATTGACAGGTGGATGGCGCGATCTTCGTGCCAATCGTAAACAGGTTTATAACCAGAGATTAAACCTGATTAGGAACAAGTGTCCACGTATATTTTAGATTTGTAAATCTTGAATTAACATTGCCTGGCTTATGCCTGAGTGTGGAAGCACATTGGCATCAATACTGAGTTTAGGTGGGTTGATGGGCTTGTGAATAATTTAGAATTAAAACTTCTTGCGAAAAAAACGCCCCGAAAAACCAAAAGTGACATTTCTTTGTCATGCTTTTGACTTTTCGGGGCCTAAATTTTTTATAGTTACAATCACATATTAAACCTGATCAAGGATGCGTCTCGGTTTAAATTGTGAATTGAAAGCAGTGTGTTGTGCATGGCGTCACTTTACCTGTATGACGAGATACTTGCTGGTGCTCCAGAAAATCTCTGCGTTGGTGATGGTCAACACGTATTGGTTGTTGGTGTCACGGGTGAGCGTGTAGCTGCTGGATGGGTGCATGGAGAGCAACTTGGCCCACTTGGAATAGAGCTTCACGCTCTTGAAAGAGCGGATGTCTATCTTCGTGAAATAACTCTTGTTGAAGTTGGATTGCAGCACTTTGCCATCCACCAATATGCGCTGCTCGCGCAATTCTTTCTTGGTGCCGAAGACATACCAAGCGGTGTTGAGTTGTGCGTCTTGTCCGCTGATGGTCTTGTCTTTCTGTGCATTGTCCTGCTTAAGATTTGAGACATTGCTGTTGAGGTTGTTGATAGCTTCGTCAAGCTCCGTGATATGGATTGCCTTGGCGTCAAGCTCAGCACGCAGTTGTTGCATCTGTTTGTCTTTCTCCTCAAGCTGTTTCTGCAAACCCTCGATAGTTTTTACCATCTCCGAACCCTTAAATTTGCTATCCTTAAGCTGCTTTTGCAGTTTGGCGATGAGCTGGCGGTTTTGTTGCATGCGCGCGGAAATGAACTTAATGTTCTCCCTGATCTGCTGTGTCTTGTTAGCTCCCTCACCGTCTTTGGCAAGGTTTACGCGGTTTTCAGCCTCAGAAATCTCACGAAAACCATCTTGGATCTCGTTCATGGTGCTCATCATGTCGTTGATCTCATTGTCACGCTGGTCAATGATTTTCTGCAAAGAATCATTCTGCTCCAATGCCCTGTAATCCGTTGGGTTTTCTTTTTTTTGTTTACATCCCGCAGTGACGAGTAGCGTCAGAGCGAAGAAAAATAGCAAAGTCTTTTTCATAATTAGTCATTTTAAAATTGCTTAGACTTATTTTTGATAGTTGTATTACCAGCCAGCACGATGACAATCTCACCTCTCGGGGTTGTCTGTGTGAAATGCTCTATGGCCTCTTGGATTGTGCCTCGCACATGTTCCTCATGTATTTTGGATATTTCTCTTGCCACGCTCACTTGTCTCTCTGTTCCGAAGACCTCGGCAAACTGCGTGAGAGTTTTTAGCAATCGATAGGGCGACTCATAGAACACCATTGTGCGCGTCTCCTCTTCGAGCTCTCTCAACCGGGTGTTGCGTCCTTTTTTCTGTGGCAGAAAGCCCTCGAAGCAAAATCTGTCGCAAGGCAACCCCGAAGATACCAAGGCCGGTACGCATGCTGTGGCACCGGGCAATGTTTGTACCGTTACGCCCGCTTGGGCCGCCTCGCGCGCCAAAAAGAATCCTGGGTCGCTTATTCCCGGCGTGCCTGCGTCGCTGATGAGGGCTATGGTTTGGCCAGCCTTGAGCCAATCTACCACTGTCGCCGCTGTGCCGTGCTCATTGTATTTATGGTGTGACATGAGACGGTTTTTAATCCCGAAATGCTTGAGCAGAATGCCCGACGTGCGGGTATCCTCGGCCAAAATCATATCAGCCTCTTTCAGAACACGTATGGCACGTAGTGTCATGTCTTCCATATTGCCTACCGGGGTGGGCACTATATACAATATACCCATAATTCCGGACAAATATAGATAAATATTACTCACCATCAAAATAAAATCTAAATTCTTTACATTTTTTAAGTAAGATAAAAAAAATATTAGTGCGGTGAGCTTACAATTCGTTTCTTTTGTTATCTTTGCAAATGCTATGATAGAAAACTATACGGGCGAAAACCGCCTACCCGGAAGAATAGAAGTAGTGTGCGGTTCCATGTTCTCGGGCAAGACCGAGGAGCTTATCCGTCGTATGAAACGAGCTATGTTTGCCAAGCAAAAGGTAGAAATCTTCAAACCCGCTATGGACACTCGCTACTCGGATGTAAATGTGGTGAGCCACGACCGTAATATCATCAGGTCAACGCCGGTGCAAAATGCGGCTGCCATCTTGGACCATTGTGCCGGCCACGATGTGGTGGGCATTGACGAGGCCCAATTTTTTGGTGCTGACTTGGTGGGGGTATGCAACACGCTGGCTAATGGTGGTGTTCGCGTGATAGTGGCTGGATTGGATATGGATTTCAGGGGCGAACCATTTGGCCCCATTCCCCTATTGTGCGCTGTGGCAGACGATGTGACCAAGGTGCACGCTATCTGCGTGAAATGTGGCTCAATGGCTTATGGCAGCCATCGATTGGTAGACGTGACGTCGCAAGTGATGTTGGGCGAGAAATCAGAGTATGAGCCTCTGTGTAGGTCGTGTTTCCAAAAGGCTGTGGAGGCCGACCGGCTCAATGCGCTTTCGGGAAATCTGTTTGACAGCGTGGAGCAATGATGAGCGCGAACGATGTGAGAGAAATCCTGTGTCAAAGCATAGGTATGGAAGATAACTTTTTGAAAATAAAAATATGCAAAAAGAGATAACTTTGGACAAATTGGTGCGATGGGTGGGTGCAATACTCATAGTTTTTGCCGTACTTTACTTGGTGAACTACCTCAGCACCGTGTTGCTACCTTTTTTCGTAGCTTGGCTTTTCGCCTATTTGTTGTTTCCTGTGGTAAAATTCGTGGAAGACAAGTTGCATGTCAAGTTGCGCGCCATTGCCATTCTTATTACGCTTTTGGCCCTGCTCGTTGTTATCGGTGGGATAGTGTGGCTCATCATTCCGCCGATGTTAGACCAGTTTAAACTGCTTGTCAACATCTTGAACAACTGGTTGCAGCAGAGCACTGACGCCAACAATATCACCAGCTGGATACAGCAGCGCATCAACGAGAACCGCGAGTCTATCGAAGAGTTTTTGCGCGGTAAAGATTTCAGAGACCTGTTGCAGAAAGCCACGCCCAAGGTGTTTAGCATAGTGGGTCAGACGGCGAGCGTGCTACTGAGTGTGGTGGCCTCGCTCATCACCATATTATATATGTTTTTCATTTTGTTGGATTATGAGTATCTCACCAACAATTGGATAAAGATTTTCCCCCAGCGCAACCGCCCGTTCTGGCAAGAACTGATGGTAGACGTGGAGCGTGAGTTGAACAATTACATTCGCGGACAGGGTTTGGTGTCATTGTGTTTGGGTATATTGTTCTGTATAGGCTTCACGATCATCGATTTTCCTATGGCTATCGGTTTGGGGGTTATCATCGGCATTCTCAATTTGGTGCCTTACCTGCATACCTTGGCACTCATTCCCACGGCGTTTTTAGCCATGCTCAAGGCTGCTGACACGGGACAGAACTTCTGGTGGGTGTTTGGATTGGCTATGGCAGTGTTTGTCATTTGCCAGCTTATATCAGACACCGTGCTTACTCCAAAGATATTGGGTAAGACCATGCGGCTGAACCCTGCTATCTTGTTGCTGTCGCTCTCCGTGTGGGGCGTGCTCTTGGGCTTTATAGGCCTGATAGTGGCATTGCCACTCACCACGCTCCTCATAGCCTATTGGAAGCGTTATGTCACGCGCGAAGAAGACGCTACGCCCAATGTTAAACATCAAATAGACCATGAAACATAAGGTGAATTTGACTACGTGGTCACGACGTGACAACTGGAATTTTATGAGAACGTTTGCCAACAGCTGGTATAGCGTGACCTCTGAGGTGGATTGCACAGTGGCCATGGAGGAGTGCAGGCGTGAGAACAAATCATTTTTCATCAGATACTTGTATGCTATGCTCAGGGCGGCCAACGAGATTAAGGAGTTTGGCTACAGGCCCGACGGCGATGGTGTGTGTTGGTACGACAGCATGGGCGCCACCGTGCCAGTGGCCGTGGAGGGTGGCACGTTTTACACGGTGCTGATTGGTTACGTGGAAAACTATGATGAATTTTACAAAAAGGCTAAAGAGACAATGGCCAACATCCCCAAGGATGGTGACCCCTATGGTGTGAACAGGGCATTGATAGAGCGCGGCGACACGGGAGTGGTGAATATCTCCGCCACACCAAGGCTCTATTTCTCGAGCGTGACTTATACTTTTCACAAACCCGGATTGGGTAGCGACTGGCCTTTGATGAACGTGGGCAAGGCGGTGCGACGTGAGGGCAGATGGGTTATGCCCGTGGGGCTGTACGTGGACCATTGCTTCGTGGATGGGGTAAATTTGTCCGACTTCGTAGAGAAAATGCAGTGTTATCTTGATTGCCCCGACCACCATTGTCGTGGATGATAGTATCTGAAATGTCGTACGCACGTACAAAAAACGACAAAGCGAGGATATTAGGACAAAAAATGTTTAACTTTGCGTGAAGAGGTACCTTGTGCCCATCTTCACAACTGATTACACAACCTGAGAAATGAAAGACGACAACAGCGACGACAAAACATTGGATATTCAAGAAGGAGAAACATCACAAAACGCAGACAAAGTCATACATCTTGATGAGCCAGAGAGGCTTGATGACACAGTGGAGCAATCGTTGGGCTACAAGCCTGTGGATCGTTTTGACGCCTCCGCCGTTCACCATCTGAGCAGGATGTACAAGAGTTGGTTTTTGGATTATGCCTCGTATGTAATCTTGGAGCGTGCGGTTCCCGATATCGAGGATGGCCTAAAGCCTGTGCAGCGGCGCATACTCCACTCCATGAAACGCATGGACGATGGCCGATACAACAAGGTGGCCAACATTGTGGGGCACACCATGCAGTTTCATCCTCACGGCGACGCCTCCATCGGCGATGCCTTGGTGCAACTGGGACAAAAAGACTTGTTGGTAGACACGCAGGGTAACTGGGGAAATGTACTCACCGGAGACCGTGCTGCTGCGCCCCGATACATAGAAGCGCGGCTGAGCAAGTTTGCTTTGGAGACGGTGTTCAATCCCAAGACTACGGAGTGGCAACTTAGCTATGACGGCCGCAACAAGGAGCCGGTGACGCTACCGGTGAAGTTTCCCTTGCTGTTAGCGCAGGGAGCTGAGGGTATCGCCGTGGGCCTGAGCAGCAAAGTATTGCCTCACAATTTCGTGGAACTTTGTGACGCGGCGGTGAGCTATCTCAGGGGACAGGAGTTTGAACTTTATCCTGACTTCCCCACGGGTGGAGCCATGGACGTGTCCAAATACAACGACGGTCAGCGCGGAGGCACGGTGCGCGTGCGTGCCAAGATAGAGAAGTTGGACAGCAAGACATTGGTCATTAAGGAGGTTCCTTATACCAAGACGGCTGCTTCGCTACAAGACTCCATCACGCGAGCTATCGAGAAGGGTAAGATCAAGGCACGGCGTGTCATAGACATGACGGCCCGCGACGTGGAGATACAGGTGCAGCTCAGCGCCGCCGTGTCACCTGACAAGACCATCGACGCACTCTATGCATTCACCGATTGCGAGATTAGTATCTCGCCCAATTGTTGCGTCATAGACGACAACAAGCCTGCTTTCCTGACCGTGAGCGACGTGCTCAAACACAGTGTGGATCGCACTATGGGCCTGCTGCGCACCGAACTGATGATACGCAAGGGTGAGTTGGAAGAGCAATTATTCTTTGCCTCGTTGGAACGCATCTTCATAGAGGAGCGCATGTACAAGGAGCCCAAGTTTGAGCAGGCTGCCAACCAGAAAGCCGTGCTTTTGTTCTTGGACAAGAGATTTGAGCCGTTCAAGAAAGATCTCATACGCGACATCAAGGAAGAAGACTACCTGAGACTGTTGGAAATAAAGATGCAGCGTATCTTGAGATACAACAAGGATAAGGCCGACCAACTTTTGGTGAAGGTGAAAGCCGAGATCAAGGGGCTGGAACACGACTTGGCCCACATGACCGATGTGACTATAGCGTGGTTCAAACATCTTAAAAGCACCTATGGCAAGGACTATCCGCGACAAACAGAGATACGCAGTTTTGACAATATAGAGGCTGCCAAGGTGGTGGAGGCCAACGAGAAGCTATATATCAATCGGCAGGATGGATTTGTTGGAACAGGGTTAAAGAAGCATGAGTTTGTGTGCAACTGCTCTGATTTGGACGATATCATCATCTTTTATCGCGACGGCAAATACAAGATATTGAGGGTGGCCGACAAGATATTCGTGGGCAAGAACATATTGTGGGTGCAGGTGTTTAACAAGAATGACAGGCGCACTATATACAACGTGGTATACCGAGACGGAAAGACGGGGCCGAGCTATATCAAGCGTTTCAACGTGACCAGCATGACACGCGACCGTGAATACGACGTGACGCAGGGCAAACCGGGTTCGCGTGTGCTCTATTTTTCGGCCAATCCTAATGGCGAGGCAGAGACAATCAAGGTGACTCTCGACCCGGATCCTAAAAAGAAACGCCAAAATATATTTCTTGAGAAAGATTTTTCGGAGATAGGTATCAAGAGCCGAACGGCCAAAGGTAACCTTCTGACTAAGCGAAGCGTGCATCGTGTGACGCTCAAAAGTCACGGCCGATCTACGCTTGGTGGGCGCAAGGTGTGGTTCGACTCCGACGTTCGCCGCATCAACTACGAGGAGCACGGACGCTTGCTGGGTGAGTTTAACGACGGTGACAGCATCTTGGTGGTGCTGGAGAACGGAGAGTTTTACATCACTGATTTTGACGTGAACAACCATTATGAACATGAATTGAAGGTAATAGAGAAATGGGATCCCACCAAAATATGGACAGCAGTTCTCTTGGATGCCGACAATGAAGGGTATGCTTATGTGAAGAGATTTATGATGGAAGCGACCCGGCGCCATCAAAACTATTTGGGAGACAACCCTGAGAGCGTGCCACTGCTGCTCACCGATACTGCTTACCCACGTTTGCGTGTAGCCCTTGGTGGTGACGATGCCACACGAGCCGACTTGGAGATAGATGCCGAGCAGTTTGTCGGAGTCAAAGGGTTTAAGGCTAAGGGTAAGCGAATCTGTATTTGGACTGTAGACAAGGTGGAAGAGCTTGAGCCGACACGTCAACTTGAAAGCAACATGCAAACTGCCACAATGGATGACGATGACGACGGGACAGAAACCGAAAATCTCGACCCCGACGCGGGAAAATCCAAACAGCAGATTATTGATGAGATGACAGGACAACTGAGTCTGTTTAATGACGATGAGTTGGGTAAATAACAACCATAGATGGATGACTTTGGCCGTGGGCTTGGCACTCATGGCAAGTATCTCTTGCGATGCGCAAACAGACACCGTGAGAGTGTCTAAAGCTCCTATAACGCTGAAACGCATGCGTCTGATAGCGGTGGGGCATTCTAATCTTTTGGACACCTATCTCTCGCAAGAGACTTTCAGGGGAACTGAGGTTGGCTATGTGGCGCGGTCGGAGTGGCGACGCAAGGGCAGTCGTGTGTCTCGTGAGATGGAAAGCCATGCGCTGGTGTCGTGGGCTGGTACACGGGGCAACGGCAACTCAATGTTCACGGCTATGTACAATGTTTTATTTGGCTGGCATTACAGTTGGAGCCTCGCCGGGACGAGAGTCTCCTTGAAAGCAGGCGGTTTCATGGATGCCACTGTCGGCGGCACTTACAACACCCATAACACCAACAACCCAGCGCAAGCGCGCATGGCGCTCGCCATAGATCCGTCGGCGGGCGTGGAGTGGAATATACGTCGTGGGCGCAGGCCGCTTAATCTGAGCTATGAGGCGCACATGCCGCTCGTGGGCTTGGCTTTCACGCCACAGTTCGGGCAGTCTTATTACGAGATATTCACATTGGGCAATTACGACCACAACATCGTGGTTACCTCGCCTTTCAGCGGTTTGCAATGGAGCAACAAACTGTTGCTGGATTTCAAGTTGTGGCGCGCAACATTATGTGTGGGCTATATAGGAGAGATCAGGCAGCTTGAGGCAAACAGTCTTAAATACCATCAATACACGCATAGCGTGATGGTGGGATGGAAATTTTGACCGTAGTGAAAGGCTCATGAGGACAAGACAAAACCAAAACGATGAGAAAATCACACCTTATATATATAGTGCCCCTGCTCTGCGCAATCCTCCTCGGGTGTGTGAAGGAGCAAGAGTTCGACAACAATCCACGTGGCAACTTCGAGGCTTTGTGGAAAATAATGGACGAGCATTATTGTTTTTTCGAGGAAAAGGGCGTGGACTGGAACGCTATACGTGTCAAGTATGCCCAGCGGGTGGATAGAGGAATGACAGACAGCCAGCTGCTCGAGGTCTTGGGCGGCATGCTTGCCGAACTTAAGGATGGGCACGTTAACCTCTTCACCTCATTTGACATGGGTCGTTACTGGGGCTTTCACGAAAACTATCCAGCCAACTATGCAAGTGAGATTGTGGACAATTATCTTAAGACAGACTATCGCGTGGCCAACGGTTTTCGCTATCGTGTGCTGGACGATAACGTGGGATATATCACTTGCTCGTCTTTTGCCAATCCCATAAGCGACGGCACGCTTGACCATATCTTGACATATCTTGCACCATGTAATGGCCTGATCATAGACGTAAGGCAGAATGGGGGAGGCATGGTGACATCTGCGGAGAAGTTGGCCGCGAGGTTCACCAACGAGGAGATACGCGTGGGATACATGTGTCACAAGACGGGCAAGGGGCACCGCGACTTCTCGCCATTGATGGAACAACGTCTCAAACCAGCCAAGGGGGTGCGTTGGCAGAAACGGGTGGTGGTGATAACCAACCGCCGTGTGTACTCCGCCGCCAACGAGTTTGTGAAGTACATGAGATGCTGCCCCAATGTCATGGTGGTGGGCGACATGACCGGCGGAGGCGCCGGCTTGCCATTTTCGAGCGAGTTGCCCAATGGATGGATAGTGCGTTTCTCGGCCTGTCCTATGTACGACAAGGACAAACGCAGCGTTGAGAATGGCATGGCCCCCGATGTCAAGGTATCCCTATCCGCAAACGACGTTGCGCGAGGGCGCGACACTTTGATAGAGACTGCGCGAGAAAGGCTGCGAAAAGGCTGGTAGGCAGCGGCACTCGCCCCCATGAAATAACCTTTTTACATGGCAGAACAATTTTTCAATCACCACTACAATGAACATTTTCACTCCTTACATTTCGCAGAAACTTAACATTCCGACGCCGCAGGTGGATGCCACGCTGGACCTCTTGGAGGCTGGGTGCACCATCCCGTTCATTAGCAGATACCGCAAGGAGGCCACCGGAAACTTAAACGAGGTGCAAGTGGCCGCCATCAGCGACTTGAGCGAGCGACTCAGGGAACTGCAAAAACGAAAGGACACCGTGCTCAAGACCATAGAAGAGCAGGGCAAGCTCACCGATGAGTTGCGCCAACGTATAGTGAGCAGTTGGAACGCCACGGAGATAGAAGATATCTATATGCCCTATAAACCACGTCGGCGCACAAGGGCGCAAGTGGCGCGTGAGTTGGGTTTGGAGGCGCTGGCGCAAACTATCTTGGCGCAGCGCGAGCGAGATCCGCGGCAAGTGGCTGAGCGCTTTGTAAAAGAGGGAGTCCCTGATGTGGAGGCCGCGTTGAGAGGTGCACGAGATATCATCGCCGAGATAATCAGCGAGAGTGAGGGCAGCCGACAGAGCGTGCGTAAGGTGTTCAGGCGCGAGGCCACCATCATCTCGAGGGTGGTGCCAAAGATGAAAGACGAAGATGCAGCGCAGAAATACGCCGATTACTTCTTTTTCAGCGAGGAACTTAGGCATTGCTCATCTCACCGCTTGCTGGCCATGAGGCGTGGCGAGGCAGAGGGTGTGCTGCGGGTGAGCGTAACCGTGGACGACGACGAGTGCGTGGACAGGTTGCGCCGCTATTGGGTGCATGGGGCAGGAGCGTGCCAAGGCTTGGTGAACGAGGCTGTGGAGGATTCGTACAAACGGTTAATAAGGCCATCGATAGAAAACGAGTTTGCCGCCATGAGCAAGGAGCGAGCTGACGACGAGGCTATCAAGGTGTTCAGTGAGAATCTGCGCCAACTGTTGCTCGCTCCACCATTGGGACAGGTCAGGGTGATGAGCGTGGACCCGGGGATACGCACGGGGTGCAAGGTGGCTGTGCTCGACGCGCAAGGTAACTTGTTGCACCACGACGTGGTGTTCGCCGTGGGGCGTGAGGCCGAGCGTCTCAAAGATGGTGCGAGTGCGCCCTTGCGGCGGTTTGAGGAGATAGCCCGGCGGTTTGGTGTGCAGGCCATAGCTGTGGGGAATGGCACTGGCTCTCGCGAGGCTGCCGATATATTGCGGCGAATAGAGGGTGTGGATACCTATGTGGTCAGTGAGGATGGCGCCAGCGTGTATTCTGCCTCGGAGGTGGCGCGCGAGGAGTTTCCTGACCAAGACGTTACCGTACGGGGGGCCGTGAGCATAGGGCGCAGGCTCATGGACCCATTGGCTGAGCTGGTGAAGATAGACCCCAAGAGTATCGGGGTGGGGCAGTACCAGCATGATGTGGACCAAGGCAAGCTCAAAAGCAGCCTTGACCAGACTGTCCTGCTCTGTGTCAACTCGGTGGGCGTGAATGTCAACACCGCCAGTAAGAATTTGCTTACATACGTCAGTGGGCTTGGCCCGGTGTTGGCGCAAAATATTGTCGACTATCGACGGGATAATGGGCCGTTCGCCTCGCGGGCACAACTCAAGAAGGTGCCACGCCTCGGGCCGGCCGCCTTTCAGCAGTGCGCGGGCTTCTTGCGCGTGCCTCACGCCAAAAACCCATTGGACGCCAGTGCCGTTCATCCAGAGAGTTATCACGTGGTTGAGCAAATGGCGGACGACAGTGGTTGTGCCGTGGCCGACTTAATGGCCAACTCCTCATTGCGTGACAAAATAGAAATAGAACGCTATGTGACGCCCGAGGTGGGCCTGCCCACGCTGCGTGACATCATGTCCGAGCTGGCAAAGCCGGGGCTCGATCCGCGCGACAAGCTTGAGACGTTCGAGTTCGACCCGCGGGTCAAGACCTCCGACGACCTTGTCTCGGGCATGGAGCTACCCGGCATCGTCACCAATATTACCAACTTTGGTGCGTTCGTGGACATCGGCGTGCACCAAGACGGCCTTGTGCACATATCGCAGATGGCCAACCATTACGTGAAAGACCCCAACACCGTGGTCAAACTTCACCAGCATGTACGTGTCAAGGTGTTAGAGGTGGATCGTCGACGCCATCGCATAGCCCTTACTATGAAGTTATAAGTGTGCCCGGGCATAGTTTGGTGCAAAATGTATTGGCGGCGGAGGAAAATTCGCACGGTCGTCCTGTAATATTTTTGGACCTTTCCCTTGGGTTTTAAAATTTTATGCGTACCTTTGCATCCCGAATGCGCTTGTGGCGGAATTGGTAGACGCGCCAGACTTAGGATCTGGTGTTGCGAGACGTGCAGGTTCGATTCCTGTCAGGCGCACGCATTCAAATTGCTAAATAGACAGTTGTTGTCTATTTAGCAATTTTGTATATCCGGTGTTGGTTTTTTAATCTTTTCGTTTCGTGATGGATAGTTTATGCCGCAAAAAAACGTCGTGGCAGCCATTGTGACAACCATGCTCCTCAACAGAGTTTTATTAAGGGCGAGGGTCAATTTTGCGGTAAAAAACAACATTCAATCGTATTTTTCTATTGGTTGCATGAAACGAAATCCCTGTTTAATACGTTTATAAGTGTGTGCGCAGGTAACAGATAGAGGCATGGGGCATGTTCAGACAAAGTAAACGTGGGCCGAACATGCAGTCGTAGGCTGCACATAAAAAATAAAAACAATGACAATGGAAAAACGACAAATAAACAATACTGCGAATCAAGACGACATCACATTAGGCAACGAAAAAATTGCTCGACGGCACAAAGTGGTCAACACTTGGTCATATAAAATCATGGATCGCATAGCCAAGATCATGGACCGCTATTATTTGGACCCGTTGCTCGGCTTGGTTCCCGGTGGCTGGGGCGATCTCATCTCATCTATTATGGTGTTGCCGTTCGTGTGGTTCAGTCTATGTGTGGTCAAATCGGTTCCACTCACCTTAGCCGTGATATACAATGCCATGTTAGACGCGGTGAAGGGCCTTTTGCCTTTCTTCGTGGGCGATGTCCTTGATGTTTTCAATCATTCCTACGTGCGCAACATGCGTTTGGTTCAGGGCTTTGTATATGATGATCAAGACGTGGTGCGCGAGGTGAAACGCAAGGCGTGGTTTTTTGCCGCCGCCATCGTGCTTTTCATTGTGCTCATCGTGTTGCTTGTTAAGCTCGCTGTCTATCTCTTTGGCCTTTTGTTCTAACTCGTTGGCAGGAGATGAAAATGCCATAGACAGTATGAAGCAACGTGCGCGACGCTGTTAAGACTTGTCGCGCCGGATGATTGTAACCTGTAAGATGGCATCTCGCAAAAACTATCTGTCCTCGGCAGACAGTCAAGGCGTGAGGCTATTTTCACGTTAAAAAACAATAACAATATTTGTAGACAACCATATTTATACGTATCTTTGGAAAAACCAACAACTTATCATACAATGATGAAATACAGCAGAATTTTCGAAGCGGCAATTATCGCTGTCGGAATTATAGCGTTAGGACTATGCATACGGTGGGGTATCAACGATTTTGCTAACAAAGACCGCAAGGTAACCGTCAAGGGCTTGGCCGAGCGCGAAGTGCAAGCAGACAAAGTGACGTGGCCCGTGGTGTTTCAAGAGTTGGGCGACGATCTGCCGCAACTCTACGATCATATAGCCCAAAAACAGCAAGCCATCAAGGCGTTTCTTTTAAAAAATGGTATCAAAGAGAGCGAGATGGAACTCAACGCCCCCAAGGTGGTAGACACAAACGCCGACAGGTATTCGTCCAGTCGCATGCCTTATCGCTACAACATAACATCTACCATTACCGTCACTTCGCGCAATGTCAAGCAGGTGCGGGCCATCATAGCCCGGCAAGGAGAGCTTCTCAAGCAGGGTATAGCCATTGTCGAGGGCGATTACAACTCGCAAATAGTGTATGAGTACGTGTCATTCCAGCGCATGAAAGGCAAGATGATGGAGGAAGCCATTGCCAACGCGGAAGCCACCGCCAATCAGTTTGCCAAAAATTCGCACTCTGAGCTCAACAAGATTGTAAGCGCCGACCAAGGCCAGTTCTCCATTAACGACCGCGACCAGAACACCCCTTATATCAAAAAGGTGCGCGTGGTGACCACCGTGACCTACTCGTTAAAAAATTAATTATTGTAAAAACATACTATTATCTGCATGATTTTTTGAATAATTGGCTACCTTTGCGTTCAGCATCCCATGGTGTCTTATGTCATAAGGCACGCTTTTCACGTTAACACTATAAATATTTAGCAAGGCAAAATTATGTTCGAGAATTTATCCGACAAGTTAGAACGTTCGTTCAAAATTCTTAAAGGCGAAGGCAAAATCACAGAGATCAATGTCGCGGAGACCCTTAAGGATATTCGGCGGGCATTGCTGAACGCGGATGTTAACTATAAGGTTGCCAAGACTTTCACCGACACAGTGAAAGAAAAGGCTATGGGTATGAACGTGCTCACGGCCGTGAAGCCGGGGCAACTCATGGTGAAAATTGTTCACGACGAGTTGGCCAAGCTCATGGGAGGCGAGGCGGCACCGCTCCGTTTGGAGGGGCGCCCAGCTGTCATCCTTATGTCGGGCTTGCAGGGTTCGGGCAAGACCACGTTCAGTGGAAAGCTTGCTAATCTCTTAAAAAACAAACAGAAGAAAAATCCTTTGTTGGTGGCGTGCGACGTGTATCGCCCCGCTGCCATAGAACAGCTCAAGGTGGTGGGACAGCAAGTGGACGTACCTGTCTATACCGAGGAGGGTAACAAGAACGTCAACGAGATAGCCCTTAACGCCATCAAGGAGGCCAAAGCCAAATCATACGATGTGGTGATCATTGATACCGCAGGACGATTGGCAGTGGACGAGGCGATGATGAACGAGATAGCCTCGCTCAAGGAGACCGTAAATCCTGATGAGACGCTTTTCGTGGTCGACTCCATGACAGGACAAGACGCTGTGAACACGGCCAAGGAGTTCAACGACAGACTCGACTTTGACGGCGTGGTGCTTACCAAATTGGATGGCGACACTCGTGGCGGAGCCGCCTTGTCCATACGCACGGTGGTGACCAAGCCCATCAAGTTTATTGGTACTGGCGAGAAAATGGAGGCGCTCGACGTGTTCCACCCAGAGCGTATGGCCGACCGCATATTAGGCATGGGCGACGTGGTGTCGCTCGTGGAGCGTGCTCAGGAACAGTTTGACGAGGCCGAAGCCAAACGCCTTCAAAAGAAAATACAGAAGAACAAGTTTGATTTTAACGATTTCCTTGGCCAAATAGAGCAAATCAAGAAGATGGGCAACCTGAAAGATTTGGCCTCAATGATACCCGGTGTGGGCAAGGCTATCAAGGATGTGGACATCGACGACGATGCTTTCAAGGGCATCGAAGCTATCATCAAGAGCATGACACCAAAGGAGCGCACCAACCCCGAGGTGCTTAACCAAAGCCGTCGCATGCGCATTGCCAAAGGCTCCGGCACTTCTATCCAAGAGGTGAACCGATTAGTGAAACAGTTTGACCAAACGCGCAAGATGATGAAAATGGTCACCGGAAACTCTATGAAATCGATGATGTCGCGCATGAAAGACATGAAAGGCGGCATGCCAAAAATGCCAGGAATGTAAACCTTAAAACCTTAATACATAAAGACATGGCTTATACACTGATTGACGGAAAGGCCACTGCGGCCGCCATTAAGAAACAAATAGCCCAAGAGGTGAGCGACATTATGGCCAACGGTGGCAAGCAACCCCATTTGGCCGCTGTGTTGGTGGGACACGATGGAGGGTCAGAAACCTACGTCAGAAACAAGGTCATAGCCTGCGAGCAGTGTGGATTTAAATCCACGCTCATACGCTATGATGCCGATGTTACTGAGGAGGAACTGCTTCGATGTGTTGACCGCCTGAACCATGACGATGACATTGACGGTTTCATTATGCAATTGCCACTGCCCCCACACATAGACGAGCAGAAAATTATCATGGCTGTCGACTATCGTAAAGATGTGGATGGTTTTCACCCCATCAACGTGGGGCGCATGGCTATCGGCTTGCCTTGTTTCATTTCGGCCACTCCATTGGGTATTCTCACGCTGTTGAGACACTACAAGATAGAGACGTCTGGCAAGAAATGTGTGGTATTGGGGCGTAGCAATATAGTGGGCAAGCCCATGGCCCAACTGATGATGCAAAAGCATCTCGGCGATGCCACGGTGACCGTTTGCCACTCGCACTCGGCCACATTGAAAGAAGAATGCCGAGAGGCCGATATCATCATCGCTGCCATTGGTCGTCCTGATTTTGTCACGGCCGACATGGTCAAGGAGGGTACTACCGTCATAGACGTGGGCACCACACGTGTTCCAGATGCCACAAAGAAGAGTGGCACTCGCCTCAATGGCGACGTGAAGTTTGATGAGGTAGCTCCCAAGTGCGCTTTTATCACGCCTGTGCCAGGTGGTGTTGGCCCCATGACCATCTGCTCCTTGATGAAAAACACACTTGCGGCGGCCAAGAAAGAGATATATTTATAGAATAGTTCTCACAATTACCAGTCTATATAATATTAAACGAAACAAGAATGACACCCTGTCATCTTTGATTTTTCGATTTAAAAGTTAGGCTTCCTAAATTCTTGGGAAGCCTTTTTTGTCTCTGCAAACTGGCTTGAAAATCAATAAATAACAATTATACAAAAGATGGGTCTAATATAATGTTATTTGATGATACAAGAAAAGAAGGCACTCTCTTAACGTTTTGTTTTCGGAAAAATGGTGCGAGACAAATATAGAGAAAATTCAATCCATCTGTTAAGGTACAGCCTGGGCTCAGTAGAAAAAGTATGGCGTTTCATTTTGCTATTGAGATTAACCCACAATAAATGCCCGTATGTTTTTTGAGGAGACGCTCGCCATGTACGGTGTAGGTGGGGGCGAATGGGTGCGTGTGTACGTTTCAAGATAGCGACAGAATATTTACGTATTTTCGGTTTATCTCCTTAAAAACCTGCTTGTCCCGAACGCGGTTTTTGAAAAAATGGAAATAGTCAATTATTTTAACAAATAACCCTCTCAAATTCGCTTATTTAAAAATAAGTTTGCCTTCGTCCGAAATACGCGAAATATGCGATAGTTTGTAAATGACTGACATTCAGCGTCTTTTTAAAAACAGCCTTTATTCTCCTATTTTGTGGTCTGCGGTTGAGTATCAAATGGCATGATGATAAGGTTGTAATCG
>ERZ1673752.1849-NODE-1849-length-26978-cov-7.035286_pt1 | contig 26978 bp, 26 predicted proteins | sample MGYA00580195_ERZ1673752 | MGnify/ENA primary metagenome ERZ1673752 (study PRJEB41218, sample SAMN15661744) | gut metagenome | host: Homo sapiens | place: Canada: London | collected 2015-08-20/2019-03-30 | study: EMG produced TPA metagenomics assembly of...
AGTAGGAGATACTTTGCTTTTTTGCAAAAAAACTTTGCGAAGCAAAGTTGCCGTTAAACGGCGTCAAGCCTTTAATCAGCGCTTCCTTAGGGGACTATACCATACTATGGTAAAAAGTTCAAGAGCGTTTCACTGAACCTCAGGGCTTATCATACAGGGAGTCCGATTTGTGTGGGATGAACCCTTTTATTTGAAATATAATTTAATATGATGAAATGCAGGTGCTTGACTAATTTAAAAAAAGATATTACGATTTAAGCAGCGATAAATATATAGGAGGATTGTTTATGGCTAAGTATGTAATAGCACTTGATTCGGGAACGACAAGTAATCGATGTATTCTTTTTAATGAGAAAGGCGAAGTTTGCTCAGTAGCACAAAAAGAATTTACTCAATTTTTTCCAAAACCGGGCTGGGTTGAGCATAACGCAAAGGAGATTTGGTCAACTCAATTTGGGGTCGCTACGGAGGCAATGCAAAGGCTCGGGGTAACTGCTAAGGACATTGCCGCTATTGGTATTACAAATCAACGGGAAACTACTATTGTATGGGATAAAGAGACGGGGGAGCCTGTCTATAACGCCATTGTGTGGCAGTGTAGGCGTACCAGTGAATACTGTGACTCGCTTAAAGCTAAAGGTCTTACGGATACATTCCGAGAAAAAACCGGCTTGGTTATTGATGCCTATTTTTCCGGTACAAAACTAAGATGGATTCTTGAAAATGTTGAAGGCGCCAGAGAAAAAGCCGAACAAGGGAAGTTGCTTTTTGGTACCGTTGATACGTGGCTCATTTGGAAATTGACAAACGGTGCTGTGCATGTAACGGATTACTCAAACGCATCCAGAACCTTATTGTTTAATATTCAAACGCTGCAATGGGATGATGATATATTAAAAGAGTTTAATATTCCCAAACAAATGTTGCCGGAAGTAAAACCTTCAAGCTGTGTGTATGGAACTACAGCTCCATCTCTTTTTGGAGGAGAAATTAAAATAGCCGGTGCAGCAGGAGATCAACAAGCAGCTTTATTCGGACAAACCTGTTTTAACCAAGGTGAAGCAAAAAATACATACGGAACGGGTGCCTTCTTGCTTATGAATACCGGCGAAAAACCAATATTCAGCAAAAACGGTTTGGTAACAACTATTGCGTGGGGTTTGGATAATAAAATAAACTACGCCTTGGAAGGTTCTATTTTTGTTGCGGGTTCGGCAATACAGTGGCTACGCGATCAAGTGCGATTGATATATGCGGCTCCCGAATCCGAGTATATTGCTGAAAGCGTGCCCGATACTAATGATTGTTATGTAGTCCCTGCATTCACGGGACTTGGCGCCCCATATTGGGATCAATATGCACGGGGTGCTATCGTCGGGATTACGCGAGGCACAACTCGCAGTCATGTAGTGCGGGCAACGCTTGAATCTTTAGCGTATCTTTCGTATGACGTACTTCATGCAATGGAGGAAGATTCGAATATTACGCTAAAATCACTTAAGGTTGACGGCGGAGCTTCAGCAAATAACTTTTTAATGCAATTTCAGTCGAACGTAAACGGGGTACCTGTTCATAGACCATCTTGCCTTGAAACGACCGCAATGGGAGCCGCTTATCTTGCAGGACTTGCCGTGGGTTACTGGAATAGCAAAGAAGATGTTATTAAAAATTGGCAGTTATCAAAGATTTTTGAACCTCAAATCTCAGAAGAAGAAAGAATTAAGAAAATAAAACGCTGGAAGAAAGCCGTTACGTATTCTTTCAACTGGGCAAAAGAGGACTAAACATTAATCGTTAGTTTTGAAGCTAGAGTCGTATAATTAAGGAGGAAAATATGAATATGACTATTTTTGTAGCTGAGTTTGTCGGAACGGCATTGTTAATTTTACTCGGTTGTGGTGTGTGTGCAAATGTTAATCTAAAAAAATCCGGTATGAGCGGAGGCGGTACAGTTCAAATAACGATTGGTTGGGGTCTTGCCGTAATGTTACCTGCCTTTGTATTCGGTGAAGCATCCGGCGCTCACTTCAATCCGGCCCTGACATTAGCGCTTTTTGTAAACGGTACTATATCTGCCCCATTGTTACTTCCTTACTTTTTAGGACAATTTCTTGGGGGTTTTGTTGGCGCTTGTTTGGTATATGCTTTATTCAAAGATCATTTGGATGCAGAAGAAGCGGCTGCTGCAAAGCGAGGCGTTTTTTGTACAAGTCCTTCAATAAAAAATGCGGGTCGAAACTTACTCAGCGAAATTATCGGTACCTTTGTCTTGGTTTTCACTATTGAAGGTCTTGCGCAAGTACCGAATCTTAATGCAGGCGTTGCAAAACTTTTGGTGTTCGGAATAATCGTATCTATAGGTATGTCTCTTGGCGGTCTCACCGGATATGCTATCAATCCGGCACGCGACCTTGCGCCGCGTATAGCCCATGCAGTTCTTCCCATAAAGGGTAAAGGCAGCTCGGACTTTGGTTATGCTTGGATACCTGTTGTAGGCCCATGTATCGGCGGTGTTTTAGCATCGTTGCTATATAAGCTTATATTTTAAATAGGAGCTTAAAAAGCAGCGTATTCGCGTTTAGGTAAATTGTATCTCACCTATAGGCTTGCTTTTCCTCTGGGTGAGATACGTACTATCAAGGCAAAAATTACTACCGAACAAACAGTTTGCGGAATCGAAAAGCGGCTATATTTTTTGCTTATGAGTCTTTATATAGTGTTAAATATAATTCACCTGGAGGTTGAAATATGTATGATGTAATAATAATCGGTTCCGGTGTTTCAGGAAGCAGTGTTGCAAGAGAGCTGTCGCGATATAAAGCTAAAATTTTAGTTCTTGAAAAAGAAGCTGATGTCTGTAACGGTTCATCAAAAGCGAATAGCGGTATTGCACACGCAGGATATGATGCAGAATCCGGCACGCTCAAAGCAAAACTAAATGTAGCCGGACATAAATTAATGGATACGCTTTCAAAAGAGTTGGGTTTTCCATTTAAAAAAACAGGCTCTCTAGTGCTGTGTTTTGATAAAAATGATATCCATAAATTAGAAGAATTAAAAGACAGGGGTATAAAAAACGGTGTTCAAAATCTTTCGATATTGAACCGAGATGAAATACTTGCTATTGAACCGAATATTTCAGATAAAACCTGTGCTGCCTTATATGCACCCGATGCCGGAATTGTTTGTCCGTTTCGGATGAATATAGCCTTTGCTGAAAATGCTTATGTAAATGGCGTTGAATTCAAATTTAACACGGAGGTTACCGGATTTGAAAAAAGCGGTTTTGGTTGGATGGTCCAAACAAATACAGGAAAGTATGAAACAAAAGTTGTGATAAATGCCGCAGGTCTGTATTCTGCCCGCTTACATAATATGGTTAGCGAGGATAAACTCAATATAATTTTTAGACGCGGTGATTACTTGCTTTTAGATAAAAAAGTAGGCGATTATGTTAAGCAAGTAAATTTTCAATTACCGTCGAAGTATGGAAAAGGCGTTTTGATTGCTCCAACCATAGATAACAATATTATCGTAGGACCGACCGCAATTGATGTTGTTGCTCCCGAGTATGTTAATACAACAAGAGAAGGGCTTGACACGGTAATAGAAAGAGCTGCTCGTTCTATAAAAAATATTCCTTTCGGTAGCGTCATTACTTCTTTTGCCGGTTTGCGGGCACACGAAGAGAAAGGAGAGTTTGTTATAAAGGAAGTTGAAGATGCCCCGCTGTTTTTTGACTGTGTAGGAATAGAATCGCCCGGACTTACTTCATCGCCTGCACTTGGAATTATGGTTGCCGATATGGTTCAAGAAAAAATGCACTTTGATAAAAAAGAGAATTTCCAAGCAATAAGAAAAGCTCCACCGGTAATAAAAGATATGGATACAAAAGCGCTTAATGAGCTTATAAAAAACGATAGCCGTTATGGGCATATAATCTGCCGTTGTGAAATGGTAAGCGAAGGTGAAATAGTGAATGCAATTCATAGACCGCTTGGAGCTACAAACTTGGATGCTTTAAAACGCAGCGTTAGAGTTATGGCAGGAAGGTGCCAGGGCGGTTTTTGTACGCCAAGACTTTTAGAAATCCTTTCGCGGGAGCTTAACATAACTCAAGAAAAACTTTGTAAAAATTCTAAGGGTTCTGAAATGCTTATAGGAAGAACAAAATAGCTCGTCAAGGAGGCAGCTTATGAAAACGAATTATGATTTATTAATAATAGGCGGCGGTCCTGCCGGACTCGCTGCTGCCGTTTCTGCAAAAAAAAATGGAATAGATGATATCCTTGTAATAGAAAGAGATGATTGCCTTGGTGGCATATTAAATCAGTGCATCCATAACGGCTTCGGCTTGCATAATTTTAAAGAAGAGCTTACCGGACCTGAATATGCGCAACGGTATATCGATATGCTGGAAGAAGAAAAAATACCTTACCTATTAAATACTATGGTAGTGCATGCAACCGAAAATAAAGTTCTCAGCCTTATGAGTAAGGAGACCGGACTTTTTCAGGTAAAAGCAAAAGCTGTTATTCTGGCGATGGGTTGTCGTGAAAGGTCAAGAGGAGCTTTAAATATTCCGGGCTATCGGCCGGCAGGGATATATTCGGCAGGTACTGCACAAAGGCTTATAAACATCGAGGGATATATGCCCGGTAAAGAAGTAGTGATCCTTGGTTCAGGTGATATTGGTCTTATTATGGCGAGACGAATGACACTTGAAGGTGCAAAGGTAAAACTCGTCGCTGAAATTTTGCCTTATTCCGGCGGGCTCAAACGAAATAAAGTACAGTGTTTGGACGATTATGGAATACCGCTTATGCTAAGTCACACGGTTGTGGATATAAAAGGGAGCCGCAGGATAGAAGGTATCGTTTTAGCGACCGTTGATAAAAACCTAAAGCCCATTGCGGGAACGGAAGAATATTATAGTTGTGATACGCTTTTGCTTTCGGTGGGACTCATACCTGAAAACGAAATTTCAACGGAGATGAATGTGAGTATTAGTAAGACAACGAAAGGTCCTATTGTCAACGAATCTTTGATGACTAATGTCAAAGGGGTTTTTGCGTGCGGAAACGTACTCCATGTGCATGACTTGGTAGATTATGTTTCTATGGAAGCTGAAAACGCGGGAAAAAATGCTGCCGATTATATTTTGCACGGGGAAAAACATAAAGGAACACCTTGTTCCATATTGTGCAAAAATGGGGTGCGCTATACGGTGCCCGAGCATATCAATATTGCAAATATGCCGGAAAACCTTACCGTAAGGTTTCGTGTTAATAATATCTATAAAAATTGCAATGTTTGTGTTTATTGCAACGATAAAAAAATTATCGATAAAAAGAAGAAAATTGTAGCACCCGGTGAAATGGAGCAGATAATTTTAACGCGAAAAATGATTGAACAGCAAGGCAATATAGAAAACATTACTTTTTGCCTCGAAAATATTTAAAGGAGATTGTTTATTCTATGGAAACAAAACAACTTATTTGTATAAACTGTCCGCTTGGTTGTGAACTTGAAGTTAGCCTTGACGGAAAAAACGTAATCGAAGTAAAAGGCAATAATTGTCCGCTTGGAGAAGCGTATGCAAAAAAAGAATTAACACATCCTGAGCGTACGGTATGCTCAACGGTGAGACTCTTGGAAGGTTCAAAATATTGCTTAAGTGTAAAAACAAAACCCGAAATTCCTAAAGAGAAAATATTTGATGTTATGAAAGTAATTCAAAAAACGCAAGTAAAGTCACCCGCTAAAATCGGTGATATAATTGTAAAAAATATTGCTAATACAGGCTCCAACTTGATAGCAACGGAAAATGCATAAAACGACTTCAATGATTTTCGATATTCAGCGTTGAGGCTTTCATTGTTGAGTGATGCTAAAAGAGGCTAGTCATATCCGTTGATGAACGTATAGTTTTGACAACGAGTTTCGGCAATGCTGAAACATCGCTGCTGCACAAAACAACTGCCATTCGTGGCGGTGCTAATATTTTAAAACAAAAAACTTGGACACCAAAATACCGCATCCAAGTTTTTTACTCATCGGCTATAAAAAGCTTTTAAAAGATTATTTCAAGCATCCTTAATTACTTGTTTCAATTAAATCTTTTAAACCGATTAAACGGATTGAGTTATCCGTCGCTTGCACCATAACGCCTTCTTCAACGAAAGTAACCGGTGTGTATGCTTGCACTTGCAATGATGATTTTGCTTGCAGTTTCAAATTGCCGTTAAAGCGTCCGACATAATATTTTCCGCCGTTGTCAAGAATCGCATAGTAATCTTCGCCGTTTTTTATCAAAACACTCTCTTCGGCAATATTGTCGGCACCCTGTTTAACTACTTCCAGCGTAATCGGGTCAAACAACACCAGCGTAATCACGCCGCCGCCGTCTGTGGTACCCGCAATCGCCATCAGCCGTCCTTCCGTGTCAAGCAAATAACGCCCATGAATACTATTGACGGCAGAAACTTTCAGTTCTTTTGCGGTTTTCAAATCAAGCAAAACCAACTGCGAAAGCATCTTCGTTTTATCGACAACGCGCAGACCGTATCCGGGGAGCGCCGATGCAATGGCGGCATCACTTTCCGCTTTCTTTTCAGCCGCTTTTTCCTCTAAAATCTTTTGCGTATCGGCAGCAACGTTTTTACGATCTTCTTGGGCTTCCTTTTCTTTTGTATCCGCTAACTTTTGTTCGGCTTTCACATCTTCTTTTTTCTCATCAGCCTTTTTTTGAGCTTGTTCGGCTTCGGAGGCTTTTTTATCCGCTTCCTTTTGAGCTTTTTCAGCTTCAACGGCCTTTTTCTCGGCAACTTTTTTATCCGTTTCAGATTGAGTTTCTTCCGCTTTCTTTTTTGCCTGTTTGGCTTCAGCGGCTTTTTTATCGGCGGTTTTTTGCGCCGTATCCGCTTTTTTTACAGCCGTATCCGCTTTTTTCTGTTCCGAAGCAGCTTCTTTTTTCGCCGTTTCCGCACGTTTGGATGCTTCTTCGCTTTCGCGTTCTTTTAAGTCGATCATATCTTCGCGGACACTGATGTCTTTATCTTTTTCTTCGCGCATTTTTTCAACTACGTCTTTCTCGGAAATAGTTGTCGTATCAATAGCGCTAATAGTATCCGAAAAACGAGCATCGCCTAGCGGAATCACAATTTGTGTTTTGCCTGCCCATTCGTCGTAGCGGATTGCCAAACCCGCTTTTTCCTGTGTTAAATTTTTCGTAACGGCTTGCTTATATTTTTTCCCGAAGTACGCCAAGTCTTTGCGGTGAACCGCATTGTAAATCGTAACAAAGTGAGCAATAGTCGCTGCATCCTTTGCCGAATACTTATACGCTGTCTGCAAATATCCTGCAATAATCAACCGCATATTGTTGATGTGGTCAACTCCCGCATTTGCTCCAATAATGATAATATCGGCATCAAACCCCTTGGTGTCGTTCGGGTCAACGATGTGCATGACATAGTAGCGGTCGAGAGTTCCGGCACTGCCGTTTTTTACCGCAGAGCCAAGCTGGGTACCGATTCCCCGAATTTGCTCAACGGTATCAACGGTCGTATGCGTACCGGTGTAGTTGATAAATTCGATAGTGTCATCGGTTTTAATTTCGCCTTCATTTACTTCGATCGCGAACACCGAAACAGCCGTCATCAAGGCAAGTATCGGGATAAAAATTTTTTTCATAAAATCCTCCGTATTAAAAACCAGTTATTTTATTGTACAATATTTTCAATTTTTTGTCTTGCATATTTTTTAGTAATATTTATAAATTTTCCGTTTACTATCGAAAAAAGTGTTTGAATTGAATTTGACACAATGGTATTGTCTCCGAATTTTGCGAGCTGCTCCAAAGCATCGCACACATTTTTCATTGTATCGAAATCATCGTGAGAAGTTTTTGCGATCGTGTATTTTAAAAACGCCAGTGTTTTTCCATCCGGGTCGTAGGCAATCGAACCGACTCCTTCAACAATTCCCATCAAAACAGTGCGGTCGTCGATTCGGTACCCTGCATCAATGAGGTAATTCCGGTATTCGTACGAACCGAACGCCCCTAAAAGGCGCGCAGCTTCTGCACGCTCATACACGGTGAATGATTGCCCATACTGCGTCGCCCATTTGTTTTCGAGCATACCGATTAAGGTTGCGGCATATTCCGGCTCGTTTTCCGAAAAAGTTCCGGCTTCAAGCTGCGCATAAATTTCACGAAAAAATTTCGGACTGCCCGCGCTGTCAAAAAAAGGCGGGATTTCTATCGGCGTGTTTCCGATAATATCGTAACTGTCATCTAAAATCTCAGCATGCGGCGCTTTCCGCAAAAATTTTACTTCTTGGCGATATGCGTTAATGATTTTTCCCGACACGCCGACCAGCATTCCGTTTTCGGTGATAACCGATTGCACCTGTGTTTCCGGGATGCTCGCTTGCCAGCGAACATCGCCGCTTGAAAGAATACTCGCCCCGAAACCGTTTGTCACAATTTGAATTTCATTTTTGAGAAAACGGACGGAAACTGCATTGGGTGAAAAATTTTTTGCCAGCTGCGTAAACCACACTTTTTCGTTTTCGGCGATTGTGGAAAACCAAACGGAGCCGTCGGCACAAACGGCAAGATATTTTCCCGAAGCGTATTTAAGTGCAACGCAGGGACTCGAAGTTTGCACTTGCCACACCGATTCGGACCCTGCAATCGTTTTATAGTAAAAAAGCGAGCCGTCAGTACATGCCATGAGATAGCCGCCCGGTGCTTTTGAAATCGCCGAAACGGTTTTCACCAGTTTTTTTTCTTCGTTCAGATGACCGAAAATCGAGTATCGTAAAAAGTCGCCGTTTTTTAACACAACAATAATTTCGCCGTTATCGGTTTCGGCAATATCAAGTGCAGGCGCGGCTTTTAAACTGCGTTTCCATTTGAGGACGCCCTGTTGTGAAAAGCAAAAAAGCGTTTTTGCCGAAAGCACGAAAATCTTTCCGTCCAAACTGTTATAGGGAGCGAAAAGCGGCTCTTCATGAAAGTCAAAACTCCAAATGGGAATGCCCTGCGATGAAAAAGCCTGCAGCGTACCGTTTCTCGTTAAAACGAAAATTACACCGGACGGTGAAACGGAAATAAACTTTCCCACCCCTTTTGTATTTCGCCGCCACAAAAATGACCCGTCAATCGAAATACAATTTAAGGCTTTATCATCACCGATAAAATACATGTTTTTATTCCACGCAATCGGGCTTGCGGTGTTTTTACCCGCCATCACCAAGGTCCAAAACGGATCTTCCGCAAAAAGGAACGCCACCGTTAAAAAACACCAAGCAAAAATGATACGCTTTTTCATTTTATTATTCTACCGAAAAAACAACAATCTTATAAGAGAAAAGTTATTCCTAAAATTAGCTTCTGATACGGCATCCGCTCTTTTAAAATACCTTGCATGAATCTAAAAATAAGGCATCTCGTATATTTGAAGATTTAAACGAAACGGTGTTGTGCGTGTTTTTGTACAGCGTTAATTTTTTCAAATTACAGTTTTCAAAAAAAGTAAACGACATTGTTGCATGAGAAATATTTGAGTTATATAAATCGGAGTCGTTAAAAGAAACATTGTCCGTTTTTATCCCGTGAAAACTCGTGTGCAAAATATCGGAATTTTTAAAACAAGTATCGGTAAAACAGGCACCCCCAAAAGAACAAAACTGAATATTGCTGTGCTGAAAATTACAATTTTCAAATTCGGCAAATTCCAAAAAACACATGCGCAATTTTATGTATTGAAAATTACAATTCAAAAACTTTGCATGCGAAAAATTGCAGCCGATACATACTTTATCGGAAAAATCAACATCGGTAAAAACACAGGGTGAAACATGTAAACTTGAAAGTTCGGTTTGTTCACCCAGCATGCGAATGCATTCATCCGGTGAAATTATATTGCTCGTGCTAAACATAAGCGTATAAAGTTCGTTACGGTTCCAGCCGCTGTGAAACGCTTTTAATTGCACTTTTAATTTGCGGCGCCAACTCGCTGTTTGGTTTTAGCGCCAAGGCTTTGTTCAAAAGCGTTAAAACTTCATCGGTGTTTTCCTCCCGTGACGCTAAAAAATATGCCGCCGTATAATACACACTTTGGCGTTCGTTATCGGTAAAAAGAGCATCATCGGCAATGTTTAAAAAAGCATCGGCTGCAGCCCGTGCATCATTTCGGCTCATGTACTGCGCCGCCTTTATTTCCGTTGTGCTGAGAAGATACTTTTTTTTCAAACCGCTTTTATTTTCGGGATCGCTTTCAAAAGCTTCAAACACGAGCGAAATATAGCGGCTTGAACCCCGCAGTTTTTGATTTTTTAAAAACGTATCAATCGCAAGCGTATGCTCGGCGCCCTTCGTTTCGCGGACTTTTTTTTCGAGGTCGACGATCAACTCGCGCCTGTTCATCTTGCTTTGTAAAAACGCATCGAAGCGTTCCAAACTTTCACAATCGGTTTCAAATGAATCGGCGGCATACACCGATCCGCCGTTCGTTTCCAAGACGAGATAAGGCAAACCGGTTACTTCATACTCGGAAAAATATTTATAATTTTCTTCCAACGTTTTTTTGTCAATCGCTCCGGCATTGCGAACAACATCAACGTTGTATATATCAAATTGCGGTGCATAAGCCGCAAAAAACTCCGGCGTAAAAAGCTGCTCATTCGCTTTTTGACTAAACTCGTCCCAATCCGAGCCGGTAAAAATAATCATCACATCTTTTTTTTTATCGTAATTAATCGGCGGGTTCAAAAAAGCATAAGTATCTTTTTTTAACTTTCCCGTTGTTTGGCACGATAATACCAAAGCAAATATAACTGCACTCAATCCATATACTATTTTTTTCACAAAAAGCCTCCGAACAAAATCTATTATACTTTTTTTCAAAAATTTTGCAATTTACACGTTCCTTATGGAAACGCTGATTAAAGACTTGACGCCGTTTAACAGCGTTTCCTAATTGTTTCTCAATGTTCAGCATAAATAAGGTAGATTCTGAACATTTGCGAAACAATAAATTTTAAAGGTGGGCACTGATTAATTCTCGATTGAATTAATCAGTGCTTCCTTATGGATAAGTGTTAAAGCAATTGCCATGCTGATATTTCCTGCTTATCAAGAAGACAGGCACTTTGGCTTCAAGTATTTATCTCATGTATTTGTCCTTGACACCATATTAAAAACAAGTCTCGACAAATTTTTATTTTTATGATAAAATTCTGACGAGTGTGTGTATGTGGAAAAAGGTCTGTTTTACATTTTTAGGTATATTGCTTTTTGGGTTTACCGTATTCGCATTTTTTCGGTTTGCGAAAAAATCAAATAGCGACTATCTTCTCCTGCAAGATCAAATAATCCAAGTTGAATTGTCAATACGAAAAGCAACCGCTTTATTTTATCAAGTTTCATGTTCTGAAAACGGACAAGCGGAGATACGTAAAAATTTTAATTCACTTTTGCGGCAATACACACAACAGCTCAGCGAGTTCAATGTACAACTTACTCGTGCTTTTCACAATGACCGGTCGGCTCTTTCCGCTGCTTGCAAAAACTATACGGACAAAGCGGAAAGTCTCCGTAAAAAGTTTACCGCTTGGTACACGCTTTCAAATGCACTGAATACCGATACGGAAACACTGGCTGCTATTCAAAGCGACGCCGCCCAGTGTGAACAGCTCTATAATATCGCCATTGCGCAGTTGCAGGAAGCCGAGTTAAAAAGCAATACGATGAATACTTTCGTGAGTGCAGGAATTATTGTGCTTACTTGGCTACTTGGACTTTTCGTTGCCGTTGTTGTAACCCGCGAAACGGTTCAAACTACAATGCAGCGTAAGTGTGCGGAATCACGGAAAAATCATACGACGGTTTTAACCATTCACGCAGGAGCAAAACAGCGCAGCAGCACGACAAAGGCGGCGCCGTATGACAAAACATCAGCTGCAAGAGCCGTACCGCAAAATAAACCGAACACGAATAGCTTGATGCAAAATGAAAAGCAGTCCGATGAATTTTATGCGGTATCATCTTCAGACCAAGCAAGCGTTGTACAACACACTGCATCAAAAACAAGTGCCGCACCATCACAGCAAGCCACATCAATCGGAGAAAAAAACGGAAATACTCCGGCATACAAAACTGCCTCAACTGATTTCCGATCCGATGTATCAAAAGAAACGAACGGTCGGTTGGCATACACCTATAATACGATTCCTTCAATTTCAACGGCGCCTCAAACTGAATCCACAACGGCAGTGAGCGAAGCGATATATAAATCAGTCGTAAATGAAACCGTTCAGTTGAAAACCGAAAATCAAAACTTACATAAACAAAAGGAAAAAATTTCCGCTGAACTTCATACCCTGCAAATTTCATACGAACAATTACAGCAAACCAATGACGAATTAAAAAAAGCAAACGAACTATTGCAATCGGAAACACAAAATAAACTCTCGCAATCGCACGACCGATTACAGGAAAAAACCGGCGAAGCGGAAAACTTACTGACTTCGTTCACCGAAAGCAAAAAAGCTTTGGCGGCAACGCAAGAACGAATTTCATACACGGAAAAAAATATCACGTCAATTAGTGAAATTGCAACTATAATCGAAGACATTGCCGAACAAATTAAAATGCTCAGTATGAACGCCGCCATTGAAGCCGCACACGCCGGAGACAGCGGAAAAGGCTTTGCCGTTGTTGCTGAAGAAATGAGCAGACTTGCCATTGCAACGAGTGAAAACTCAAAAAATATTTCAACAACCGTTAAAGAACTCATCAAAGATATTACCTTCATTGCTCATTCCGGCGGTGATTTGGAAAAAGCTTTTGAAAAATTGGATGCAACAACGAGTAGTGTTCATCAATTTTTAATCGGTGTAAAAGAGGAGATTCGATAGTCCGCTGTTGTTTTTAATACGTTTCATTTCTCCGATTTTTATACAGACTTAAAATTAATTTCCTATCGAATTAATCAGCGCCGCAATATATAACCGCCAGCGAAAAAAATGCTAAAAACCGGAGAATATAAAAGTCAAAATAATTGCATACTGTGTAAAGGTTTTACACAGTATGCAATGTAAAAGCGCTCATTACAGCAATCGAACATTCCCGTCAACGACGCCTATCGGATAGTTCGTCGTTATAACTTCAATTTTATGCAAGGTTTTACCGGTGCGTGCCGTCATCGGTTTAGCCATTTTTAATTCAACTTGATACCAACCAAGCCGTTGTGTAAATTCTGTCAAGGTTTTATTCCGATAAGAGCTTAAAAGGAATTTACCCTCAATTTTTGAAAGTTCATCAAGTAAATTATTAAAATCTTCCTGAGAATAGCCGTCATAATGCCCTTGATCGGAACCGACATAAGGCGGGTCAAGATAAAAAAATGTATCGGCGCTATCGCGCGAACGAAGAATTTTTAACGCATCACAGCATTCGATTTGCACATCTTGAAGTCTAATCGCAAGCTCTTCAGTAAAAGCATTTCGTTTATTTGTGAGCGTTCTGCTTTTTGAACCGGCTTTATCATATCCCCAACCGGCAGTAAGATTACAGCCGAACGAACCATTTGCCAACATCCAAACAGCCCAAGCTCGTTTTATGCGGTCAAACATATCTGGATTTTCATAAATTACTTGCGCATGTTGATGCATTTTTCTTGAATGTAAACTGATCGAAACTTCCGCTTGCAGTGCAGGAAAATCCCGCTGCAAAACTTCGTAAAAGTTTGTTATTTCAGAATTGATGTCATTGATGATTTCAGACTCCGATTTCGGCTTTGCAAAAAATACCGCAGCCCCGCCGATAAAAGGCTCGCAGTAAATCCGATGCTCCGGAATAAGAGATACAATTTTAGAAGCAAGTTGCTGCTTGCCGCCGTAATAACTTAACGGTGTTCTCATAAAAACCTCTTTAATATGAATATTTTTTGAGGCTAAAATCAAATGACAAAACAACCGATACTTTTAACACCTGTACAGTATGGGTCGGGTGAAAGCCGGTTATCCGGTAAGTGTTATAAGCACTTGTCGGCGTGTGCAAGACGCCGATTTTTGCCCGTTTGTTTTATTTTAAATTAACAACATTTATTGCTGAATAACTTTCGGATAGCGTTTTTTTATCTCAGTAATTTTTTCAAGCCATTCTTCTTTTGGATACTCACCCCTTAAAACTTGTAAACCCAGCTTGTCGGTTTCGCTTTTGTATGCAGTTTCCCGCATTGTGTCGATATAAGCGTTGTATGCTTCCGCCGTAATAATGCCATCATCGTACAATTCTTTTTCGCACTTTTGCACAATGTTATCGCCGTCTAGTTTTTCACGCTTGCTAAGTTTTCGCAAGCCAGCCTTTACTTTTTCAGCTTCTGTCATATCGACAAAATCATCGCCTGTCTTGTTAAACTTTTTTCCTTCAGGAATTGCAACCAGCTTTTCTTTTACTAACTGCTTCAGCGGCTTTTTAATCCCCTTATCAAAATCGGAATAGAAACGAACATCATCGCCAATAGCAGCTTTTAAGTCCATTACTTCACGATATTCAATTTCTGGATTTTTATTTTCCGGCATTGCTCCGCAATAATGCCCTGTGATTATATTGTCTTTTATTTCTATGTATTCCATACATTTACTCCTTATATTTTTTCAAGTTCCCAAAGTCTCACGGTATAGTTGACCGGACGGTTTTCATTGGCAGTAGGAACAACATTCGAGGCTTTAAATTCGTGAATATAGTTATAAATTCCGTCTGTTCCATTTGCAGCTCTTTTTCTTCCTCCATTGGGTGTTTTAATTCCAAAAGAGCCAGAGGTTTCTGTTTCTTTCGGAGGATTGCCATATCTATTTATCTCCGGATCAGTCCCAGCACCGAATTCTCCAACAATATCCCTAATTGCATCTCCTTGCGCCCCGCTTCCAAACATACTTGCATTTCCACCGCTTGCTCGAAAGAACGCACCGCCGTAATTTACTTCCGCCCAGCGATAGCCTTCAAAAGATAAAAACGTATCCGGTGTCGGCATATTTGGAAACTGCACAAAAACCGATTGCGTAAAAATATTGATTAAAACATTTTCGGTATATTTTTTTGCCGCATCCAATGTTTGCGTATCTCCGGCAGTTCGCTGTTCTGTTTCTACAGTCAGCAAGTGCTGCACCGCATCAACCTCTTTTTTTCTCGCGATATCATCATCAACTTGCGGTGCTGCAACTTTTGCTCTGCCGGCACTGTCCCGCATGATGCCTTTATTTGCTGCAATACCTGAAGTAAAAAGTTTTGCAAGCTGATCAATTGAAGTATTATCAGGTGTGCCGCCGAGCTTTTCAATTAACGCCGTTAAGTTATCCAATATCAAGTTAATCGTTTCCGCCGGAATAAAACTCGGTTTTTCAAGCGGATCGCTAAAACTCCCGTTGGTGAATTTACCGGTTTTGTCAACACCCGGCCATTCTACCTTTTCACCGAAAATCGTTAATTCCTGATTATCAGGATACATTCCTGCCATACGCATCTCCTATTCATAAAAAAAATAAACTATTATATTTGCTAAAAGCGCATCTCGAATTGAGCGCTCAAAATCAGCTTTTAAATTCATGTCATCAATATGACTTTCAATAAAAATGAGCGAAAAACTTATCGGACTGCACATACGATTTATACCGATTCTGGTATGTCCGAAAAAAGCGGAGCGGTATGGAAAATATACCCGCTTTATGGTAGTCCCATATAACTGCCCAATCCGCTCAAGTACCTCCTTATTAACAAAACCTTTCCGCTTTGTTAATAAAAGATTCCGCCGCATTCCCGCCGGTAAATGCGGTGTAACCGTTTCAAGTAAAACCCGCTCCCAATCATCAAGCGTCGTGTCCGCAGTTTTTGGCGTTGATTCCGTAATCAGCTCGCTGAAACGGTTTTTAAAGCGGTGTAATTCCTCGGCTTTTGCATCAACCCATAACGATAAATCGCTGTACGGATTATTGAACTGCGCATCCCAATATGTTCCGAGCGGAAAAAGTTTTTTAATTGCCGAAACATACTCGGCTTTTGTGTGGCATAAATTATTTAACTGCAAAACGCACCGTCCCCAATACCGGATATTCCAGTACTGTTGTTGTAAATTCACCGGTCGGCTTATCGTCAAACTTTACTTGAGCGTAACTGATCTGTAATCCGTCAACAATGACATCGCGGAACGCTCCTTCCGTGTAGCGGATACCCGGTTGCGCTGAAGCATTCAAATATGATTTTATTCGGTTTTGTGCCAACTCTTGATTGATTGTTGAGTTTTCTCTTGCTAAAAGCGTTACGGTCATATTGATTGCTTTTAATTCAGGCGTCCGTACCGTAAAAAGAACCGGAGGAGCAAGTGAATTTATATATGCCGTAACCACCGCCAAGTTTCCGACTTGAAAAACTCCGTCAAAATGATTGCCTGAAATAACCTGTATCAGCAACGCTCCGAACACGCCGAAGTTTTTAATTTCAAAAGCTTTGGACACATCGGCAGAAGAGTCGACTGCCCATGCTGCAAAGTCTCTTATCTTGCCATAGCGGGTAGTATTTCGTAATGCGACGAGCACGCGGGCAAGATAGTCTTCATCCGTTTCAGCATCGACGCCGCCTTTGATCCCACCATCAACAAGAACCGCCTCACTTGAAAGTCCTATCGGAATTGCCGATGACATTTTAAGCTTTTGTTCTTCCGCCAAGTTTGAAGCGGCTCCCGCCTCTTCCGCCTGAAGCCAAATAACAGCCCGTCCCGTTGTATCGATTTTATACGCTTTATCGGTAAAATACCGCTTGCCCGATTCGGAAACATATACCAAACCTGCAGGAACGGCAGTTCCCGGAACACCGTTTACTTCAGCATTGCCGACTGCCGCCACCGCATAAAGCGGCGGAACTTTATCAGACCAGTGCATTCGTAAATAATCTCCGGTCGCCGTATCGGGAAAAATCTGATCCGCTAAAAACGATAAATCACCTAAAAGCTGATGATACATACCGGCTTCAACTTCCGACATCACGCGGATGAGGTTATGCCGTGCCGTTTTATCAAGCGGTTTCAGCCGCGACATATATGCCGCATATACGCGGTCGAATAATACCGGTAAACTTTCTCTATTCAACGCCATACCACACATCCTTTATCTGAAGTATCTGACCGTCAGGCTTTAACACCGTTAATACATACCGAATTTCATTTTTGTCGGTTCGCTCTGCCGAGCATGTTATATCCTTGACAACTCCGTCAGCTTTTAACCATGCGGTGCATTCTAAAAGCATCGCTCGCACCTTGCCCGCCGTCGTACCGTCAACTTTCCCCGCTTGTTTTAATATCCACAAATCGGAACCGAACGACCGGTCAGCCCACCAGCGCCCTTTGTCCGTGCCGATACTCATTGCGACCAATTCCCGTATATCCGTCCAGTTTTCAAACGCGACCGCTTTAGCCTTGTCCATGCTGCACCTTATTGTTTTCGATCTGTGAATAATCGGGAAGTGGCAGAGCACTGAGTACTCCATTTAAAGTCGCTTGAAACGCTGATGGAGCACCGTTTCCCGGTTCCGGCACGGGGGCTTTGAGTACATTGATAAATGCATTTAAAAAACTGTTTGTTTTTTCAAGTTCTTTTTTAAGTTCATTTATTTTAATAAGCCCACCAAAATCCGTACCGTCAAGTTCAACCGTCTTATCGGCTCGAACGATAACCGTACCGCCGTCTTCACTCCAAAGCACCGCATCCCCGTCCTTAATGTCCGGCACCCCCTCTGTTGATGAAACCGGAAGTAAAATATACGAGCCGGCATTTCCCCCCTGACTTAAAACGATAACCCGTCCTTCTTTTGCTTTTGCGTAAAATCCGTAGGGAAAAAACTCCTCAGCTTCAAGCGTTCGTGAAAAATCGGTTTCAACGCTTATCTTTTTATTGTCGCGTTTTTTAAAAGTCGCCATATTAAAAATATTCCGAATCTTTGCATACAGTTCCGTTACATTCATTATCGTGCCTCTATCGGTTTAATTCCATTCCGCTCAGCGACTTCTTCAAGCCGAGATTTCTTTTTCTGCTTTTTTGTTTTTTGAGCGGCAATCGCCGTTCCTTCTTTGCCCATATACACTTCAGGATTAACCAAACTTATCGTGCAATCAAAACCTGTCGGTTCTGCACGATACTCAACTTCGCTGATCATCATTGTACCATTCAGACCGACAACCGGTAAATAAACCGGTATTAAAAAATTCGGATTAAAGAAAATTTCTTTTTCATAAGTCGTGTCAAAACTTTTAATTTGCTCATCGGTTAAGCCCCAACCTGAAACGGTAACCTTTGTCGTTACTTTTCGGCGTCGATATAATTCAATCATTGCCCTGCGGTTTGCTTTTTCCTGATCAAGATTAAAATCAGAAAGGTTGAGCGACAATATTCGATTGTTCTTGCAGTGACTGTCAACCGCTTTTCCTTGTACACCGCTTGAAACGACAATATATTCATGAAACTGCTCCGCTGCGGAAGCGGTTGTTTCAATGGATTTTATGTTCATTCCTTCTTCGATGATAAAATGCCAATAACTCGCGTCTCTGCCTGATTTTGTTACATACAAATCTCCCGCTTCATTGGATGTGATAACATACCCTTGATTATCAGCCGCATTAAGGAGCTTTGTCCAAGGCGATTCACAATCCCATTCAAAAGACGATACTGTTTCTGTATTGTTTTGTCCCCGCGGTAAATGATGAACCGTGATGCCGAATTTATCTGCAATCGCGGTAATGACCGCAAGTAAGTCCCCGCTTGCGGCTCCCGTCCAAGTTGAGTCAATAATATCGCGGGCAGGGGAGCGGGCTAAAACCGTAATGTATTTTCGACCGCTATCGGTATTGTCAGTTATCTCATCAATTAAAACCGTAGTAACCCGAAGGCTATTGCTTTCATTATGCGTAATGTATTTGTTATAAAAACGCACCTCAATTTTATCGTGAACATGCAGCAATTTTTTTTGACTGACCGGCAGCTCTAGCGTGAGGCTGTGGCATATTTCGTCAAGCGACTTTGTAATCTGCACATTATTCCATATCAGCGGCTGAAAAGCATCGCTTCCCGGAGACGCAACTCGTATGACAATTTTAGACATAGCGTATATCTCCTTGAATAACAAAACTATCTTCAATGCGGTTCAGTTCCCGCAGCACCTGCTTCTCACTTCCCAGATACTGCGCAAGCGATAAAAGCGGCACTGCAGCGTTTAAATGTACCGAAAGTTCTTGGCTTAATTCTTTTTGAGCTAACGCTCTTGAAACCGCCGAACGCAATTCACTTACGGCAAAATAAAGTTCCGGCTCATTGAGGTCGATTGCTTTTTCAAGTCGGTCGTACAAAAGAAACATATTTTTCATCGTGTTATATGTTGCGTTTTCTATTGCCGGTAAAAGAGAAGCTGCCGCATACAGCGACGCCGTTTTATACAGCTGCTCCGTAGCTGTTTTTGTCGCAACCTGTTTTATCGTAATTGCATTAATCGGCAGCGTGTAACTATTATTCGCTAAAAAACAAAATGTCGCATTTTTTTCATTGTTTCGTATGCGGAAAAAAGCGATCGTTTCTTCTTTTGCGTTTTTTATCGAAGCAAGGCTCGCAGTCATTTTTCCGATCGCAGCAAACAAAGCCAATGCCAATACTTTTGGCGAACGGATTCCTTGAGCCAGCAAGTTACTCATTTGTGCGGCACTGTTTGTAATAGCGTTCAGCATGCTTTTTGCCCCCTGTATTCTGCCGGTTATATCTATAATCGATTTTTGTAAAAGCGGAAACGATGCAATTAAACTTTCAATGTTAAGATTTCCTTTCAGCTTTTTGTCATAAGCTACACAGGCTGCATCCTTGACCGCTTCGGCAGCTTCGGGAATTGTTTTTCCGAACTCACCTTCAAGTGTCCAGCGTTTTTCAACGGGACAGCCTGCCCGCGTAAAAGTGATGCTTATCTTACATTGTCCCAACTCTTTTGCACTTTCTTCAATATCCCATTCCGTTACAATAACCGGAAAGCGTCCCCAAAGCGGTAGCGTTAAAAAGCCGGGTTCGTCATCGGTCGTTATCACCCGCAGCGCTTCAACTAAAGCATTGCGGATTTTGATATATTCGTTGCCGCGTAAAAATCCGGATACGGTAATGCCTTGCGGTTTTTCATTCAAAGGAGTTGATGACCACAATCCGAAAAAAGGATATTCCGCCGTGTCGACACTCAAACCGCCGGATAATTTTATACTGTCATAAACAAACGGTACCGGCTCTTTTTGCGGAGCTTGATAGCTTGTTATTGCCGGCGTTTCACTTCGGTTATAGACGTATTTATTTTTTGTATCGGGTATGGCACCGTATGCCATGCGCCAATTTTCACTCGCAGGTGACGGTAAATCAGGCTCCCATTTTTCCATTGCTAATACGCTCCTCTCGCTTCAACAACCCGTCCGGTGTTAAATGCAAACGGCGCCGTATTATGCCGGACCGTCGAAGTTATTTCCGTCCGCTCATCGTAAAGGTGCATGTTAAAATCAATGCCCGCTTGCCCTTCAAGTTTTGCCGTTTGCGGACCGGCTTGTAATTTTTTTACTTGGTCAAACTCCTCTTTAACCGCAGTTGAATTAGGAATAACTTTGTCTTTTTTCCCAAATAAACCGCCGACCTTTTCCCCAATCCATTTACCTGCTTTACCTGCAAAAAAACCTCCGATAGCACCACCCGCCATTCCAAGAACACCACCGATTGCTGTACCGATACCCGGTGCAATCACAGTTCCAAGCATAGCACCCAGCTTTGCTCCGGCAGCACCGGCTGCCCAAGCTCCTGCTGCAACACCGGCTCCGGTTCCGATAACCGTCCCAACAGCGTCGCCAATCGCTCCGCCTTTTGCTTTTGATTTTTCGTTATCCGTCAAATTTTTATTTGCATTTATATCGCGGATCGCATCTGCTGCTCCTAATGTTTTAGAAACAGCTGTCGTTATAACCATTAATGCACCTGCTTGAATAGCACCGCTTTTAAATGTTTTTGAATTTGCCTCCATTATGCCGCCAAGTGTTTGTTTAGCTCCGCCGCTTGCAATTTTTTTCATATCAAAACCGCCTGCTGCTCCCATACCGCCTTGTCCCATATTGGTAACAAAAACCGGCATGCCGTTTGCAGCAGCGCCGCCGCCAAAACCTATTTCCATTTTACCGGCTTGGAAATTTTTTAATCCGCTTGAAATGCTTCCGACAAGATTTGCAACTTTTGCAACACCCTTAATTGCAACAATACTTAAGACGCCCTTTTTAATTGCGTTAAAAACTCTTGTCATTCGCTCCGGTTTTTCCGACAAATAACTCAGTAAATTATTCAAGTTCTCTAACGGCTTTGCTAAGTTCGTGTCGGCAAATTTTAAAAATGAAGTTTGCAAGTTTTGCAAATTCGCTTTCATCGTTCCAGCCATACGGGCTGATTTTGCTTCAAGAGCACCGGTCGTATCGCCTAAGTCTTCTGTCAGCTTTTTATAATTTTTGCCGTAGTTTTGAAACGCACGCACGGCTTTCATTGAAGTCATACCGAAGACTTCGCCGAGAAAATCAATATTTCCTTCTTTTTCCGCTACCGCTAAAACATCTGCCATAATGTCAGCAAGATCGCGGAAATTTCCTTCGCTATCACGGACTGAAACACCGATAAGCCCTAATTTTTCTTGCTTTTTCGGATCGGAAAGTTCTGCAATTACCGAATCCAAAGCAGTTGCAGCGAGCTCTTCGTTTTTCGTATCTGCAACAAGCACTTGCATAACTGCATTTAGTTTTTTAACATCTTCAACGCTATTTCCTATCGAGGAATATGAAGACAAAACCGCCTTCCCCGTTTTTGCAAACTTTGCAAATGTATATTCGCCTTGGTCTCCCTGTTTTACCAAGTCATCCATGAGGCTTGAAATTTCACTTGCCTTAAAAGCTTTTTTTTGAAATTCGGAAAATACATCGCCTATTTCCACACCGGCAGCACCGGAAGCCTGCAATGCCACGGCAATGTTTTTAATATTGTCTTCTACATATTGCAAGTCGCCGGTTTTTGTCATTACCACATCGAGCGCTTCAATAATTTGAGACGGATCCATTTTAATATTCGGATCTTGAGCCGCTTCAAAGATTTTTTGTTTTAACCGATTGACTTGTTCTGCGGAAGCATCGGCAGTCATTCCCATACGCGTCAGCTGAGCGTCAATATCAATGATTTGATTTCCAGCCGCTCCCAGTGATAACGATACCCCCAAAGCTCCCAGCTTTGACTTAAAACCTGAAAAGGCTTTATCGACTTTTGATACCGCAGACATCGCCGTTGATGCAAAGTTTTGTGTGCATGCTCCGGCACTTTTAATTTCTTTGGAAAAATTATCTTTTAATGAAAGCAGTGCTCCGACTTTGATGTCTGCCATTTACTGTACTCCGTTCATTGTGTTGTAATTTTTTACCGCGGCACTATGCCATTTTTTTAATTGACTCCAATTAAAGTGCATAATAACATCGTAAGGCAGAGACGGCATCAAACACATCAGTTCCGTTACCGTCTCAAATAAAAAATCGTTTACTTCTGCGGCACTGAGCCCTTCGCCGCTATCGTAGGGTTTTCGCTATCATCATCAGCGAGTGTTTTTTTTAAGCCGAAAAATACGGCATAAATTTTTTGCAGTTGAACCCGTATCGGTGCCCAGTCTTCAATATGAATTCTTTTAACTATTTCGACCGGCTCCCCTGTTAAAGCAGATACCAACTCGACATCGGCTCCGATGTCATTGATATTATGCCCGTCAGTTCGCATCATGTGCATCAACTGCGGATCATTAAAATGCAAGTCCGTAACCGTTCGCTCACCGACCGTTACCGGATAGGTTAAATGTATATCTTCCATAATTTCCCCTTATACAAGCTTTTGACTTTTTGCCGAATTGTAAGTAACTTTCAGTTCGCCTTTCGAAAGTTCCACCGCTTCCGTAACCCACGCTCCCGGCATCATGTGCTGACTGCCGCCGGATAAAAAAATCGTAAGCGTATCGTTTGACACATTCGCAAAATCCTGCGGGTCTAACGCCGCATTCAAGGTCAAACTCAATTCCGCAGCCGTCGGCGTTTCCACATAGCCGGTATTTTCATGCACTTCCCCGACTTGCGTTTCCCGCTTAAAACTTGACGGCTTAAAAGTCGCGCCTCCTTCCTTTAACGGAAGCTCTCCCAAACTGGTTGATATAACTCGTGATACTTTTAATAACTGCATATTTCCTCCGTTTCCTACTTAAATTGATTTAAGCCTGCACCGATTAAGAACTGCCCGATTAAAACGGGTCGGTGACTGTACTCAAGCCGTGTTTTACTTCCGGCTTTTACCTCAACAAAAATTGATGCCTTATAACTTTCAAAATCTTGACACCAGTTTTTTTCTTGAATAAAAACCGTCTGATAAAGGTCAGCTAAAAAGCTCCGCCAAATACCCGGTGTCATCACCTTTGCACCGGCTCCGAAGTTTTCATCCGTGCTTGCGAGCTTCCACTTTTTAAACCGCTTTTTCGCTTCCGCATTGATGTAAGTGCGTACCGCGTCAACCGTTTCAACAACCTGAATATCAAGATAGCTTGTATCCCGTCCGCCGTCCGCATTTTCCGTGTAGCTGGTAACAAGCCGTTCAATGAGAACCGTCCCTGCAGGATCAAGCCGCCAAGTTGCAATACCCGCTTCAAGGAGTTTTTGCCGCGTGTCAAAATCGTGGTCAAAAGGAGCCGCTAAGTCCGTAACCTGCACATCATAAGTATTCGCACTCGGATCATCCGCTAAGACGCGGCACGCTGCAGCCGCAAAACTTGCTGACCACAGGCAAGGCAGCGCCTTATCGGCACCTTTCGGAATAAGGCAGATATGCGGTGAATTTATTTTCTCCGCCTGCGAGATAACGCTTTCAGCCGTTCCGGATAAGGTGATAAAAGCCCTCCCGCCGATCTGCCGAGTCGCTGAATATCGGCTTTCAAGTTCCGTTGCAAGCAGTTTTATACTTTCCGCATCATCAAAGTCGTAAACGATATAGTTCCAGCGATTGCTTCCGAGCATGTCAGGCAATGCCGTCAAGTCGGCAACTCCTGTGCCTTGTACTGCATCCTCCGCCGTAACGCTTACGCCCAATGCGTGTGCCGTTATTTCAACCGTGTTTTTGTTTCCTCCTGCACCTTTTACCACCGAAGAAACAATCACTTTATTCGGCGTGGAGCCGTCAACCTTTGCTTCAACCGGATTATTAAGAAGTCCGTTAAAAGCGGCAACAATACTCGCCGTTATTTTGTCTGCGGTACTTCCTTCATCGACCTTTGCAAAGACCGTCCGCCCGTTAATGCAAATTTCGATACTGCCGGCTGCAACCGAAGAAGCTGCAACCGTAAAGGTTTGCTTCCATGCCGTCCCTGCCTCCGGTTCTGCAATCGGCAAAACGGATAAACTTTCAACCTTATTATGTTTCAAAAAGGTTTCCGCCGCAATCGACGCGGGACTTCCAAACCCGAAAAGGTCTCCTGCCACCGACGGACTTAAAACACTGACCGGAACTCCTGCCTGTGCCTTTCCCGTGTTTGATTTTAAGCCAACAATCAAAACCCTTTTAATCTCGCCGCTTTCTCCGGCGAGGCTGTTATCAATTTCCTGATACTGTCCCGGCACCAAAAGATTTGCCGGAATTTGTGTAAACGCTATAGCCATATTGACTCCTTATCAATCTAAATTAACTATATCCGATGCGATTTGCTCACCGACGTGTAAATCGCTGTCATAACCTTTGAACCGGTCTAAATCGTCCGGCAGCACAATGTTCCCGCTGTCATTCACCGCCCGTGCATGCAGCCGCCAACTTACCGCCCACAAAGTTGCATTGATTTTATCAAGTGAGCCGGTATAAAGGCATTCACCGCGTATCTTTTTCCCGCCACCGAATGCAACCGAGATATTCAAATTTTTAATCACACCCACAAGCGCAGACACAAGCTGTAACGCTCCGTCATACAAGCGGTCTTTGTTGTCTGCTCGGTACAATACCCAGCTAACAAAGTCAATGTAACTTTCATCTTCAAGCTCGCTATCTTGTATGCCGACAAGCGAAGTTAAAATCGCCGGTGTCGTTTGCATAAGCCGCCTTATTTCCGCCTCATCAAACCTACCGGGATGAGATGTAACCGTAAGTCGTTTGTAGTTTTGAAACGCCGCTTGCAGTTGCTTGACCACATCATTTCGAATATCCAAATAAGTCACATTCATTGTAGATGCCCCTCAAGCCATATTTCCGTAAGTTCGGTCAAGTCTGCGACATCGTCGCTGCTTACCCCAAGGTACGGACGCGCCGGAATATTTTTCTCTGAATAACCAAACTGATGAACCGCTGCATATTCCATACATGCGCCAACCAAAACCGCCCAGTCGTTTTTTACTTCACTGGTAATTGAACGGTGTAAATATCCCTCTCTATTTAAAAGAGAAACACTTCCTGCACGTTCCTGTTTTTCCAAGTACCGTAAAGTCGATTCTGCAAAATCAGCCCACGGTTTCCCGTCAGGCGATTTTTGTGTTTTAAGAATACGGCTCCGAGATTGCTCGACCATTTCAAGTCCTAAACTCTGTAAAAGGTTCCTACGGTCTGCTGATGAAAGCGCTTTGCCGTTTAACAGGTCCGTTAATTTTTTAACTTCTTTAACATCGATTTCTACAACTGCGCTGCTCATAACACCTGCCCCTTTTTCCAAAACCGAAAGTCCGCATCGCCGTCATCGCCTTTTATAATAGAAGAAACTTGTATATTCGGACCCGATAATCCGCCTTGATACTCGCGGTCTATCTTTTCCAAAAGCTTTATGCTGTCAGTATACCAGTTCCGGCTATCCTCACTGGAGCTCACCATATCGGTCAGCCGATGAGCTGCAATGTCCGCACAAATTCCTTTCAATGCGGCATCAAACTGTACCGGAACCGGATCAATGATTTTCTCATCTTTTAAAAGCCACGGAAGCTGCGCAACAATGATGCCCGTTGCGTCAGCCAGTGCAAGCTCAACCCGCTCAATATCGAGTGAGCCGTCATCGCTCAGCGGCAAGCTGTTTGCCTGAACCCGCTTTTCAAATTCCGCAGCCGTTAAAAGATTTTTCATTTTACTTCCTCAACAACGAGCCAACAGTCCGCTTTCAAAATTTTTGCAACATCTTCCGGCACTTCATACTCGGTATTAACTTTTTTAAAGCAAAGACCGGCACGGTAATACTGCGGATATCCCGTCGTGCTTCGCACCCGAAGCCGCACCTTTTTTTTACCGGTTTCGGGATTTCGCGTTTTACTGCTTTCATCTTTTGCTTCTTTTAATGCCGCTTCCCCTGCATCAGCTTTTTGCTTCGCCTTTTCGGCTTCAATCTGTAATTGCTCTTTTGTTTTTTCTGCCATAGAACGCCCCCTTACAACCAGCGGCACACCACGAGCCTCACGCGATTATAATTCGTGTTCGATTCCCCGCCCGCTAAATTTTGTTTCAGCAAAATCGCTTCAGCGGCTGCCCTGTTTGAAACATCTACAATCAAATGCGTCGGCTTCAATCCGAGCGGATCACCGCCGTCACGCTTGAATGCTTCCATCATACCGTATGCTTTTTCAAAATTAGCGGCAGTCAACTCTTCTTTTGACGCCACCGCCTGTTGCCAAAGTCCATACCCCCAATTTCCGCGATACCGAATACCATAAAGGTATTTATCTTTCATAAATACCGTGTCATTTTGCACATCCTTGATTTCATCGTATTCAGGCTTCATCCGCTCCTGCATGATAAACGGTTTAAGCGGTCGGTTTAAGTCAAGCAAAAACCACGGAGCACCGCTTCCTGTTCCAAGCACATTCGATGTTGCCTTGTTTGTTCCAGTTCCGTCC
>ERZ1673752.1858-NODE-1858-length-26841-cov-22.695027_pt1 | contig 26841 bp, 20 predicted proteins | sample MGYA00580195_ERZ1673752 | MGnify/ENA primary metagenome ERZ1673752 (study PRJEB41218, sample SAMN15661744) | gut metagenome | host: Homo sapiens | place: Canada: London | collected 2015-08-20/2019-03-30 | study: EMG produced TPA metagenomics assembly of...
TAATGATTTAATTTGTAACGCATACGTTAGTAAGAGTTTCTTTAGGGGGAAACTGGCAGCCAAACTTGAAGGGTACGATATATTTCATCAGCTCAAGAGTATAAATTATGAGATAAACGGACAAGGCAAAACCGAGAAACGTTTTAATGCTATTCCAAATTACTTAATGTTTCATCTCATTTATAAAATGAACATAAGTGGGAAGAAGTGAGAACTTATAGTAATTAGTCATTCCTTTAAAAACTAATATTCCGGCTTATATGACAAAAATGTGCTTAAAATTTCCTATTCCCCTTTTATTTCTTAGGGGAATGGGAATTTATAAAGTCTTGAATGAAGATCCTTCTTCTTTCTATACTAATCCCTTGTGTAGGTTCAATTTTGTCTTTAAATCTGCATTGACTGATTCGATAGCATTGTTTGTTTTTGGTATCTTCAACTCAGGGTAATCATAGTATGTCCACAATGACGACATATCCCTTTTAAGGCTCAAAAAAGCACTACGTAGAGCTTTATGAGTATAATGTGATTTTCCGTCTTCTGTTGTTGTCCGTTCCTTAAGAAAATCCTCCCTTTTAGTGTACCATTCCTCCAAAGCCCCTATAAAGGACTCCTTGTCCGTATGACATAATATCTTGGATATTTCAAGCAGTTCTTTTGAAGCCTCAAGCTTGGGTCTTAAAGTTAGTTTTGTCTTTATAGTCATTACTTGATGGAACTGGCATAGCTGGAATTTATAATTGGGAAAAGCTTGTCTAAGTCCCTTGAAACCATCACATACAAGACCTTGAATAGTATATCCAAATGACTCCAAGTAGCTTATGCCTTGCTTATAGTCTTCAAGACGTTCATGCCTATTGATAAACTTAAACCAAAGTACATTACCAGACAATAAATCCTTCATGATAACTACACCAAAATTACGGCCCCAATAGGTGGCATCCATTAAAACTACTACAGGATGAACAAGAAGGTTGGGAAGTTCTTCTTTATAAGTTTTAGTGAGTTTTCTATAAATAGTTCTGGTTGAAACACCGTATTCCTGGGATAGATCTTTGACTGTTAGATTACCCTTGGAATAACGATTGTTGACAATGGTATTGGTAAGACGCTTATGTCCAACAAAGCTCCTCTTACAGCTTTTACAATACCAGCGTTGACTACCATTAAGATGACCACGTTTTATAGTCGATTTTGAGCCACAATAAAAGCAGATTTTTGGGCTCTTCCATTAAATGCGTAGATTGTTAATAGAATGAGAATAATCCACATACCATTATATGATTACCTACAATAAGATGGTTATATAAAGGGGGATAAACTACATGATAAACGTAATTAGGTGCGATATCTATCTTGTCTTCTACAAACAACTTTTTCTCTTATTACTTGAAGGTTGTAAATTATTTTTGTGCGTGTCAAACCCAACACATGCTCTTTTGGCTTCTCAAAGACGCCTAATTAGCTTGCAAAATATGCCCTTTAAGGCTCTTACTAACGCCCTTTTGAAGTCCAATTAAGCACCTTTTATTTTACTACTTTATAACTAATTGACTTGCTGATGGTTACAGAGCTGCTTTGTATATGTATTTTTACCGTTAGTTATAGATGTTTTCTTTGAAATTATATAATGATTTTTCAAACCCTTATCTACATATTTTCGAAGTCTAAAAAGAAATGATTTTCAATGTCAGAGGATGATAATAGGATAGATAGTTAACAGTCTTATCCATGTTTTTGTTTGATGAGTAACTATGGTTCGTACGTTAAAGCAATACGAAAAGCGTCCACACATTTAACGGAAGAACCATTTTTTTTGCCATAAAATATAAATAAAACAAAGATAATGATTATTAGATAGGTACAAGGATTTTAAGCACATTTTTGTCATATAGACCAATATCCACTAGTTCATAGTACATTATACTGTAAATTATTTGCTTATATCTACAAGTTTTTGTACTTTTACATTATAAATTATTGCTGTCCGGTAAACCATTTTCAGATATAAAAGTTAAGAGTTAAAATCCTCTCTTGGATTTCGGCCTTTTGTTACTTTTGTTTTCTTCACAAAACTTCAGTAAAATGGGCAAAAGTACACATTTTATCGGACAGCCAGTCTATAATCAGGTAATTAGGGTGTCCAGTTTGATGTTCCGAAAAACAGATGCTGAAATCACCCATTAAGTTGTTAATACAATGCTCTGATATTTAACGTTTTAAGCAACGAAATGGTTCTTTAACATTTACACAACTCATTGATTTTTAGTAACTTTGGATGTAATTTTAAGATACATAAATCAATGAAAAAGTTAGATTCAAACCAAGATGAAGAGTCACTCCAGGAGGAGGTAAAACGTCTTCGTAAAGAGAACAAGAAACTTGAATCTCAAAAAGACAAGCTCAAGGCCAAGTATGACAAAGCCCAGAAAGAGCTTTTAAAAAAAGACGTAAGGAAGATAATATTGACCAAAGAACAAAATCGATTACTCTCGAGCCTGTTCCCGGACATAGATTCCCTCTTATAGTCATTCAACTCTGTGTCTTAATCTACATGCGTACGCCATGTGAGCTGCGGACAGTGGTGACAATCCTGGAGATCTTCGCCGAGCTGCTAGGTGATGCTTTCGGAAAGGCCCCGTGCTACAACACGGTTGAGAACTGGGTGAAAAAACTTGGTCTCTCTGTCTATCAGGATGACCAGTCATGCAAGGACAAGAAGTTCGCAATGGTCGTTGATGAGAGCATTGCCATAAACGGCCAGAAACTTCTCCTGACTCTTGGTGTTCCTTCCGAGCATCAGGGTCGTCCTTTAAGACACGAAGATGTTACGGCCCTTGACATGTCGGTCAGCAAGAGCTTCAACGGCGATGACGTTCAAGACAGAATAGAGGCGGCAGAGAAATCCGCAGGAAGCGCTTCCGATTACATCATAAGGGACAAAGGCCGTAATCTGGTCAAGGGCATCACAGACTCCGGGCATATATATCATGCAGACATCAGTCATTCCATGGGTGTGATTCTCAAGGAGGTTTATGGGAAACTATCTGATTTTATGGAGCTTATAATACTCCTTGGCAAGAAACGATTGCAGTATCATCTGACCGACAAGGCATACTTGCTACCTCCCAACATGAGAGCTGTATCACGATTCATGAATATGTCCTCATGGGTTCTTTGGGGTAATGAGATGCTTAATAGCTATGATACTCTTCCAAAGAAAATGCAGGAAGGGTATGCCTTCATAAAGGATTATGAGTCCCTGTTAAGGGAACTACAGACGGTCATTTGTGCTGTAAGACACGTCGAGACCATCTGCAAGAACGAAGGCTTCTCGATTATGACAAGCAGGAAGTGCAAGTCCTACATCATTACTCACGTCTTAGGGAATGCACACTATCGGCAGGCACGCGTTGGCATCGAGATGCTTGAATACTTCAATAGGGAAGAAGCGCCTCTCTCTGGCAACATGAGCATCAATTTATCGTCCGACATCATTGAATCTACTTTTGGCATCTGCAAGAGCAAGAAGTCACCGAACAAACTGTACGGCGTGACCTCTTTCGTTCTGACGATACCGTTATATTCTAAAGTCGCGAATAAATCCGTTACAAAAACAATTAAAATCAAAGAGCGCATTGTAAATGTTAAGCTGAAGGACATCAGTGTCTGGTCAACCGAGCACCTGACCAAGAACTGGGTTACAGAACGAACCAAAACGCTTAGGAAAGTGAGCTAAAATGGGTATAACGAACTGGACACCCTATCAAGTAATAAAAAATGACCATTTCTGTACTCGAGATTTTGAGTGAAGAAATAGTCTTTCCTTTGCCTTTAGAAGAACCCTACTTATAGATTGAAAGTTGTCAAGTTATTAATTTGCATTTTAACACATCCTCCTACCAGTTGCGCAAATACATATCTACCTTGATTCATACCAAGCTTATTAAACGTCTGCTTACAATTTGTAAGTAGGTGCAAAATTAGTCGTTTCAAAACCTCCGAGTGACTTTAGACCTGAATATTGTGTATTAAAAGGGGACTTGAGCAATTGTTAATGATTTTTCGTGGACACTAGTGATGCTGAATTATAGTTTTTAAAGGATGACTAAATACAAAGTCTCTTTGAGCAGTTACATAAAGATTGGGATAGATTGACTACCCAGGTAAAAGCTCCACCAGAAGAGTTGTCATTGTTCTAGGAGGCTTAAAAATTGAAATCAGAAATAATAATGCGTATTTCTGCAAAATTGAGAGAGAGTATTGCTGTATATAGAGATTTTAATGGACAGCAATAATTCCGAAAGCACTGTGCACGATAAATTCCTTTCAAGGTTTGTGTATTACTCGACCGTAGAAAAAAGGCTTTTCACAATCTCCAAGGCTTATAGTATTGTCAACTAATGTAACATAATTTAGGGCTATCTTACATTGAAGGTGATTATTAATATATGAGACAGTAGACTTGGAATAAAAATATTATCTTTTATTGCTTCCAGTTCCACGTATTAATATATTCTTGTAGTTGATCTTTTCTCATCTGACAAATCTTTATTAATTCTTGTATGTTATTTTTATCACGTTCTAGTCCACAAGTCGAATTTATACCTCGCGGATGATACATATGAAATAAAAATCCCTGTATGCGCTTAATTGGTTCATTTAAGATTTCCATTCTTTTTAAGCGTTCTGCATCTTCTGGTCCCCAACCATAAAAGTTTTCATTCTCTCCCCCATCTTTTAAATAGCGTTGCTTGTTTACAACAAAAGCACCACCTGCAGAAGGGCGTCCTATACACAATGTTTCTAATTCTGAACATGGCTTGTCATGCAAAAAAGTTAGTACATCTTTTCTTATTTTATTACTTTGTTCAATACCTAGGAAAAGGAAACGTCCATCGTACGGGTAACAAAAAGTTATCCCATTTTTGATAGCCTTCACGGCTTCATTAATTTGGGATCCATCCAAGATAACATCGGTATCCCAAACACCAACAATATTTGTTTTTGATAAATTCAACAGATTATTTAAATAATGAGTTCTATGAAAAATAGGATTATTGTCTTGAACAAATAAATAATCTAACCTATTATTTATTTCATTACAATAATACCGTTGTTCAGTATCTGCTTCCAAAATAATAATAAAAGCATTAGTTGTATTCAATAACGAGAATAATACCACATCAAGATTCTCTTTTCTCTCTTTGGAATCAATTCGAACGGGTATTACTATTGTAAGTTCTGAAGTTAAATCCATGGCTTTAATATTTTTAATGATGGAATTCCCAATAATTCATAATTGTCAGTAATTGGACAATAAGAATCTACCAACTTATGCAAACATATTGATATCAATTTCTCTATTTTAGAATTTAAAACATCTAGATTATATAAACGTGTAAGGAGGAAATAACTATCATTATAGTTCTGTTGATCGGTTGTTTTTAAAATCATATCTTCTAACCAATCTAACATATAAATCAAATACTCTTTCAATTTTAAGATTATTATAGTATCATTGTCATTCATTCTTTTTTTCAAGCGACAATATAAATAGTATCCAATCCCACAAATGCCTTTATCTAAGTTGAGATTATTAATAGTACGGGAATCTATTAAATTCATAACCCAAAAATCTAATTCTGATAAGATTTCGTTACTATCTGTATCAACGAAGCCATTATTGATTATATATTCAAAACCGCATCCAATCCCCAATAATCCGTTATCAAAAGTATAAGGTAAATTTAATGAAACCTGATTATAAACAGCATCAATTAATTTCAAAGATTCTTTTGTGTATTCTTCGTTTTGCGTGATGCGTGACAAATGCAGCAAATAAATTGCAGCACCCATTTTCCCATGCCAAAGACCAATGTTTGATGAACTCTTAGACTGTTCTACAAAATTTTCAATATATAACTGTAGAAACTTATTTTTTATATTCATAACATAATTATTTTAGAGCTTCAATAACCATCGTTTCCATTTCGTTAAATTGATTTGGTATAGATTTAGAATGTCTTTCTACTCCCGTTAATTTATTGTATTTACTCTTACCAATTTCTTTTCTACTCACATTTCTAAAGCCTATTACCTTCAAAAGAAACTCTAGTGTTTCATAAGTAAATATTATTTGATGTCCCCAATCCTTATGAAAATTATTAATTACATATATGTGATTGATTTCTGTATTTGAAAATTGACTGTTACTTATATTTTTTAAAAAACTATTTAGGGCCCACTTTACATAATTTTGGTTGTATATTTCATGGGGGCTTTGATATATTTTATGTAAAAAATCTAAATCAGGTGTCGCTATTCTTAAAACACCTCCTATTTTCAAAGTACGATAACTTTCTTTTAATAGATTGATTACACCTTCAAAGTGAAGATGTTCAATTAAATGCTCTGAAAAAACAAATTGAAATACGTCATTGTCAAATGGGAATTTCTCGCTAGCATCCAAAAACAATATTTCATCATTCATGGGATCAATGTCTGAATTAAGCCAATTAGATAAAACGTTATTACCACATCCAATTTGCAAACAATATTCACTGTTAGTTTTGAAATAGTATTTTATTATCTTGTGACTTTTTTTCTTTATTTTTTTTATAATAATATCGTATAATACATTATTAATCTTGGCATTCACAACTAGTGTAAATGATAAAAATTGCATATAGAAATTATATTTTTTTTTCATGCTCTTTTGTTTTAATTGTTAAATAAATTCTTTATAGGCATAAATAAACGTTCTAGCAATCGTAAATCATCAGTAATAATATCTGCAGTACCTACCATTTGCTGTGTTACAGGAAGAGTTCTACCATAATTAGTAACTATACCATTTGGAAATTCCATTTCTACCACATAAAATCCAGCGGTACTAGGAACGCTTGATATACTCGTTACCTTTCCTCTTAAGTACCCAAATTCCTGATAGGGAAAATTGTTTATACGAACATTAGCCCTTTGCCCTATTTTAACTTTTCCCGATCCATAAACTGGAAGTAATGCTTTTCCAACAGGTGTTTTTTGATGTAATGGTGTAACCGTAAAAATGGTTTCTCCAGCTTTTACGCTTTGATTGTTACGCCATATTCCAACCTGATTAACAACACCATCTATCTGGCTCACCACTAAATAACTTTGCTTCCAGGCATTAATATGAGCTAATAACGCTTCTGAGGCATTTTTTACAGAAAGTTGAGATTTAACTATTTTTTGAGGGGTGAACTTCTTAAGGGATAAATGATAATCATATAAGCTATTAATAAAATTAGCATAAAAAGGTTGAATGTCTCCCAAGGATAATGGCCGACCGTAAATAAATTTTTCAACCATTTCTGTCGAATATCCATTCTTACACCATTCACGCATTAAATAAATTAATTTCTGCACATCTTCAGTTTTTGCTGAATTTTGAATAACTGCTAATGGAGTTTGTGCTTTGACGTTCTCATTATCTTTTATAAATAGCGTATCAATATTTCCAGTTGATTGGGAAATGATACTAGCGGGTGGATTCGTTGAAGTTAAAGTAATGTTCACTTTTATAATATCAGGATATTTGTAAAACCAACTCCCTACTAATAATACCAATATGATTATAAAGAGTATGGTTATACCATAACGAAGTATCCAAGAGGGGATCTCACTCATTATTTCCTGTACCTCTTCACTGAGAAGATCTATTTCTTTGTCTATTCTTTCTTCTTTACACATATAATCTACATCATTAATGCCCCAACTCTAACTGATTTTTCACTAATTCAAAATATTTCCCTTTCAATGTGGTTAATTCTGAATGTGTACCTTCTTCTACCACTTTCCCAGCATCTAACACGATAATTCTATCCGCATCTTTTACAGTACTTAAACGATGTGCAACAACGACAACCGTTTTCCCCTTATAGAACTCATGTAAATTTTCCATAATTTCCTTTTCATTATTTGCATCCAGAGCATTCGTCGCTTCATCAAAAAAGATAAATTCAGGATTTTTATAAACTGCGCGCGCAATTAAAATACGCTGTCGCTGTCCTTGACTAATCCCATTTCCTTCCATACCTATCCGGGTATTATACCCTAACGGCAAAGAATTAATGAACTCTCGAATATTTGCAACAGTAACAGCATAGCGAAGTTTTTCGATATCGACATGTTCATTTCCTACACTAATGTTATGTGCAATAGTATCAGAAAAGATAAATCCATCTTGCATTACCGAGCCAGTTTTACTACGCCATATATGAGGATTAATAACACTTAAAGGTGTCTCTCCAACTTTAATGGTTCCCTTGTTGGGCTCGTAAAAACCTAATAACAATTTGATCAATGTAGTCTTTCCACTACCGCTTGCTCCTACAATTGCAGTTACTTTTTTTTGTGGAATATGAAGAGTAACATCGTTTAATACATAATCCCAATCTGCACCATCATAGCTAAACGAAAGATTTTCTATGGAAATATCTTTTTTGTCTGGAAGAATCGTTAGTTTACTCTCGATATTTTCTTCTTCGTCTTCTTTCTCGTGGACTTCATTTAATCTTTCCAAACTAATTTGTGCATCCTGAAATGAGCGTGCAAAGACTATAAATTGTTCGATAGGTGCAGATAGTTGACCTATAATATATGTAAGAGCCATCATCATACCTAATGACATTTGACCTTCCACAACAGCTTTAGCCGCAATAAATGAAATAACAATATTAGTCGTTTGACTAAAAAATACAGATCCAACTTGTTGAATTTGACTAAGAGCTAATCCTTTTACCCCTATTTTAAATAGTTTAACCTGGATACGTTCCCATTGCCATCTTTTTTGTTTTTCACAATTATTTAACTTTATTTCTTGCATTGATGTGATAAGCTGGATAAGGTTACTCTGTTCTCCTGCAGATTGAGCAAAACGTTTATAATCCAACTTGCGGCGATACTTCATAAAAAAAAGTATCCAAGTTACATACAATATATTTCCTACAAAAAATATTGCAAGAATAATCAAATTGTAGTAAGCTAGAGCAAAAGCAAATATGAAGAAATTAATAAAAGAGAAAAGTGTTGTAATTGAACTACCAGTAAGGAAAGACTCAATACGTCCGTGATCCCCAATACGTTGCATAATATCACCTGTCATTTTTGTATCAAAATAGCGTAGCGGTAATTTCATTAACTTCCTCAAGAAATCAGATATTAGGGCGATGTTTATCCGCGTATTGACATGTAATATTATCCAGTTCTGGATAAATTCAACGGAAAGTCTAGCAATAAAAGTCACTAGTTGTGCTATAAGTATCAGTAAAATAAAATTTAAATTTCCTTCTACTATACCTACATCTACCATTGACTGGGTTAAAAATGGAAAAATTAGTTGAAGTATGCTTAACACTGACATTCCTATCAAAAGCTGTAATAGTTGCTTTTTATATGGAGATAGATAATGTAAAAAAAACAGTAAGCTTCTGCTTCGATTGTTTTCTTCAACATCTTCTTCATGCTTGAAAAACTCAGGACTGGGTGCTAACAATAATACAGCTCCCTTTTCTTCACCATCTTTCGTTGTACTAATCCAGCATTTCTTAAAATCTTCTTCATCATATTTTATTAGTCCCAACGCCGGATCTGCAACATACATACGATAACTACTTCTTCTACTTTCTTTTATGTCATAAAGTACGATAAAATGGTTTTGTTTCCAATGTACAACACATGGTAATGGGGCTTCTTCTGCTAATTGCTTAAATGTTATCATTACACCAGATGTTCGAAAACCAATATGTTCAGCAGCATTACTTATACCCAACATAGATACTCCTTCACGAGTGATAAACGATTGTTGTCGAAGTCTTTCAAGACTATAGTGTCTACCATAGTATTTAGCTATCATACGTAGGCAGGTGGGACCACAATCCATTGCATCAAGTTGGGAATAATAGGGAAATTTTTTTGTCATTGGAGTAATAACCATTTATTATTTATATATTATGTCATAAGAAAAAGATCTCATGTATTTGTATTCAGACAAAAGCTTAATGCCGATACCTGAGAGCCCATGCAACCCTAACTTCTGCTTTTCCAATGATATTCTTTTTGGAATATCAAGGAATATTAAATCAGTAAGATAGATAGGGAAAACCATTTTTTCATCTATGTAAAGTATCAATTTTATATATATATCAATACTATCACATTTAATCACCCTGGTATTTATAATGTCTTTTACTTTCTTATATAATTGCTCTAAAAAGAAGTGGTTAAATGGATTTTTGTCTTTTGACATGTATAACCTTAATAATACATAAAGACTTATTCCTCCTAACCCATAGAAAAGATTTATATCTTGAATTGCAGAAATATTGACTCCTTCAACTTTCTTGTCAATTTCTTTTAGAACAATGTTAATATCTTCACTTAAACAAGATTTGTTTGTAAGGTATATCAATCCCAGACCTATTCCACAATATCCAGAATATAAATTGAAAGAATAATTTTCATCGATGGAGGAAACAACTTCATCTAATATTAAATCTGCAATATTTTTATAACTAGCTTGTTTTGAGAAAATCGAATATTGATACAAATACAATGCAATGCTTAATTTCCCCTCATATAGACCAATATCAGTCAATTTATAATGATGATAAACTATAAAATTTGCTATTTGCTCTAGTTTCTTCTCGGGTTTTTTTATCCATGATTTAAAAAAAATATTGCTATTATTAAATGACTCGAATGTGAAAAAATCATGCTTTATTTTTTGTTTATACTCTTTTTTTAAACTTAATATTTTATCTTTGTTTTCGTACAATTTGTATAAAGATTCATTATAAAAAAGCGGCCGAGAAATCTTCATGTCATTAAATATATAATTTCTCAGCTCGTCAGGCAATAATAAAGTGGATACTAATAAGCAATTATAATAATAATGAACAGGCTGGAATGAATATGGCACAGGTCGCTCTTCGGTACGATAAATATGGCCTACGCATATATTCTTATCCAAAAGACACATGCCTCCCTCAAGCCATACTTTGAGACTAATATATGGTTCGTCAAAACCGTATAATTCTAAACCGTGTAATCCATTTAGATAGGTCCAATACTTCTTACTACAAGCATATGCAGCACCTAAAACACAGGGAATTTTATATAGATTTGAGGACAAATAATTGATCGTTCTTTTAGTATTCCACAAAGGCGATAATAATTGCGCATTTTTTTTATCATAAAAATTAATAATGGCCCCATAATAATTTACTTTGTGTACTTCTTTGACTTCTCCATCAACATATTGTAAAGCCTTATTATCGCAACAAAGCAAGATTCTTTCATTCTTACTTAGTGTTTCTATAATTCTTTTCGCCCATATCCTATCATAAAATCTCATATGTGCATCTAGTAATAAAAAAAACTTTGTTTTACATTTCTCAATCGCGTAATCTCTGCATCTAGCTATACCCAGCCTTTTAGTAAGTTTATAATAAGTTACAGGAAATTTCTCCTTAATAAAATCATAATCGAAACCATCATCTGATGCATCATTTATCACAATAACATCAATTAAATTACTATCTGCAGTATCAAAAATACTTTTTAAAGTATTTTCAACTTCTTCCTTCTCGTTTAGGAAACTTATTATGATCGTTAATTCTTTCATCTTGTTTTAATTTAGCAAGAATGTTAAAAATATCAAATATTTCAAAGTCACACGAAATTTTGTCATTTACTCATATAAAGACTTATTTTCTTAAAATTCATATTAAGCACATTGTAGAACCTAAATATTATTCTTTAATTCCGCAACACTGTAATTTATATTTTATAAGAAGCTAAGCTACAAAAGTAACCTAGGGTTTTGTCATGCCATTAGATTCACCTAACTTAGTGTTGCATAAAACTAGACAAATCTTCAATAGACATGGCAAAAATACATATAAAATCCGAGAAACTCACCCTAATTAGAGGAATTTTGTCAATTATGGAGTAGTTCGATACTCCTTTGTCTAAAACGATAGACTCCACTTTGAGACTACGTAGCACATCGTACGGCTACCAATATAGTAAAGGGCTCCGCTCTCTGATGTACGTGTATATCAGCGGTAGTTCATACATTGAAGACGTGACAATGCACTTGATGAAGCACCTGTACTTGCACCCAAGTATCCGCACATGTATACTATATTCAATGGAAGAGCTGGCATGTGACAATACAACATACACTTCGGCTACTGGCAAGCAATACAATTTCAATGTCGCCGATGCAATGAATAACTTGTTAGTAAACGCCTTGCTTTCAAAAGGGCAACTAAAGAGCAACCAAGAATACAGCTTTGATTTCAAGCACCAGCTCATCGAGATCAAAAAGTACGATGCTAAACCAACTTACAGAAGTTCTTGGGATATGGTCTCAGCATTGCCGTAATAAACGACATGATAGCTGGTATAAAGAATAGGAACACCAATATGCGTTTCAACCAGAAAGATACATTGATGAAAATCTTCAAGAGGCTGGTGGATTCGGACATTTGCGCTTGCCGTGCATGCATAGATTGTGGTTCATGGGCGGAGGAAATTGTAGAGACAGTTGAGCAACATTGCAGACATTTCCACATCTGTGCCAACAGAGGCACTTCACTTTACTATTCAATGTTAGCTTTGACAGCCTGGAAGAAGAAAGAAATCATCGATATCAAGTTTGAGCTGAACTCCATTATTTTCGAAAAACGGAAAACAAAGTCGTTTTGCTTTATTGTACAGAGGCAGAGAAGGAGGGACCGCAACGTTTACCTTTGAGAGGAGACATAAACTAACAAATGCATACTGACCAAGACAATGGGTCAAGCACAAAGAACATCATAGTATTCTACAAGCTCTGTAACGGCAAGGAACGTGTCTCTGCCGATGAACAACGTATTTGACTAGAACCGACTGCTCAAGTCGTTCATGACACAGAATATGGTATTTTTACTTATGACAACTCTCATCAGAAACTTCCACATAATAATTATGCAGAGGCTGGATTCCAAGAAGTGTGTCTTGCACGCCAACAGCCGCATCAATACATTTGTTTTCAACTTTGTATCTGTGTCGACCAAGTAGATTATGACATCACACCAGCGCGTCTAAATGTTTACAAAGGCAACTATCAGTTTAAGACAGACTTTAGCAAAGACGAGTTCTTTGTGAAATAATCCGTGCGTATTGCCTCAAGTCGCTTTGTGAGGTAAAGAGGGGGGGCTTATGTCAGAAAAACCGTCATTACACATTGTACTGATAAAAACAAAAGATACCCTTTCTTACATGCACAAAGTTTTTTACTCTATAAAGTTGCGGGTTTGGGGGGATTAAGATAACCCTTTTAAAATTTACATAAGAAAAGACGTGATATCTTTAAAAGTGAATTGCAATTGAGCATACTCTTTTAATTATCTTTCTTAAAATAGAATTAGTTTAATTTATAATCTGATAAACGAACAGACGTTTTTATATATGTCAACATAATCATTTCTATTTCCAGTTTGAGGTCAATGGATCATAGGTGCATTTTTGGGGTTTTGAATATATATTATTTGGATTTGACAAATGTGCTCTGCAGTCTGTACACACAGGCCTAAGTTCACAATCTTTACATACTTCTATTTTTTCTTTATTAATAGTCCATAGTTCTCTGAACTGCTTTGTCATAATAACATCCTTTATTCTCACATTTTCTATATTCCCATATGAATGTTTAAAAGAAGGACAGTTTTTAATATTTCCGTCATAATCTATTGAAACTTTTCTGTTTAGACAACCATTATATAACCTATTCTCCATATATGAATCCATTGTTGGTATAATAAAATATTCTGGAGATATAACACCACAATCCTTGCAAAAATCTAAATCTCTTTTTATAAAAGAAATATTATTAAATTTTAAAGTAGTGAGATCTTTAAATGAATTATAAATTGTAAAACGAATAAAAGGATATTGCTTTACTATAGCAATTAAATCTTCAAGCCGATTTTCTTGTACATCTTCTTTTATAACAAATTCAATATGCGAAAAACGCTTATCTATTGCATGATGTATGATCTTATGAAAAATATCTGTACCTACTACCGAGTAGAACCTAATTTGAATCTTTTCACAAAACAAATCGTTTAATTCGATAAATATTTTTTCAAAATTATGAATTTTGTTTTTAACATCAATTATTGCATTCGATATTATCGAATAACAGTCCCATTCAACATTTATAGGTGGAAATAAAGATACATCTTCTACAAAAGTACCTAAATCTTTCGATACTAAAAACATAATTAATTCTTGAAAACTCTCAACAGTTACCTCATCCTCACACATTAATAATACTTCTCTAATTCGATATAAACTAATTGTAGAGAGAATATCATAAAACTGAGTATCAAAAAAATACATTTGCTGATTTGTAATATCTAATATAGAACTTTTAACAAGTCCTCTAGAAAGAAAACAATCAGAATAAATTATAAAATATTTGTCTAAATTTTTATGTATAATGGAATAATCTTTCATTTTTTAGATTTTAGATATGGGTTTCTGCAACTCGTAATAGACGATTGTCCCTTGCAGCTCTTTATTATATCTGTATGCATGAATAAATTTATCGGGTTTTGGATTTTTTATATATAATATAAAATTATATATTAATGGATAATAAGGCCTATACCTTTTGCTTATCATTCCTAATTTAAATATTTTTAGATTATTTTCAGTTTTCATCTCTTTTACAATATATTTGCTATTTTCCTTTCTAGATAATAATTGCATGGGTAGGAAGTCATTGCAAATTGACCTACAGGATTAATTTCGAGAAAATAATAGCTATTATTCTCATCTACAATAATATCAACAGAACCTGTATTCAAATCTAATTTCTTAAATAAAAGAAAAAGTTTATTTTCTATATCTTGCGGTAAAGTGTATGGCACCATTCTCATTTTCTTATGAGAATATATGGGCTTTCTGTAATCAGTAACAGTTTCGTTTATCTTTTGTGATAAAATAGCCATAGAATAAACTTCCTCATTTAATATAAAACATCTTAATTCGTATTTCTTTTTTATTTCTTTTTGAAATAATGAGGGGTAAAACTGTTCTGGTATTCTATTAAAAAAAGAAGGTTGAATCCTCTCCACGTATGAGTAATAGTTAGCTTTCTCAGAAAAATAGTATACTCCTCCTTGACTTATTGGTTTCGTTATATAAAAGTCATTTTTATTTGTGTTTAAAAGGTTTTGTAAATCTTTTTTTTGTGTAAGCACATAAGTATCTGGTATTAACAGACCAATTTTTTGTGCAAGACTTAAGACTTCTAGTTTATTTACAACATTTGATTCGGACAAACCTAGTTGTTTGATTTTAGACAAAGCAAAAAAAGAATGGATGTAATTTATGAGAAATTTAGCCTCTTCATTTACTACGGATTTAATATATACATTATTATTTTCCGTTGGAAGTAACTTATGCTTTGTAGAAAAGTCAATACCCAAACCCACTTTAGAAAATCCATCTCGTCTATTCCAAACAGATGTAACATCTGCTAAATTAATGTATTGTGAATTAATTGAAACAATAATTTGATTAGAGTTTAAATCACAAGATATAAACTTTACATTATTATCATTTACATTTCCATGAATAACAATATATTCTTTCCCTAGATATTTGAGCCATTTCCCAACTTCATGCGTTGAAGCATCATCTGTCCTCCCCAAAATTAAAATCATATAATCTAAAGATTACGTTCTACGCTTATTTTTAACTATAAAAAAAGGGAAGTTTAACTTCCCTTTTTTTAAAGTCGAATTAATTACCATTCATATTCTGTCATGGTAATAAACTCAGTAGGCACCTCTCCAGTATTAGTTACTTCTCCAACTGAAGAAGTATGAGAAACACCATTACCTGTGGTTATTTGACCACCACGAATGTTCTTTTGAGAACTAAAATCTAACGCGCTCGATGTAAAGTTTCCGAGCTTTAACTTTTTTAATTTCTTTTCCATTGTTTTTTAATAATAAGTTGTTTTTAGTCCTAATTATATTAGGTATTCCTTAAATCGTTACAAAGTTATACAAAAACATGATAATAAAAGGATTATCACATAAAAATTATAATTATTTTATACTTGAGGTTAAATTCTACATAAGTACTTTATAAAAGTAACTTATTAACTAAAGTTTCCCACCCCTTAAAACACAGACTCTCTCATTTAGCTGTGCCTATTGTTCCCCATATCCATTAAGTTATAATATCTGGCTAATAGAAGTTATGTAGTCTGTCCATATACTTCATCCCATTTTTCCATTACTTCCTCCATTACAAGAATTTTGATTATCAATTTGTCGTTGCCGCTGATTGTAGTCATAAGGTGTTGGGCGTCACTTTAAGCGTTTCTCTAAAAACACGAAAAATGAGTTCGATACAGACAAGAACTCGTTTCAATAACATGAGTGCCATGAAACTTACTCTCCATGTCTGAAAAGAGTTTACTCATGGTTTTATCTTACGCTTACATATACCCTATATCCTCTAGTCAAAATACGGAAGAAATGAAAAGAAAGAATCAACTCCAAAACGGAAACTCTGTCATGTTTCTCTATTGACAGGCGAGATAACTAGTGACCGATTTTAATTATTCAGTTATAAGGTGTGTAATATATCATAGATTATCAATAAGTTACGTATTCAGATACATACAAGTTCTAATGAAGAATGTCATTACGCGCCTTACTGTCACAATATCACGCTTATAAGTTCATGAATTTCAACGTGCATTATCGCTAAATATTTAAGACCGATACCAAACTTGCCAAAAAGATGAAATAACTCATAACTCATTCGGGGTTAACACTCAACAGTTTGGATAACTCACTTATTTTCTATAGTTTTGCCTCCATAACAGTATTATTGTATTATCCTTAAAATCAGTTGTTTAACGATTACTAATTTATAAAAATCAACAAACTGTTCTTTTTCTATCTTTTATTAAGGTGAGAAGCTTTGGCATTAAGATGCTCCTTATTTTATAGAGGCATTTAAGGTCTAAGTATCTTTATATATAGAAGTTCGGATAATTATAAAAATTAGATACTTGATGAATGCCTGATAAATAAGCCTCAGCACGTTCAAAATGTTGTGTTATTAGATGAGGATTATCCTTATTCCCTTGTGTTATATCAGAATATCCGAATTCTTTTTGACGAGATATAAATGGATAAAGCGTCATCTTATTATTTGACAACTTTGAAATGACACCATCTGCCGTATCATTATCTTTGAATTGATAATTCAATATTTTTTGATAAAATTTTTTATAAATCACAATGAACTGAGTACACCAAAACCAATCTACCCAATAACGATTTATAGAAACGGGCACAGCATATCCTAGCCCGCCAATTCCACCAGAAAGAATATCGGCTCCTTGTTCATGTGCTAATACAATATTATCAAACAGATATTTTTTTCTGTAATGTTCTGTGAAATAATGATCATCTTCACAAACTAATATGACATCATTATCTTCTTCTATGGCTTTTTTTATAACTTTAACAATACTATTCCATAATCCAATCGCTCCAATAGGATGATAACACGCCTCAACGAAGGTAATATCAAATTCTGGCTTATTTTTAAATTCATTTATAATGTGTTTTTTTCGCTCTTCCCGCTCTTTTAAATTAATAACATATGTGGGAATATAGAACTCGTTTTCATCTTTTGATACTTTCATTGTTCTCTGTTTTTTTTCTATTAATTTTTCTAGTAGATGACTTGCCTTCTCTTCCCATACTTTCCAATTAAGGCGATTTTCAAACTCTTTACGGGATGATATTCGAAGTTGTTGATATTTTTGTGGATCTTTCCAAAGCTGAAATATTTTCTTCGCATAATCACTTGAGGTTGCTTTACTTGAAAGCAAATATCCATTTTTGTTATTTATGACGACTTGATGGACACCCCCGACATCTGCAGCTAATGATGGTATTCCATATGCAGATGCTTCACAGAAAACAATGCCATAACAATCAAAGAGAGTAGGATGAACTAAAAAATGTGTTTTTTTTAAGATTTTATCTAACAATTCTTTGTCTTCTTTTTTAGATTTGTCAATAAAGGGAATAATATGAAGATTTTCATCTGTTGCGTCTAAATGTGGGGGATTACATCCTATAATCGTCAATGAAGAAGCAATATCTCTTTCTTTTAAAAACAAATATGTTTGGTACACTTTTTCCCCACCTTTTTTTTCCCAATTCTTTCCTATGAAAAGTAAATTACAACAATCCATATTAGTCATGGGTATATGCAGTGGAATATCTTTTGTGTTCAAATTTGCACCAAATTCAACTACCTCAATTTTATCTGGATTTTCTCCATAGTGATTGATGGCATTGGTTTTTGCCCAGTTTGAAGAGTATAAGAGTAAGTCTGCATTTTTTATGGCCTTTTGTTCAATTACTTCTGCTACTTTTTCAAAATAGTTGCAATTAACACCTAGGTAATCTTTCAATAAATCAAAGGTTGTATCGTTAATATAGACAATCGGTAGGTCTGTTCTTAGATGAGATATAAAAAAATAATCACGCGCAATAATTAAATCATATTTTGAATTCTTTTGGAGTGATATGGAAAGATTATTACCAATAATTTCAGCATACAGTTCTGGCAAGAAAGGAATATCATACCCTCTTTGAACTTGATGAAATTGCCTAGAAACATCTAACAAATCATTTCCAAACCAATGTACGGTGTTATTTATACCTAATGATTTAAATAGATAGAATAAGGTACCAGACCAATTATTTATATTATGTGGATTTAAAGACGAAAGAAATAAAATATTCATACTAAAGTTTTATTAAATTATTTTACGAATACTTTCAATTGATGATTTTAGAGCTAATCATTTTTTTATTAACATCTTAGTTAAGAAGCGCTGTCGGAATGCAAATAATATGGTCATTATACCGAAGTCGTCTTAAATTCTAAAATGCTATACAAGTTGGGAGATTTTTATAATCTTTGTGATGCTAAACCAAGATAAACACTCCTCATCATATATGAAGTACTATACAAAGATACAGTAAATTGAAATATTGCCATACTTGTGAAGGCGAAAAACGCAATTATACTACAAAAAGGCCTTATTTGAGGCCATTGAGTGTATTCTTTACAAGTTAAAAATATACTTAATAATCAAATGTACGACATATAACATCAAGGTAACGCAAGCACAGGTGCTTCTTTCTGTCTGAAAGGCATCCATGGAGTTTATTTCTATTGCTTTCTATACCAATAGTACAGCGTAAACGTGATTAGTGAGAGAAATACCACATTGCCTATCCTGATGCTGGCAAATATCCTGTTGGGAAGACCTCCTTTGGGGCAATACTTTTAAAGATAATCAAAGATATTACTGAAAAAAAGATACAACCCATCTGTCTAACAATTTAGGTACTGTTCTGGCAAATCCATTCCTTGAAATCTCCCCATACAGCAGCGTACAGGGATTATATTCCAATTCGATGGCTATTTGCCGCTTAAGAGCTGTCCACACTCGCAGCATAGACACCAGGAACTGGTTGCACGAGCCGATGTGCTATTTCTATGGATACAAAGGTAGTATATTTTTTCTAAAATCTCATATTTTTAATGAAATAAAAGTCCAACGAATTGATTTTCAATAGAATTTCCTGTATTTTCCTATACATTCCCATTATTTCCCTTGTTCAAAATCGCATGGTTTATACTTATAACTTTGCTGTTCGATAACGATTTATTCACTCAATAACAAATAATTATGGAATCAAATAGCAATGACAATTACGTGCTGGTCTTGGAAGACCGCACAGAGGTAAAGAACGAAAAGGAAGCAGGAAAACTTTCTGTTGTTTCTGGTATTGACGACAAGGGAAACCTTAAAACCACCGAGGCAATCGCTGCTAACCAAGCGGCATTCTTGAAGTTCAACAACAAGGACGGACTTCTCAAAAACTTCATGACCAACTTCCTCAAACAGTTCAACAATCCGACTCATTTCGGGTTGTACAAGGTCGTGGCAGACAATGTGGAGCAAGGCGTGGACAATCTCCGTACCATGCTACAAAGCCGCGAGAAGCAGGATAGCAAACAGCAGCTGGCTGAGATGGGCATTCCCTTTGAGGACTATTTGCCTCGGCAGAAAAATGCCACCGCTATCGACCCTGAAAAGGTGGATTGGAAGATGCTCGACAATCTCGGTCTTTCCCGCGAACGCTTAGAACAGAACGGAGAATTGGAGAAACTGCTTAACTGGCAGAAGACCAACCTCGTAACGCTTGCCGTACCTATTGGAGACACTACTATCTACACTGAAGCACGCCTTGCGTTCCGTACGGATGATAACGGCAATATCGGTTTGGCAATTCATCCTTTGAGAAAAGAACCACAGCTTGACTTTCCCTATATGGGCTACAAGTTCTCTCCCGAAGAAAAGGAGCAACTCCTCACTACGGGTAATCTCGGCAAGACCATTGAGGTAACACCCAAGAATGGCGAACCTTTCTCTGCCTACGTATCTATCGATCCGCAGACGAATGAAATCATAGCCCTGCGTGCCGACCGTGTGAACATCCCTAAGGAAATCAAGGGTGTTACCCTTTCTGACGCTCAGTATAAAGACCTTGTGGAAGGCAAAGCTGTGAAAGTGGAAGGTATGACTGCCAAGAGCGGCAAGTCTTTCAACGCAACCTTGCAGGTCAATGCCGAGAAGAAAGGCATTGAATTTATCTTTGACAATAATCGTGGATTTAAGGAACGCCAGCAGCAGACACAGCAGCAGGGCGCACCCCACAAGCTCTGCGGACTGGAACTTTCTGAAAAACAGCGTGAAGCATTGGATAGCGGTCGCACACTCTATTTGAAGAACATGGTCGATAAGGAGGGCAAGTCCTTCAATGCCTACGTCCGTATGGACAAGGAGCAGAACCGCCCACGTTTTTACAAGTGGAATCCTGACAAGAAGCAGGATGCTGGCAAGGAAAAGGTGGTAGCTGTGGCAGAAGAACACAAGACGCAGGTAGCCGTGAACAACCACGGCAAGACCAACGAAGCTACGAAGAACGTGAAAGAGCCATTGAAGACTGGGCAGACACAGCCCACTGCCGCCCAAAAGCAGAAACAGGACGAAAACAAACATAAGAAGTCCCGTGGACGTAAGATGTAACCCTTAATTCTATTATTGACTATGACAACTTGTATTATTGCCGAGAAACCCTCGGTAGCCAGAGATATTGCCCGCATCGTAGGAGCAACGAGCAAGCAAGACGGATATATGGAAGGCTGCGGCTATGTCGTTACTTGGGCAATGGGACACCTCATCGCCCTTGCCATGCCCGAAGCCTACGGTTTTTCTGCCTATAAGGCTGAAGACTTACCCATTCGTCCCAATCCATTTCAGTTAGTGGTACGACAAGTACGTAAGGACAAGGAGTATGTATCCAATCCAGCAGCACTAAAACAGCTCAAGGTGATACGCTCCTGCTTTGACAAGGCTGACCGCATCATCGTCGCCACCGATGCAGGACGTGAAGGTGAACTCATCTTCCGCTATATCTACCAACATCTTAGTTGTAGAAAGCCTTTCGAAAGACTTTGGATAAGTTCACTTACGGACAAAGCCATCCGTGAGGGACTTTCCAATCTCAACCCTGGAAACTGTTACGACAATCTCTATCATTCTGCCAAGGCAAGAAGCGAAGCCGACTGGCTCGTGGGTATCAATGCAAGCCGTGCTTTGTCTATCGCCCGCAAGGGAGGCTATTCGTTGGGACGGGTACAGACCCCAACATTGGCTATGGTCTGCCGTCGGTACATAGAGAACCGTGACTTTTCTTCCGTACCCTATTGGAAATTATCCGTCCTTACAGAAAAAAAGGGTTTGTCGCTGAAAGCCATTGGCGGTGAAGACTATGAGAGTGAAGCATCGGCACAGACAGCCCTCGCTGCACTTCGCAGTCAGAGCCGACTTACAGTGGAATCGGTCGCAAGACAGGTGGGCAGCACACCGCCACCACTCTTGTACGACCTTACTGCCTTGCAGAAGGATGCCAACAGACGCCACGGCTTTTCAGCAGACAAGACCCTCTCGATTGCCCAGAGCCTCTATGAGAAGAAAATCACGACCTATCCCCGCAAAAGATTTTAGAATTTTGTATCTTTCAGATAATCAAGAAGATAACAATGAATAAAGAAGAAAAGGGTTACGGCTTGATAACGAGCGAGTTTCTTCCCCTTTCTTTATTCTGCAATGCCTCAAAGACCATATTATTGTATAGTGCAAAGATAATCAATAGTTGTGAAACGACATCATAATTAGGTAAATTTAATATTATTACACTTCTTAATAATATCGCAATTATAAATCTTACGATATTGAAAGGAAAAGACATATTCAAAATATAACTTTCGGGATAGTAGCAATGATATAAGATTATCGTTTACATTCTTAAGAACACCATATTACCCATATAGGCTAAAATCAAATCTTATAGGAGAGTACTCGAAATGTTTTTCTATCTTTCAAAAGAAGTTGCATCTCGAAAGAATATTAAGAAAATACAACGAAAGGGCTTTGCTGTGAAACCCTTTCGCTGTCATTATTTATTTCCGTATTCCTGTGATAGCAGATAGTTTATATCGAAAATTACCCTCTTCCTTACTCTTGCTTCTTGTTTTTTCAAAATCTGTTTCAGGACCTTTATCTGTATTAAAAGCACCGCTATAATAATAGCCACTATCCGAGCCATTCCATCCCATATTACACAACAAATAATACTTTCGTTGTGTATAAAAACCTATGGTTTGCCCATTTTTTTTGCGAAAGACAGAACGGCTCATTTCCAATAACCCATGAACCAGCCAACAATGCCCATCTGAGTATGAATACCAAGTCTTTATAGTAATGCCTAAAAATTTCTTTTTGTGTTTCGTTTCCTTTGCATAACCACTTACTAATACATAGTATCCTTTCCTTAATTCATTGACAATATCTGTTTCATTATAATCTTTTTTTACTCCTCCAGATGAAAACCCTAAATTCTTAAGAGTCCTCGGGATATTATCAGTAGAAGCGGAGCTTCCTTTATTTTCGTCAGTTTCACTTTCTGGATATTTGGCATAAGTAACATCTAAATTTTGTCGTAAACCTAATTGTTGCATAATCCTTGCTATATAAGGGATTGCAGGAGGATATGGATACCAATTCGTTACATAACGATTCATAATCTCCCAATCAAAATCATAGCCGTTGTATTGTTTAGGAAATTTATAAACGGATAATAATTGTGCAACAGCAGTTGGTACGCAGCCTGTGCAGGATAATTTTCCATCCGTTAATGGACAAAATTGATTGTAAGGACTTCCTTGCCCCCACTCAACAGGACAATATCCTTCTTTCATTTCGGAAAAAGTTTTTTCCCATTTTCCATATACAACAGAAATTTCATTGTTTTTATTGATTCTATTATTTTCGTTAAACTCATTAATCTCTTTAATGATTTGGACTTCCATATTTGCCAAAAATGGTACAAGATTAGGATTGTCTACGACACCATCTTGAGGGATTTCTCCTTTATCTGTAAGCACTAACATTGGAGTAACCCTTGTATCTCCGCTCATTATAGCATATCCACCACCTTGAAAATTGAAAATATGTACATTTGTTGAATTATCAACATCTGACCTTGTCTGTTCCCCAACTCTTGTACCTATAGAAGTTCCGTCTACTTTGAGAGTAAATTTATTTTTCAGAATGAGGTGTTTTGGAACAATAGAGTTTACACGAGTTGTTTTGCCTAAAAGAATATCATTGAGTTCTGTTTCCGCATCATTGATATTTCTCTCATAGGAAGTTACTATTTTTTTTTCATCTTTTTCTTTTAACTCTATCTCATTTTTCATGCATGAGTTATGAAAAAACAAAAAGATAGCACAAACTATATATATTGTATTGTTCAATTTTAAACGCATATTCTATAGTATTTAAAGAAAAGGCAATCTCGTTTGAAGAGAGATTGCCAAAAGATATTAGTTTAAACGAGCATTTGGATAACAGGCTAAATCTATATCGTATAAATCTCCTCCACAATCGAAGTCAATACTTCCGTCATAACGATATAAATACCAACCATCAAAACTTCCTCCCCATCCCATATTTGCATGGCAATAAACATTGTACCTCTTTAAAATTCTGCGAGGTTGTTTTGGTGAAAGAGCCACATTAGAGGGACGAACGCGAATTTGATAACCATCAACAACCCATGCATGTGAACCATTGGTAAATACTCCTGTAGCTCTTGTTCCTCTGATGGCTCTTGCAGTTCCTCTACATATAACAGGTCTTCTTGAATTTAAAGAGTTTGCCATATTTTGGAAAGTACAAGAGTTTTTTCCATCAATATGGATATTCCATTTTTTTACATAATTTGCAACTTCATCTACAGAAACAGAACCTCCTTTGCGTGTAAATTTTGTGCCACTTCCATCTGCAAGATTCTTTATCAAAGAGGCTAATCTTTTATCTTCCTCAGTAGGCTCATGGTTTCCCCAAAAATTCGGAGAATAACTTCCTAAATTACCCCAATAAAACTTCTGTCCTTCAGGAGTTGTAATATCATTAATATTCGGTTGTAAATACGCCAAGACTTGTGCCCAAGCAATAATTGCACACCCTGCAGGATGGCGTCCGTCATAACCATAGCCAAAATCATATTCTGGGGGACATTTAGGCATATAAAGATTATAAGGACTTGTCTGATCCCATTTTGTTTTTAGCATAGGCTCAACTATTTTATATAATTGCCCAGAAGGATTGCCTGTGGCAGAACTGCGTGTTACAGGAGTATTGTTTACAAGGTATTCTACATGTTTCATCCCCTTTTCCCTAATTTGCGTATTGACATAAGCCTTTGTCTTTTCACGAAGAGAATCTTCGCATTGCTTAATTACGGAAATCTCTTGCAAGGCTATGTTCATTGCATTTTTTATCATCAAATCTGCTGTTTCGTTTGGTGAAAAGAAATCTCCTTCCTCAGAAAAAGCAATAACATAAGGGAAACGACAATCAGAACTTACAATCATACTTATCGGTTTCTTTGTTTGTTGGGCAGTCCACTTTATTTTTGTGAAACTTATGTTTTCATCTTTCTCGTGCTTGTTTGTCGTCAAAGGTAAAGTGATTTTTTCTTTTTGTACATCTGAGAAAGAATTAAAGGTCGCTCTTGTGCTTGTCCCCTTAATACTTTCGATGTATGATTTTGCAATATCCTCAATTTCGGAATTTGTTAATTCCTTATTATCTGGATAGGCAATACTATTGTACTCTTGTTCTGACAAAGAAATATAAGATCTATACCCATTATCTATAATGGTATCAACTTCATTTGCTTTGTCACTACACCCACTCAAAAAAAAGAGTGCTACGGGTAATAATTTTAGATAATAGTTCTTCATAACCATCTGTTTTAGTTTGACATTATAGATAAGAATTCATATTGCGCAATTTAGGTAAAATAATGTACCCTCCAAATTTTATTCTATCTTTTTCCTCATTTTGCATTAAAATACCCATAAATGATGAGGTAAAAATTGCGTAATTGATAGTTTTGTATGAAAGAGTAAAGCTCTGATATAGAAAGAGGGCGGTGTGTTATTCAGACTCAAAGGCATATCAAATCTCTAATAATTTCAAATTTATAGCAGTTTAAGAAAAATAGAATAGGAATATAATAAAGATTATCACAGTTTTGTTTGTGCTAATAAAAATAGGCTGTCATATGCAAAGGTAATGGGCGTGAATATAATCGACTGATTACTAGGTAAAAATAGAATATACAACATATAAAAGGTGAATAAGAAACGAACGAGTTTCTTTCTTTTTCCTTATTTTGCAATGTTTCAAAGAACCTTGTTTTACAGTTGTAAAGGTAACAAAAAAGGCTGTGCAATCCAAGGAAACACGGCGTAATGGACATTTTGTAGGAATATTATCCCCTCTCTTACATTATCTCTCTCGATAGTCAATGGTTAAACTCACCGTCTTCTCTTGCAGGGCGATGAGTTCTTTTGTCAATCTGATAAGTTCCTTCAATAAAGCCTGAACGCTTTTGTCTGCCGTATTACAGTGTAGAAGTTTAACCACCTGATTATAGTTTACTCCTACTTGATGAACTTCAGCTATTAATTCTGTGAGTTTGCGATAATTCACGGTATTTTTACAGCACACACATAACTACTTTGTATCGGAATACTCCTCCGTTAATTTTATCGCTTGCACTTGCAGCTTGATGATGGCTTCAGAATAGCTCTCAAGTTTGTGGAGCATTCTTTGGGCAGTAGCTGTTGAGTGATAACAGTTGAGCGTCTTGACAGCTTCATTATAGAAAATACTTATCTTGTAAATTTGGGATATTATGTTAGAGAGATCACGCAAGTATTTCTCATCTGACTTGTCTTCTGTGATAACCTTGAATGACTCTCCAAGTAATCTTGCCCTTAGATAATCGCTCTTGGTTTTTGCTCCCGACTTTCGATAAAGATTGATGACCTTTTGTTGGTCTTCGTAGTTAGGTAACCTGATGTGCCATCTGTCCCATTTTTGGCAGGTGGCACATCTGCCGTCAGGTTTGTTAGTTTTCTTTCTTTTCATCGTTTCTATGTTATCTAATCACGACTTTGGAGTGATTTAATCCCCTTTCGGGGCAAGTGTCTTTGTGGTACAAATGGCAATTTGTGGTACAAAGACACACCTTGCCAGTATAA
>ERZ1673752.1866-NODE-1866-length-26737-cov-6.264673_pt1 | contig 26737 bp, 27 predicted proteins | sample MGYA00580195_ERZ1673752 | MGnify/ENA primary metagenome ERZ1673752 (study PRJEB41218, sample SAMN15661744) | gut metagenome | host: Homo sapiens | place: Canada: London | collected 2015-08-20/2019-03-30 | study: EMG produced TPA metagenomics assembly of...
CTGGAAATACCAATGAGCAGCTTACGTTAAAGCCCCTTGAGGAAAAGATCATGGGTGACTTTGGCAAATCGAAATTTGTGGTATGCACTGATGGAGGCCTTAGTTCAATCAGTAATCGCAAGTTTAACGATCAATTTGGAAGAGCCTTCATTACGACGCAGTCCTTAAAAAAGATGAAAGGCTGGCAAAAAGAATGGGCCCTAGATCCAAGTGGCTGGAGACTTCCTGGCGGTAAGCGGGAGTTCAACCTTAATGATTTATTGGATTCAGACGAACTCTGCGACAAATACTACAACCAGTGCTTTTACAAGGAACGCTGGTTTAACGAAAACGGCTTAGAACAACGTTATATTGTCAGTTCTTCGCTCAAATACAGCGCCTATACGAAAAAGATACGCAAAGGGCAAGTAGAAAGGGCTATCAAAATGGTCGACCGGAAACAGCTTGCACGCAAAGGGCCCAATGATCCCGGTAGGTTTATTGATCAGGTTTATTTCGACACTGAAACCTTAGTTTTTACGTTAATAGAAATGCCGCTAAATTCTTTCCATGCGGTATGAAGCATAACATGCATCGAGATGAATCGACCTTTTGCCCTATATTGTCGAAACTCTTATAAATTGTTTTTTCAATCAATTATTGATTGAAGGGCATTTTTAAGTATAAATGTTGCGCATAACATAGGTTAATATGGAGGTGCCGATTATGCCTATTCCAGAGTCCATAAAAAAATATCGCCCAACACAATTTGGTGCAGTTGAAATTAGACATCTTGGAGGATATTTCTATGTTTACCAGGTACCCTCTAGGTGGGATCCCCAAAAGGGTAGAACGCAAAAAGTGACAGGTAAAAGTATAGGAAAGATTACAGAGGCAGACAGCTTTATCCCCTACGCCAACGGTATGCGTTTGATGCAGGAAATGCAACTGCTCCCGCAATATACTCCAGTAGTAAAAAACTACGGAGCCTACGAACTTCTGCTGCAACTTTCTCCGGAATTAAATGAGCAGCTTCGCTCCCATTTCCCTGAAATGTTCAGAGGGCTACGTACGGTTGCCCTGCTTCGTCTGGTTGACCAGATTTCATCAGCCCGAATGATCCAGCCCTGCTTCCTAAACTCTTACATGAGTGATATCTGTGGCGATCTTGCAGTTTCTGAAGGATCGATTCGCACTTTTGCATCACGGCTTGGAAGCTTACAGGAGCGGACCGAGGAGTTTATGCGGGCGCAAGTAATGCCTGGTTCTACCTTCTTGTTTGATGGAACCTCATTTTTTACACGATCAGGTGACTCCCTTGCCGAAAAAGGCTACAACCCAGATCACAATCTGAATCCTCAGGCAAGAGTTTTGTATGTCTTCGAAAAAGACTCTCATCGGCCAGTCTTTTACCGTGTCCTACAAGGCTCTATCGTAGACAAAGCAGCCTTTCTAGACACCATTGAGGCTGCTGTTTGCAAAGACTGTATCATCATTGCCGACAAGGGCTTTTACTCCAAGCGTAATGTTTCCGCTTTACAGAAAGCAGGAATGCGATATATCCTGCCACTTCAAGACAATACGGTAAATGTGGAATGAGAGTTCTACGCCAATACTAATGACAGCAAATGGGATGGGGTATTTTCTTACAGGAATCGTGCGATATGGTACAGGAAGCGTCCTGTCGGAAATTAAGGCAACTATATCTACGTCTTTCGTGACGATCATCGCAAAGCGGATATGGTAGGTCGCTATGTGGAGAGCGTAGAGAAAGATTGGGGAAGGGAAGAAAGGATTCCCAAAGATGATTTACAGGAGACTAGGCTAGGTTACTTCTCCTTTTGCAGCAACCTTGATGTCGAAGCTCAAGTTATTTATCTCAACTACAAAGAGCGTTGGGATATCGAGCAATGCTTCGATTATCTGAAAAATAGCGCCTCTACATCGGCCTCACATGCGCAGACAGATGAATACTTCCGAGGATGGGCCTTCCTGAATCACCTCAGTCTGCTGTATTACTATGGATTACTCAACGCCCTCAGGAACTCAAATCTTGATGGAAAATATACAGCAGCAGACATATTGAAACTAACCAAAAACATTTACCAAGTAGATATTGGAGATGGCCAAGGAGTTAGAATTTCTGCCATTCATAAAAAAACACAAGACTTACTAAACATACTTGAAGTAGATCTATTACGTAAAAACTGAGGTTTCAGTGTTTGAATAGCAATTTTTACGTAAAAGACCCCGCACCGTTTTCCGTCGGCGAGGAGCGTAGAGATTTTTATCCCCCTACCTGTCGCTAAATACTTTTCCTTTTGATTGATATAGTAAACTATTTGTATTATAATCAGCAATGAAAGGAGGTGATTATATGTCTACAGTACCTACTCAAATCCGTATTGATTCGAATATAAAAAAACAAGCCAACGAACTCTTTAGAGAACTTGGGATGGACATGTCCGGAGCGGTTAACATTTTTCTTCGTCAGTGCGTCCTGCGAGGCGGACTTCCGTTTACCGTAGAGGTTCCCAGGTATTCTCGCAAAGTGATGGATGCCATGATAGAGGCTAAGTCCGTTTCCCGTGATCCTGACGTTACGGGATATACAAACATGGACGATCTTAAGGCAGCTCTTGATGAATAAATGCTGACAGTCAAATTCACCACAGCTTACAAGAAAAGCTATAAGCTGATGAAGAAGCGCGGAAAAAACCTTTCTCTTCTGGATGAAGTCATCGACATTTTACGTCAGGGTAAAACGCTTGAAGAGAAATATCATGACCACGAGTAAACGGAAATCTTAAAGGCTTTCGGGAATGTCATGTTCAGCCTGACTGGCTTCTCATCTATCTGATAGAAGTGGCCGCGCTGAAATTTCTCGTAATGCTGCTCTTCAACTTTTCTATGTTCCTCGCAGTACTGCTCGCCCTCTTTGACGGAAAAGTTCTGAAGAGCCGAACCGTGAATGCGGTGTACCGTGCGGACGGAGAAAATCAGTATTCCTGCGATTTCCTCCCAGGTGCAGTTATCGACATATCGGTAGCGCAGTACCAGCTGTTCTATAATGGGCCCGTAGATCGCCAGGGGAGTCAACTTCTCTTTCATTTAATCGCACAAGCCTACGAGAAGCGCAGCTTGATCATCCCGACTAATCTTGAGTTTTCAAGGTGGGGCAGTATTTTCTCCGACGAGCAAATGGCAGCAGCTATGATTGATCGGCTAGTCCATCACGGTCATTTGTTGCTCTTTGAAGGCAAAAGTTACAGATTAGAATATGCGTTAATGAGGCAAGGATTAACCGAGAATATTGAAGAAACGATGCCATAGGCATCAAATTCCACGTCATTCAGCTCACGTAACGATAACAGGGAATTCCTGATGCTCATTTCAGAGATTTTTAATTGACAGAACACAAACGTTATAAAGATAGTTCCAAAGGAGAGCAAAAATGGTGAAAAGAACAAAGATTAAGTTTTTATTATGTGCTTTAGCTATTGTGATAATAGTGGTCTCTTGTCTATTGGCTCTGCATTATAGAAGGATTCCAGAGAGTCAACCTCTCTACCAAGCAGAATACGTTACGGTTGAAGGTCAGTTTTTAAATACGAATGAGGGATTTTATTTCACTGCCTCAGACAACAATCCCATGTTTGAAGGAAAGCCTATTGTGAAAATGTCTGCGGCAGATAAGACAGTAGATTTCAATTGCTTCAAAAGTGGGGACAGGATTTTCATAAAAATATTAACCATCGGTGAGTTAGATCCACCTGTCATGGACGTTTACCAAGTCAATTTACAAAAATCAGGTTCAATTGATGAGATAGATAAAAATATCGGAGCGATCATGGAAAAATACGGGCTTTCTGTGCGATGAAAACCACTGTTGAGGAAGGTGGGATGGTTTAACGTATTGAGAATAGGTTGAAAATTCATATAAAATAAGCAAATCAAAAGACAGGATTTTATATGAAAAAGAATTCAGAGGTTCCCTGAAAAGCTAAAAAGAGGGGGCAAGTAACTGCCCCCTCTTTTTTCTATCTTTATAAATCACTAGCTTTCGGATATTTCTTCGTATCAAAAGTATTGAACTCCGAAAGATCTCCGGCATCATAGCCCTTCTTAAACCAGCGAGTTCTCTGCTCGCTCGTTCCATGGGTAAAAGACTCCGGAACGACCCGGCCTTGGACTCGCTTTTCTATGGCATCATCGCCGATCACCCACGCCGTACCAATGGCCTCTTCTATGTCTCCTTCATCCAGATAGCCTTGCTTATCTTGATGCTTAGCTACCACTCCTGCCAAATAATCCGCCTGCAGTTCCAAGCGTACCGACATAGCATTGGCCTCCGCCTTGGAAAGGCGCTGTTGGGCTCGGTGGACCTTATCTAGGATCCCCAGACAATTTTGTACGTGGTGACCGACCTCGTGGGAGATCACATAGCTCATGACAAAGTCACCCTCCTCGGCCCCAAATTTCTGGACCAACATCTGGTAAAAGGAAAGGTCCATGTATATTTTTTCGTCTGCTCCGCAATAAAAAGGCCCGACTCCCTTGTCGGCCGCCCCACAGCCCGTCTGGATGGCATCTTGAAAAACCGACATCTTCGGTTCACGATAGGACGCCCCATATTTGGGTAAAAGCTCATTCCATGTATCCTCGGTATCGGCAAGAACCACGGCGCTGTACTGGTAGAGTTCTTTTTCTTCCGGGGTAAACTGGACTTCCTCCACCTGAATCCGAGGAGGAGCTTGGACCTGGGTGCCCGCTAAACGGAGTAAAAGGGGATTGCCGGTAAAGAGATACACGACCAACCCCACTAGGGCGAGGGTCCCGCCTCCAAGCATCATGCCCCGGCTACTACCCCGGCCACCTTTTTCTATGTTCGAACTCTTTCTTCTACCTTCCCACTGCATAATATCCTCCTCTTGGAAAAGCCTAGCAAAAGCACTACTTTGCTAGGCTAGTACTTTTTTGCTCTGGGTACTTTACTTTCTTTTGCGCTTCGTTCTCTGTATAAATTTTAAGCTTGGCGCTCTTCTTTGGTCCTATCTACAACGTAAGCCCCGGCTACTCTGTAGCTCCGGGTCATATTAACGATTTACGTCAACAGCGTCCAAGCACCATTAGCGTCTATTTGTGCCTCTTCTGAGTCTGGGGCATAGACTCGAGGATTAAAGGGAATCGTTACGTCAATGTGGGAAGGATGAATGGAAAAAGCCTCTCTCCCATACTTGCGAACGATCATTGGAACCCCATGTCCGGTATGTTCTACGATTCCCAACGTTAAGAAGACTCGCATGAGAGTTGGATTTCTGGGATAACTTACCCCAGAATAAAACTCCTCCTCCGTGAGCCCCGGTGGCAGCCCCCCATGTGACGTAAAAAAGACCCGGTCTTCATAAAAAGCCACTAAGGGCTCAGTCATAGTCCAATCATTATGGACCAACATGTTAACCAAGGCCTCGTTAACACACTTTTCATCATATAGGTACTCATCCAGCCGCGGACGAACATCTGTACTCGTGCGGCAGATATTCTCCGCATTCAACCTACTTTTTAACTCTTGATACGCCAAGTAAAGAGAATGGCCCCCATAATCACTTCGCTGGGAAATTGCTGTCTTATCCAAGCCAACAAACTTGACAAAGATGAGAGGCACTCGATTCTTATCAGCTAAAAGTTCCGCCAGAACATTATAGTGACCATCATCCCTTCTCAGACGAAATGAAGCCTCAAAGGCTGTCTGATCAATATGGTAACCCCGATCCGCTAAAAGAATTATAAACATCTCAAAGGTCAACGGTTCCGAAAGCGACCTGGCCATCAACATGAAATCTTGTGGCACAAATTCTGCTACTGCTTCACTGTCCATCTCGGACTTTTCCGACTCAACATATGGGGCCATGGCTTTCTCCTCCTTTGCTCCAGCCTAGCAAATTCCCCCCATTTTGTCTATTTTGCCTTTTCATAGGGCCTGTGCTATTCTGGTTTGTCTCATCAAATCATCCTACTCATCCTACCCGCATAGCCCTTTCCCCCAAAGAGGACCAATGATAGATTAGAAAGGACAAGCCTAACATGCCAATTCCCCCTCGTCATCCCAGCGCTCCCAATAAAGCTGTCTCTCCCAACAACCGTATCGCCCCTAATGGGAGCACGGCTCGCAGCAACCAAATGGCTTCTAACAACCGCCTGGCACCCCATACCCCCTTGGCTCCAAAAGCCCCTGTAGGCAGCCAGCGCCCAATCTCTCAACAAAATACCATGCCAACTCGCCCCTCCATGGCCCATCCGCAGTCAGGGGGCGTGCACGGCAAGCGCCATCGTGGAGCCAAGATCCTCGTAAGCCTGGTTTTGGTCTTGGGACTATTTGCTTTATGTAAGACGGCTGGCATCTTTTCTATGCAAGAGGATACGGCAGGTGAACATCAAAAGAAAAACTTTGCCTCGTGGTTCCAGAAAGGAGAGAAGGTATCCATGCAAGACTTGGCTCACCTCGCTGAAGACCATGCCCATGACCTCTTGGGGGCCCAGGATACGATTTTAGGGGCCATTGACGAGGCTGGCGTAGATGTTCGCAATGTCTCCTACCTTTTTATCCCCGACCATCCAGCCCAATATATGGGGGCTGAAAACGGGACCCAGGCCGATGTGCCTTATTATAACCAGAGAGACCCCCGCTGGGGAAAACTCTCTTATGGAACTGACGGGACCCAGACCTTAGGGGAAAATGGCTGTGCGATCACCTCCTTGGCCATGGTTGCCGCCTATTTTGACGGCCATACCACACCGGCAGACGTCCTGGCTTGGAGTGGCAACACCTTCTATGCGCCGGGCCAAGGCACGAGCTGGAGTATTTTCGCCAACTTTGCCTATGCATGGGGCTACGAAATCCAGGAATTAGGAGCTTCTTACCAAGCAGCTACCAATGCCCTCGATGCAGGCTATCTCCTCATCGTCTCTGTTGCCCCCGGAACCTATACCAAAGTGGGCCATCTGATGGTCCTGCGCGGGCATCAGGGAGATAGTGTCTTTGTCAACGATCCCAATGACGGCCCAGATAAATTCCACAGCATCCGGCCCATGCCAGCGAGCACCATCTACAATGAAGCCTTCAATTATTGGGCCTTCCGTCCCCTGGCCCCTATCACGCCTCCAGAAGCAACCAGCCCCTCTTTAACAAATACTCCCGAAGAGCTTCCACCAACCCCAGCGACCGCCCCAGATATGGCTAAGCAAACCCCAGATACCCCTCAAAGTCCAACAACCCAAGGCCCTGCCACACCTCAAGCTAAAACTACGCAAAGTCCAAATCAGCCGGCTAAACGGGAGGCCGACCTAGCTGATCTCTATTTAGCGGACCCTGACCAGGTCGCATCCCTATGGGAGGCAGGATCAAAGCAGGAAACGGATGGCTTTTGGGAAGACTAGGCGAAAGTTCTTTAATACCCGTTTCAAAGCTGCTAAATACGACCATAGAAGACGTTAAGAAATAGTAAGGTCCTTGTAAATCTTGCGTAAAACTCCTTTTCCTCCTATAATTGACTCGTATATCCTTCCACATGACACAAGGATATCCTATCGAAGAATCGAATTTTAGGAGGTTCTGATATGAGAAAACAAGTAGTAGCGGTGTTTTTGGTCCTCAGCCTGGTATTTGGCTTAGTGGCCTGTAGCCAACCTGGTGGCAATCTGCAAAAGACAGAAACAAGCACTCCAGCCGCAGCTGAAGAGAGTAAGGCCGGCGAAGCTGGTGAGAGTAAGGAAGCTGAAACTCCTGCCGAAAGCAAAGAAGCCGAGAGTAAAGAAACCGAGAGTCAGGAAGCAGCCCCTAGCGCTGATGCCGAGAAGCAGGGCGAAGAACCCAAGGCCGAGGGCGATTATCACATCGGCATTGTCACAGGCACAGTAGCCCAAAGTGAAGATGAGAAGCGGGCCGCTGACCAAGCCGTAGCAGACTATGGCGATGCCACCGCAGGTGGGAAGATCGTTACAGACGTCTACCCTGACAGCTTCATGGCTGAGCAAGAGACCACCATTTCTAAGATCGTCGCTATGGCAGATGACCCTAAGATGAAGGCCATCATCGTCAACCAGGGTGTTCCTGGAACCTCAGCCGCCTTCAAGCAAGTCCGGGCCAAGAATCCAGACATCATTCTGATCTGCTGCAACTCCCAAGAAGATACAGCCATGATTGAAGATGCGGCCGACTTTGCCTTGGATGTCGATAACGTCTCCAGAGGTTATTGGATCATTGCCGCTGCCCAGAAGATGGGGGCCAAGAAGTTTGCCCACATCTCCTTCCCCCGCCACATGTCTATTGAGCTACTTGCTTTGAGAAGAGCCATCATGGTGGAAGCCTGCAAGGAACTGGGTGTTGAATTTATCTCTCTGACCGCTCCTGACCCAACCTCCGATATCGGAATTCCAGGGGCCCAACAGTACGTTGCTGAAAATATTGGTCCTTGGATCGAAAAATACGGGAAAGACACTGCCTTCTTCTGCACCAACGATGCCCACACCGAGCCTCTGCTGAGAGGAATTGCCCAGGGTGGAGCTATCTTTGTAGAGCAAGACCTGCCTTCGCCTATCATGGGTTATCCCGGAGCCTTCTCTGTCAATCTGAAGAAGGAAGCTGGCGATTGGCCCGCCATCAACAAGAAGGTTGAAGAGGCCGTCGTCAAAGCTGGCGGCAAGGGCAGAATGGGCGCTTGGGCCTTCTCCTTTGGTTACACCTCCACCATTGCTTGCGTAGACCGGGTCGTGGAAATCATGGCCAACGGTGGCAAGATTGATGATATCCCTGCCATGAAGGCAGCCTTAGAGAAACGGACCCCAGGGGCCAAGTGGATGATCAACAATTACGTTGACCGGGCTTCGGGCGAAACCAAAGCCAACCACGCCTTGATTGCCCAAGACACCTATGTCTACGGCCAGGGCTTCTTGGGAATGGATAAGGTTACTGTTCCTGAGAAATTCTTGAACATCAACGTCAATGACGTCAAGGTAACGGACGACAACGCTGACTAAGGCTTGGCCTGAAGCTGGCAAAAAAGTCCATTCTATGACAACAAAAAGGGCGAAACGTAATAGAAGGAGGGGAAAAAGTCTCCAACGATGGAACCTTTTTCATGCTGTTCGCTAACATAACGATGCATCTATGCGTGTCCAGGGAAGGATAGAAGCATGAACGAAAAGGCCAACGGTCTCACGATTGTTGGCCTTTTTTGCTAACAAGATTTAGGACAAAACAAGGGTATAACCATATGTACTGGGACAAATAATCACTTTTGTTTTGTTAGACGGTTCACAGGAGGTAAGAAGTTGAGTGATAATTTACTGAAAGTGAAAGAAGTCTCCAAGAGCTATTCAGGAAACCAAGTCTTAAAGGGCGTGAACTTTGACTTAGGGAAGGGAGAAATTCTAGGCTTAGTTGGAGAAAATGGGGCTGGGAAGACCACCCTCATGAATATCATATTCGGCATGAGCGTCATTGCAGAAACGGGAGGATTTGAGGGAGAAATCTTACTAGACGGCAGGCCCATCTCCTTTAAGAGCCCTGTCGATGCCCTCAAGGCTGGGATTGGCATGGTCCACCAGGAGTTTAGTTTGATCCCTGACTTTACGGTAGCCGAAAATATCACCCTCAATATGGAAAGAACCAAGCCATCCGTTCTTTCGAAGGTTCTAGGTAAGCGTTTGGAGAAAATTGATGTCCCCACCAATATTGAATTGGCGGGCAAGTCCCTCGATGAACTGGGTGTCGCCATCAATCCTCAGACCAAGGTCAAACAGATGCCAGTAGGCCACAAGCAATTTATCGAAATTGCCCGGGAAATTACCAGAGAAAATACAAAACTCATTATCATGGATGAGCCTACCGCTGTTTTGACCGAGACAGAAGCAAATATTCTCATCACCGCCATGAAGCACTTGGCGAGCTTGGGGATCTCGATTATTTTCATTACCCACCGTCTCCGTGAGATCAAGGCGGTGTGCGATAAGGTTGTTATTCTTCGAGATGGGATCATGGTAGAGGATAAACCCGCCAAGGATCTGACCATCCGGGAAATGGCCGACAAGATGATCGGCGGCCATAGCCAACACGACGATGACGCCATAGAAAAGGCCAGAAAATTCAACCGAGATGATGTCGTCATGGAGATCAAGGACCTCCGGGTCAAGATGCCGGGAGAAGAGGTCCAAGGACTGTCGGCCCGGATCCTCAAGGGTGAGATCTTTGGTGTAGCCGGCCTAGCTGGACAAGGGAAACTTGGTCTCCCCAATGGAATCTTAGGAACCTACCCCTGCCAGGGTCAAGTCACTTTTCAAGGTGAAGACCTGCCTTTGGGCAAAACCCATGAGATTCTTAAAAAAGGTATCGCCTTCGTCTCCGAAGACCGCAGGGGAGTGGGTCTCCTCTTGGATGAGCCGATTGACTGGAATATCTGCTTTAATGCCATGCAAGTCAATGACCGCTTCCTTAAGAAGATTGCTGGTATCAGACTCAGAGATGAGGCAGCTATGACAGAGGCAGCCCAGCAATACATTCAGAAATTTGAGATTCGGACGACAGGTCCTAAACAAAAGGCTGGGGCCCTCTCCGGGGGCAACCAACAAAAGATCTGTCTAGCTAAGGCCTTTGCCCTCAATCCCAATTTCCTCTTTGTATCTGAACCAACTCGAGGCATTGATATCGGGGCCAAAGCCTTGGTTCTCGAGGCCCTGAGAAAAGCCAACAAAGAAGACGGGGTGACCATTGTCATGGTTTCCTCCGAACTGGAAGAACTAAGGTCAATCTGCGACCGGATTGCCGTCGTCACCGAAGGCAAGATCTCCGGGATCTTGCCTGCACATGCAGCCCCCGCCCAATTCGGCTTGTTAATGGCCGGAGAACCCCTTGAGGAAGGAGAACAATTTTATGAATATCAAACAGCAAGTAAATAAGATTGGGGTTCCCCGCCTCATCATTGGCCTCTTCCTACTGATTCTATTGGCCGTGGCCCCCATGGTAGGGATCAACTTTCCCCGATCCATGGAAAACGTCGTAGGCCGAGTCGGGATGTTCTCCATTTTGGTTCTCTCCTTAATCCCCATGATCCAGTCGGGCTGCGGCTTGAACTTCGGACTCCCCATCGGGGTCATCGCAGGGGTCCTGGGAGCCGTCACCAGCATAGAATTTGGCTGGACAGGCTTTGCGGGAATATTTGGGGCCATGGGAATAGGGATTGTGATTGCCCTTGTTTTTGGCTTTTTCTACGGACTCTTGCTCAACAGTATCAAAGGGGATGAGATGTTGATTGCCACCTATGTCGGCTACTCTTTCACGGCCCTCATGAGTATCTTTTACGTCATTTCTCCTTATAAAAACCCCGTTTCGGTCCTCTCTTATCAGGGCCGGGGTCTCCGCCAGCAGATCCCAGTTGGGGATTATTGGATGAAGACCGTTGAATTGAGCACGGGGATGAAGAAGAGTGTCGGCCTCCTTTCGGACTTTTTGAGCTTTCCCATCGGGAATAAATTTCGCTTTCCCACGGGGATGTTCCTCATTTTTATCCTCATGGCCTTCCTGGTTTGGCTCTTTTTTAGGACCAAGGCTGGTACAGCTATGACTGCTGTCGGTTCCAACCCTGATTATGCTAGGGCAGCCGGGATCAACATCGATCGGTCCCGCCTCCTCTCCGTCATGTTATCTACAGCCATCGCCGCCGTTGGGATTATTGTCTACGAACAGGATTACGGGTTTATTCAACTCTATACGGCACCACAGACCTTCACCTTCCAGACTGTGGCTGCCATTCTCATAGGCGGGGCCAGTATCAACAAAGCCACCATTACCCACGTTCTCATCGGGACCCTCCTCTTTCAAGGGATCTTAACCATGACCCCCGTTGTAATTAACGGGGCCCTATCGATCGACGTCTCGGAGGTCCTCCGTCTCATCGTCACGAACGGGATGATTGTCTATGCTCTGACAAGGAGGAATAAAGAATGAAACCTACACAAAAATATCGCAAACTTATTGTCCCTGCCCTATTTATTGTCATTTGCGCCTTAGGGATTTGGATCGCCAAGCCACCTGTGTCCTTTATTACAGGTGAATTGGCCCGGAGGATGGTCCGCAACTCCTTCCTCGTTCTCTCCCTCATCATCCCCATTTTGGCGGGCATGGGCATCAACTTTGGCATTCCCTTGGGGGCAATGGCAGGCCAAATCGGCCTGGTCTTTGTCACCGACTGGGGGATTAAGGGCTGGCAAGGGCTCCTCGTGGCTGCCCTCATCGCCCTCCCCTTAGCCATCCTCTTAGGCTGGACCTCCGGCCACATTCTGAACCGGGCCCGGGGCCGAGAAATGATTACCTCCATGATGTTGTCTTTCTTCTTTCTCGGCGTCTACATGCTCTTTTTACTCTATCTCTATGGGAGCCTTATCCCCTACACCAACCGTAAAATCATCCTTTCCCAGGGCTATGGGGTAAAAAACGCCTTAACCTTAGACATTGCCAAGGGCTTTGATCAACTCCTCAGCTATGAAGTGAAGATTCCCCTAGGCGAACAAATGATCCAGTTCACCATTCCCATTGTCACCATTCTTTTGATCGTTGCTCTTTGCTTTTTCATCATCTGGTTTAAAAAGACCAAGCTGGGCCACGACATGCGGGCAGTAGGCCAGGATCAAGTCGTTGCCAACACCGCAGGCATGCAGTCGGATAAGATTCGGGTTCAATCGATCATCCTTTCGACGGTCTTTGCCGCCTTTGGTCAGTTGATCTACCTCCAAAATATCGGGACCCTCAACACCTATGCAGGCCAAGACCAGACGGCCCTCTATGCCGCCGCCTCCCTCTTGGTTGGAGGCGCTAGCATCGCCTCTGCAACCATCCCAAACGCTATCTTTGGTACGGCCCTCTTCCACCTCATGTTCATCATCATGCCCCTTGCCGGGAAGGCCCTCACCGGAGACGCCATGATTGGGGAGTATTTCCGGACCTTCCTTAGCTATGGGATCGTCACCGCAGCCTTGATGATGCACGCCTATGAGCGTCGGGCCGCTGAGCAAATCGCCGACGAAAACCAGAGCCAGGGCCCTGAGGCCGAAGTCCAAATCAAAGATAAGACCGCCAAAGCCGCTAGCTAGGCGCTCACAAGGTGCAAGCTGAATAGACAACAGGCGATTGGTAAGCACGCACAAAAGCGCTAGCAAGCGCAAAATACAATAGCATGCGCAGTATCCAGCCCCTATGGTAATCATAGGGGCTGTTTTTTGTTATGTATATTGCAGGTGTATATTGCAGGTGTAGATTACATTTGAACGCAAGCTTATCCATATTTTTCTTCATCGCCATTTTATTTTAATCTATCTTGCTTTTCTTCTATTTTGATCGATCTTACTTTTCTTCTGTTTTGATCGATCTTACTTTTCAATCAAATCTTCAATACTACAACCCAGGGCCTTTGTCATCCGATACAATTTTTCTACACTTGCCTTGTTGATGTTCATTTGGTGCTGCTCATACATCTGGATGGAGCGAAGGTTAACGCCCGACGCTTCTGCGAGGGCAGCCTGGGTATATCCGTAGGTGGTCCGAAGGCGTTTCAGATTCGTCTCTCTAAAGACTTCTCTAATCTTTGCATCCGTAATCTCTACAAATTTAGAAATATCGGCTTCATGGAGGGTATCGTACATTTTCTGAAGCTCAGTAAAGGAAAGGGCTTTGAATATTTCCGAATAGCTCCTGTCCGAGTACCACTGATAATAGGCGACAGCCCAGCCGATCCAATATTCCCTAGAGCGGCTGAAACTTTCTACTGGTTCTATATCAAGGATTTTACCAGTCGTCTCAAGCACGACATCCAAGGCGATCTCAATCCCGCTTTTTCCAGCAACAATAGACGGCTCGCCCTTTGCCATTCGTCGGCTTACAGAACTAACGCAAAAAAGATTCACGAAGTCCTCACCTGATATACCACAGGCATTCACAGCATAGTCGAAAGCATCGCCTAGGGCAGCCTGGGCCTTACTCAGGTAGATTTCGCGGTATGCGCGGATCATCATTGGTAACCCCTCCTCTTATGATATCTTGTACTTTAGCCCTTCTTGCCACAGGCGTTTTAGTCGCAAATAATCGGTGATCAACCAGGACCGCCATCCAGTTGAGTATGCTATAATCCGAGCTGTTAAGCCTTAATATTTTCAAATACTCCGTGTCCAATGTATAGCGATTGGCAAATCCATCTTGCATAGATGAAACTGCCCATTCTTTTGCAAGATCCTTGCTCTCCGTGCAGTAAAAGCCCAAGCCAAAATCGTTGTTCTTCCGTCCTGCACCAAAGATTGGTTTCTTAATGATTTGCTGAGAGCCATGATATATCGTCAGCAATGTTTCCATGACGAATCCCTCCCGTTCCTTTTCATTATATCGGCGCAGTGATACCATATCAAGCATGACAGGGCTATGTGAAATAGGAATTCTGATGCCCCATTCAGAGATACCTACTGCATTAAACACATATGCTTATCTTAGAAAGGAGCTTCCATGCCCTTAGCCAACATTTCTCAACCGGATATCCTCCCCATTACCCCTCTCCTTCGCCTACGAAAGTTTGAAGAGGGAGTTTACGAGGGGCCTCACTTTTCAGCCTTGGACTGGTATCAAGACCTAGACCTGGTCTACCTGGTTGATGGGGTGAAAGAACCCTATGACAAAGACATGCTAGATCGGATGTATCGCTACCTAGCCAGCCACGGGGAACTCTACTGGATTGAAACCAGGGGGCCAAGCAAAGACGCCCCTTTTGTCCCCATTGGAGACGTCACCCTGTGTGTAGACGACCTGCCAATCGTCATTGCTAACCCCGCCTATCGGGGAAAAGGCCTTGGCCGTCAAGTCCTCCAAGCCCTGGTTCGGCGAGCTGAAGCCTTGGGCTGGCAGGAAATGGGAGTCAAGGAAATCTATTCCTTTAATTTACCCTCTCAGCGCTGCTTTCAGAGCGTAGGCTTTACCCCCCTATACCCAACCATGAAGGGCATGCGGTATCGTAAAGTACTGGGGAAGCAAGGCCTAGAAGGCAATAATCTTGCAGGCCAAGAAACTCAAATCAAAACAAGCAAAGCAAATGCCAGACAAGCGAGCCCTGAAGGCCCTGCAGATAGCCCCGCTCCTAAAGGGGCCAGGTCTGGGCGTGCCAAGTATTTCATGACCAAGGACCAGGACGTAGACCACGATGTCTTCGAATGGGCCAGGCCAAGCGAAGTGGAAGCTTTTTGGAGGGAGGACTCCCTCTACCTAGCTGAAGATGATTTTGTTGACCTGCAGGGAGAAAAGCTCTTCCAAGAGGCCCTGCCAGCAGGGACCTTTCAGTATTATGGGCCATCCCAAATCGATCATAAGGCCTGGGACCAGCTCAAAAAAATTGCCACATGTCACTACCCCCAGGCCCTGCTCCTCCTCCAAGAAGCCGACCCCTGGGTCCAGGCCTGTTTGGCGGAATATTCCCATTTCATGATCTACGGACCCTAGGCCAGCTTGAGAACTTTAGGTGGCATATAGGAGGCACATATGGATTTCAATACCAAACTCAATACAAGACTAAATAGGCATCACTCTAGAAAACCCCGCTCTCCGCTAGGAAAAGGAATCGACTTTGCTCTATTTATCCTGGTGGTCTGTCTTTTCGTCGGCAACTGGATCTTCCCTAAGCTGAAAGGACCGACACCCCCGCCAGGACCAGGGCCCTTTTTCCCTAAACTGGAGAGATCTGCCCGGAAAGAGGCCTGGAAAGAGCTCGAGACCTCACTTCCGTCGGAAACCCTGTTGGATAAGGAAACAATTACAGAAGAAGACCTGGCCGACCTAGGCTGGAACCGGGGAACCTTCCCCGACCGCCTAGCCTCCTTAGAATACCATTACAAAAAACACCACGAAGAGCTTCCTGTTACAAATATTCCCGCCTACCTGGAGGCTGCGGTGGCCTGTCGCCAAGATGTCAATGACCACCCGGAGGACTTTCGGGCCTCTCCCAGTTCAGGAGAGCTTGAAGCTACCAAATACAAAAATCGCAAGGACCGACGCTTTATTATTTTAACCGTTCCGGATCAGGAGATCCTAAGCTTTGGTCGCTAAAGAAGCGATGGCACCAATAACGGTGGCGCTTTTGGGTTTTATTTCCATACTCAATGGCCTGGACCGGACAACCGGCAATACAAGCCATACAGTGAGTACAATTCTTCCCCCAGACCGGGCGAGGCGCTTGGCGACCCGCTTTTGAGCTAACTTGTGAGCCCATTTTTGATTCTCCTCCGACCTTGGTTTGGGTCGTCCCTGTAGCCTGCGCTTTTTTACTAGCGGTGGCATCCCCTTCCAAATGGATATTATTGCAGACACAGACTCGGGCGCATTTGCCGCAGCCTATACAAGCATCCGTAACATAAAACGGATCCGCCTTCACCATGAAACGAAAGAAAAAATCGTGGACGAGGGAAGATTTGAGGCCATCGAAAAGATGTTTATCTTCAGCGGGGAGAGGGCGGGCCTCCTGGATGTACATCGCCGCCTCATCAATCACGGGAAGGGCCCGCTCCAAAATGGCCTGGGCAGACTGAGGGTCGGGCGTGGGGAAAAGGGCTAGGTAGTTTTCCGGCATGACAATGGTCCGGAAACCCAGGAAGGCAAAGGACTTTTCTTGACATAGCTCCTTGACGTAGCGGAGGGCATTGCCGGTGTCGGACCCGCAGGTCAAAAGGAAATAGGCCTGGTGGTTCCCTTCAAAACTTGATTTTCTGATCCAATCTCGAAAAATCAAGGGAACTTGCCAGGAATAAGTGGGACAGCAAAAGACATAGGGGCGGTCTGACTGAAAGGCACCCGCTTTCCCAGCTTTCATAAGGGGGCGGCTGTCAACCACCTCGTCTCCGGTCAAAAGGCCAAGGCGGTCGGCCACCTGTTTGGAATTTTCAGTTCCAGTGAAATAAATAATCATCCTACAAATCATCCTTTCATTTTTTGCGGTACCAGGCTGCCGCCCGTAGTCCACACGAGCTTGCTCCCCTGGGCCCAGAGTGGCTGGGCCTCCGGGTGCTGGTTGAAATAAGCCAGGCCCGCAAAGCCTGCCACGGCAGAAGGCTCCAAGTAGGGGGCCCCCTCCCTCGCTAACCATGCTCGCAAAAAGGTCATGAGCTCAGCATCCGTCACGGTAAAAATCCCAGCCAAGAGGGGAGAAAGAAGACGGGTAACGAGGCCAGAGGGCCTAGGGCAAGCCAGACCGTCGGCTATGGTCTGGCCCGAAAGCCCCCAGGAGTGGATATCCGCCTCCTCGTAGAGCCCACTTGCCATCCCAGCTAAAAGCGAGGGGCAGGCCACCGGTTCTACAAAGAAACAATGGACGGCATCTTTATAGATTCGTTTCAACCCGTACGTAATTCCACCAGGGGCCCCGCCCACTCCGGCAGGAAGGAAAACAAAGAGAGGATGGTCTGGGTCCACCACCACTCCAGCCTGATCTAGCTGGGTCTGGAGGCGGGAAGCAGCCACGGCATAGCCCACAAAAAGATCTTTGGACTTTTCGTCATCAACAAAATAGCTCCGAGGATTATTTGCTGATTCTGCCCGTCCTTGGGCCACCGCCTTGGTGTAATCTCCGGCATATTCGACGACTTCGGCCCCCCGCTCCCGTAAAAGCGCCTTCTTCCAGGCCGCCGCCTCCACCGACATATGGACCCGGACCCGAAAGCCCAGGGCTGCCCCCATGATGCCGATGGCAAGGCCCAGGTTCCCAGTCGAGCCCACTTGAATCATATGTTGCTGCAAATACTCCCTCACTTTTGGCCTAGTTAACTTGAGATAGGCCTCTCCTCCCTCTTTTAGATCCTTTTCTGTAAGAAATCTTCCCGCCCTGGCGACCTCTTCGGCGTGTTTCAATACTTCATAGATTCCCCCTCTCGCCTTAACGGATCCTGCGATGGGAAGGTTGGCATCTAATTTCACCCAGAAGGGATCGTCGGACAGGGCGTCGCTAGTTTGCGGGTTACAATAGAGGAGGGGAGATTCAATAAGCCCGCCCGCCTCTTGGGTCTCCGGAAAAAGCTTGGCAATCAGAGGGGCAAAGCGCTGCAGCCGCTCTGCTCCCTCTTTGATATCTTGGTCAGAAACAACCAGGGAGCAGAGGGCAGCCGTCTTTTCAAAGGGCAGGTAAGAAGGGTTGGCCCAAAAGGCAGACCGTCCCGCTTGGGCCTCCTTCAGGGCAGGTGGGACAGAGATCACTGTGTCGGATGCGAGGTGGTTTGGAAAGTGGGATGGAGTATTTGTTGAGGTGGATAACATGATAAAAGGCCCTTCCTAGCTTGGAGGATGCAGCTTTGCTCTTCCAAAATGTTTAAAAGCTATTGTAGCTGGGGCCGTCTTTTTTTGCTATTCCAGAAAAAAAAGGGCTATAATTATGGGGAGATTGACCTACCGAAGGAGGTACTTATGGAATGGATTAAACTCATCGGGGTTCTGATCGTTGTGGTCGGTTTTGCCCTGAAATTGGACACCATCGCCGTTGTCGTCATGGCGGGTATTATCACGGGACTCGTAGCCGGCATTCCCTTTATGGATTTATTAGGAATCTTGGGCGAGAAGTTTTTGAGTAACCGTTTGGCAACAATGTTTGTCTTAACCCTCCCGGTCATAGGCCTTTGTGAGCGCTACGGGCTCAAAGAAAAGGCCATTGACCTCATTCAAAAAATCAAGGCCGCAACCGCTGGTAGAATCGCTTCGCTCTATGTAGCTATTCGAACCCTATCGGCTGCCCTGTCCTTACGGATCGGGGGACACCCGCAGTTCATTCGTCCCTTGATCAACCCCATGGCCCAGGCGGCTGCCTTTAACCGCTATGGCAAAGTAGATAGTAAAACAGAAGATGCGATTAAGGGAATTTGTGCGGGAGCAGAAAACGCTGGAAACTTCTTTGGACAAAATGTATTTTTGGCTTCCTCTGGCACTCTCCTCATCGTCACCACTTTGACGGAACAAGGCTACAACCAGGTTACTGCCCTGGATGTTGCCAAATGGTCCGTCCCCATTGCCATCATTTCTATCGTCGTTTCGGTTATCTACAATATCATTTTTGACCGCAAGCTCGATAAAAAATATGGGAAAAGGAGATAACTATGGATTGGGCTGTATTTAATAAAGTAGTAGGCGAAATTGGCTATATCTTGATTGCCTTGATTTTTCTCTTGGTTGGGATCAACGCTTACCGTACCATCGAAGGAAAGAAAAAATATACGACCCTGGCCTTCTGGGTTGTCCTGGCTTTTGCCTTTGCCTGCGGCCCCTACCTCCCCCCTGTGGTTACCGGAATCTGTGTCTGCATCCTAGCTGTTCTGACCGGCATGAAGGGGGTCACCCACGGGAAGGTCAAAGAGCCCTCCCGGGAAGAAGCTCGCAAGCATGCAGATCAACTAGGTTATAAGGTCTTTATTCCCGTCGTCGTTCTTGCCATTGCAGCCGTTTTGATTGCTACAATATTCAACAAGAAGATGTCCGGAGCCGTGGTCCTAGGTCTTTCTGGCATGATTGGCCTCATCGTAGCCCTCTTAGTCACGAAAGCCAAGCCCCAGGTAGCTGTCGGTGAAGGGGTCCGCCTCATGGATAATGTCGGCACGACTGGAATTTTGCCTCAACTCCTCAGTGCCCTCGGGGCCGTTTTCACAGCCGCTGGTGTTGGAGAAGTGATCTCCAAGGGCGTGACCACCATCATTCCCAAAGAAAATCTATTTATTGCAGCTGCGGTATACTGCATTGGCATGGCCCTCTTCACCATGATCATGGGCAACGGCTTTGCGGCCTTCTCCGTCATCACGGTCGGCATCGGCATCCCTTTCCTCATCGAAAAAGGAGCCAACCCAGCCATTTTAGGTGCTCTCGGTCTCACCGCAGGCTATTGCGGGACCTTAATGACCCCCATGGCCGCCAACTTTAACATTATGCCAGCAGCCCTCCTCGAAACCCAAGACCAATACGCCATCATCAAGCGTCAGATTCCCTTCGCCCTGGTCATGCTGGTTATCCACATTCTCCTCCTCTATTTCTTGGCCTTTTAGATTTTTGGCCTTGTACAGTGGGAAAATAGGAACTGATATACTAACAAAAAAGAATGAACAATAAAAGATACACTAACCAAAAAGAAAGAAGGTGCCTATGAAAATACTTTTGACTGGATTTGATCCCTTTGGAGAAGATACCATCAACCCCGCCTGGGAAGCCGTTCGAGCCCTGAAAGTCGACGATCTCCGGGCCGACATCGTGAAACTCATGGTTCCCACGGTCTTTTACAAGGCCGCCGAATGCGTCCAGGCCGCTATTCAAAAAGAAAAACCGGACGTGGTCCTCTGCATTGGTCAGGCAGGCGGCCGTTATGGAATTACCCCTGAGCGGGTGGCCATCAACTGTGATGATGCTAGGATCAAGGACAACGAGGGCCAACAGCCCATCGATAAGCCCATCTTTGAAGATGGGGCCCCGGCCTACTTTTCTTCTCTCCCCATCAAAGCTATGGTGAAAAAGATCCAGACCTGTGGCCTGCCCGCCTCCGTGTCCAATACAGCAGGAACCTTTGTTTGTAACCATCTGATGTATAGTGTTTTGTACACCATCGACAAGAATAAATCCCCCATGATCGGCGGTTTTATGCACGTCCCCTTCATCCCCAACCAGGTCATCGACCGGCCTAATACCCCATCCATGGCCCTCACCGACATCACCAAGGGAATCCACGCCGCCATCGAGGCCATCATCGAAGAAGCCCCGAAAGCCTAACATATACTCCACTACCAAGATCAGCAGCAAGTTAGCCCTGAGGGATGACCCTCAGGGCTTTTTGGTGTGGGGAATATATGTGAGCCTAGTCGTCTTGAGTGACTGGGCGGACCTGGTAGACCGCCCCCAAATGAATGGGACTGGGGAGGCTGGGGTCGGTCTCCTGGAGATCGCCATCGAACCAGACTTCCCAGGTCTGGCCTACAAAAGCCGGATTTTCCAAGGCCTCCGTGGGGAAGCTCTGGGCAGAAAGGGCGATCACTTTTAGCTTGGACGGATCCTCAGGGAAAATAGAGGCAAAAGAATCGGGAACCTGGGTTAGCTGAAAGAGAACCGTGTTTTCCTCGCGGCCCTGAATGGTTCCTGTCATATGGGCCACACAAGAGGGAATCTGCCAAGAGCTAATAGCTAGGTCCTGGAAAATCATCCAGCGTCCATCAATTTTGACCACTACATGGGTACGGTCCAGATACTGGTAGGGGTTGCCAATCCCAAAGGTACTTTGTTCATCGCCGTTCAAATGGGCCAAGGAGCCCACATGTTTTTTGATGGTTCCATTCACGGCATACCCCTCCCGCCCCTGGGCCACATAGTTCATATTAACGTAGATATGGCCTCGGACCTGGATAAGCTGGTGGTTGACTTGAGCCTGACCTGAGGTAGGTTGCAGGGGGGCCACCGTCGTTTCCTCCTCCGTCTCCTTGGTCTCCTCATCAATGGGGTTCGTCGTTTGGGCTGTCGCTGTCTCTGCTTTCGCCGCCTTCGCCTCCTTCTCTGCTTTCGCCCCTTTTGCTGCTTTCGCTTCCTTCTCCGGTGAGGAGGCCTGGTTTCTCCCCTGGTCTTGCCCTGTATCATCCATCGCAGCGCCCAGTTTATCCGAGTTGGGATAAGCGGTTGCAGAGCTTTCCTGGCTTTCTGAAAGCTCTCCCTTTTCTTTCGAATCCTTTTTTTCTTCTTTACCTTTCCCGCAGGCCGTTAGAGGAACGACAAATAGAAGGGCCAGCAAGCAGAGCCTCATTGCTTGGGCCAATGGGCTGGGTCGAAGTTGAGTTTTTGGCGAACAAAACATGATCAAATCCTATCTTTCGATAGCAACTTGGCATACGGCTAGGGCCTGGAGGGCATTCTCATGGGATGCTGGGGTCACCCCCGCACAGCCCTTGGCATCTACTGCCAGGGGGAGTTCCGGGAAGAAGGCCTTGGTTAAAAGCACATTAGAAATAACACAAATATCCGTGTCCAGGCCCAAGAAAGTCACCTTTTTTAATGGTTCTTTGGCATCTAAAGCGGCCAGAGCTTCCGGCAAGGCCTTCGCCCCGAAGGTCTCCTTGTCAATGGCAGGGGTCTTGCGGAGGGCTTCTAGGTCGGCCTGAATCTCCCAACCGGGCGTTCCCTTAACACAGTGTACCACCGGCAAGTGCTCTCCCTCTTGAGTCGACAAATATTCCTTTGTATGGGTGTCTCTGGTGAAAATCACCGGCCCCGGGAAGTTTTTGACCCGGTCAATCACGTAAGGGACGATGGCCTGGGCTTCAGCAGAGCCAAGGGCCCCATCAATAAAGTCATTTTGCATATCTACCACTACTAATACTTCTTGCATATCTATCTCCTTTATTTATCATCTGACTTTATCATAGCTTTTTTCTAGAACCTGGTCCATGCCCAGGGCAGCCGATTCTGTTATCGCCTAAAGCGATAATAGATCCTGGTTCAGATTCGTTTTTTCTATGGGCCAAGCACCCATTCAAGCCAAGGTCATGCTAAGATAAAAATGCTAGATCCCTGCAGTTTCTGATAGCCCTCTGCTTAAGATCTAGCACTTTTTTTGCCCAAAATCGGGCAGGCAAGGAGAAGGCAGAGAGGGAATATTTGTTCAAGCGTCTTTTCTTTGAAGTTATGCGTCATTTTCGCCTGGATACTGGGCTGCCAGGGCGTTTTTTTTGACTTATGAGGATTTTTTTGCTAGACTCATTGGCAAGTGGACAAGAAGATTTTTCATAGACAGGACCCATCCTGGGCCGGATGAAAAGCAGGTCTTTTTGCCAGATGAAGAATGTTTATTCGCACCTTAGCTCACGGAGCTGAAAGAAAGAGGTAGAACAATGGAAGATAAACAAAACAAGCCAGTAGAGAATCAGCCTGTACAAGAAGTCCAAGTCGCAGCGGCAGAAAATCCTGCAAACCTGCCTACCGAGGGCCATCTGACCTTTAAAGAGGATGTCATCGCAAAGATTACTGCGATCATCGCCCAAGACATTCCCGGTCTCTTGTCTATGAGTGGAAACTTCCTTTCGAGCATGAAGCAGGCTTTTGGCCAAAGCAATCTGACCAAGGGAATCACCGTAGAGATTGTTGACGATAAGGCAGTTGAGTTAGGGCTCGAGATTATCTTAGAATATAACCAGTCTGCTCCTAAAGTTCTAGAAGAGTTAAAGAATCGGATCGGTAAGCAGCTAGACTTCATGACTGGGATGAAGCTGACGGAAATTAATGTCCGGGTGGTTGATACCATGTCAAGAGAAGAGTTTGAGGGCAAAGATGGGAAAGCTAAGAAAGAGGAAGCCATTCCCGCACAAGAAGTCAAAGCTACTATCGAAGGCCCCGCTGTAGACGCTAAGCCATAGTCTTTTGATGTAGACGAGGTCGCTTATGCCAGAATTTCAATATCCCAAGCCAGATAAGATCTGGAGAATACTGCGTCCCTTATTGGGGGCACTTGGCGGTCTGGTCTTTGCCCTCATCTCCCTGTATTATAACTTTTTTGTTGCCCTTTATCTCTTTTTATGCGTGGGCTTGGGCATTTTTATTGCCTACCTCCTGCGTCCAGATGGAGATGGGGCAAGTGCCTTAGTCAACCTTTGGTCTTGGATGACGAAAGAGTTGCGCCGGAAGTTCCGTTAAGGATCATCCTGGTCTGTTGGCATATTTTATTCCGTCTTTTTGAGGACGAATCTCTTACACACAAGGAAGGAGATGTATGGAAACTTCCAAGTTACCCGACCCTAACAGCTTACCCCCCTCCACTCTTGAGTCGGAGACCAGTGAGTCTAGAACTTTACTACAAATTGATCAGGGGGCCTTGGAGAAATCCTTGACCTTAGCCTTGTCACAGTTGCCCTATCTCGTGCCCTATAGCGGTAGGGTGACGGAGGCTGTTCCCAGTCTCAAGGGTGGACGTATGAAGATCAGTCCCGTGGAAGTGAACCGGGAGGACCATCTGGTGGACCTCACCGTTAACTTAGTTTTGGTAGAGGGATCCTCCGGCCCAGACATCTTCAAAAAATTGCAGTCAGACATCAGCGACGTGCTCTGGAAACAATTTTCCCTCCAGCTCCGTCGCCTAGACGTCAAATTTTTTGATTATATCAGCCACGGGGAATATACCCTGTTGCGGGACAAGCTACATCTCAAGGTCCAGGATTAGGACCTAGAGGAAAGGATTCATTTTCTTCATGGCCCAACGTCCAAGATCTCAAGCTAAGCCTGGTCGCCAGGCTCGAAACACCCCCCACCCAGCCCGAAATACCCATTCGGGTTGGAGGGGTTTTTCAAATTTATCTAGCGATACCAATTATACAAATGATCCCGCACAAGGATCGCGGAACCCTGCCCAACGGGGGGCTCGCTCTTTGCCCGGAACCAGCCAGCTTGCTGCAGCAAAAAAGCAGCGTGACGAAGAGGAGTACCGGGCTGCCCAAAAAAGCTCGGCCTCCATTGAAAAAAAACAAAGGGGCCTCGAACGCTTACGGAGGACATTACGCCGCCACCTGAGTGGTAAACCAACCTCCTCCTCTCCTGTCCCCAACCTCCTCCAGGCCACCCTCGGCTTAGGGGGTATGGTTTTTAAGCTAGCCTTTGTAGTCCTTGTCCTCGTAGGTTCCCTAGGGATGGGCTTAGGCCTTGGCATGCTCAATGGCTACTTTTCTACGGCCCAGGAAATTGACGTCATCGACCTGAGCTCCATCAATAAAAAGTCGGTCATCTTAGACAAGAATGGAACCCAAATTAGCCAGCTCTCTGGGGCGGCGACCTTGAGTGAATTCGTTTCGATGGAAAATTTGCAAGATAGCTTCTTACCAAAAGCCTTCATTGCCATTGAAGACGAGCGTTTTTTGACCCATCCTGGAATCGACTTTCGTAGGATTGCCAGTGCGGTCTTTGGTCTCGTGACCAGTGGGAATGTCACCCATGGGGGATCGACTATTACCCAACAGACGGTTAAGCTCCTGACCGGCAAAAATGATATTTCAGCCCAAAGAAAGATCCAGGAATGGTACAATGCAGTCCGTCTGGAAAAGGGCCGTTCTAAAGAGTCTATCATGGAGCTATATTTGAACCTGGTGCCCATGAGTAACAACGTGGTCGGGGTCCAGGCCGCTTCCCAAGTGTATTTTAATAAGAAGGCCAGTGAATTGACCCTAGCAGAAGCGGCCTTTTTGGCAGGAATCCCCAACCAACCTTCCATCTGCAATCCTTTGACGGAGTATGGGCGGCGGAATGCCCTCCGGCGGTCTCGCTTTATCTTGGCTAAGATGTTAGAGCTGGGTTCCATCAGCTCCGACCAATATCTTGCAGCCTTGAATGAAGAATTAAACTTTGATTTTAGCTTTTTGGACCGGAACGATGAGGAAATTCAATCCTACTTTGTGGATTATGTGATTGAGCAGGTGCAAAAAGACCTGGTTAAGCGCCTAGGCTATAGTCCCAGCTTGGCCAATATTGCGGTCTATAACAATGGCTTTACCATAGAAAGTACCCTGGATCCTAAGGTTCAAAAGAAATGCGAGGAGGTCTTTAAGAATAAGTCCCTCTTCGTCCAGGACCCTTCCCAGATTCCAGATAGTCCAGAAGAACCCCAGGCCGCCATCACGATCTTGGATAACGGAGATGATGAATTTGCCTATATCAGAGGCATGGTAGGGGGCTACGGGGAGAAAAAAGCCAACTTTATTTTCAACCGGGCCGTAGACGCCAAACGCCAGCCCGGGTCTTCTATTAAACCCCTTGTCGTTTACACCCCTGCCCTGGAAACGGGGAAAATCAGTATGGCCACGCCCCTCATGGACCGGCCCCTATATTTGGATAGTTCTCGGCCTACAACCCCCTATCCGCTCAACTACTATCGGTCTTATTGGGGCCCCCAGACCCTGGAGTCGGCCCTCGTGAACTCCATCAATACCATTGCGGCGGATATTTACGTCAACTACATCACCCCCAGTGTCGGCCTCTCCTACCTCAAACAATCCGGCATCGATCGGACTGATGAGCCCTATGTCTCAGGGGCCCTGGGCGGTTTTGCCCACGGAATGAGTACCTTGGATATGGCCGGAGCCTATAGTGTCCTGGCCAATAAGGGCCGCTACCGGGAACCCATCGCCTACACCCGAGTTTTAGATAGCAATGGCAATGTAATCTTAGATAATACGCAAAATCCGATTACCCAAGTCTACCGGGAGGAGACGACTTCCGTTATGACAAAGCTCCTCGAAGCCGTGGCTAAAGCCGATCACAACAAGGCCGTCTGTAGTAATACGGTGACGGCAGGCAAGACGGGAACCACAGAAGATTATACGGATATCTGGTTCTGCGGCTATACCCCCTACTACACCGCCGCTGTCTGGTATGGCTATGATAATGCAAATGGCAGAAGGACCCTGATCCCCCTCGTCGATGGGAAGGATTCCGTGTTCATCTGGCGGGCCTGTATGCAGGCTATTCACGAGGGTCTGCCCCCCAAAGACTTCTATCTCTCACCCGGTGTCATCACCCAGGCGGTCGATCCTAAGACGGGCCTCCTTGCCCCAGGTGGAACAGCTGGGATGCCTATGTATTTTATCCCAAATTCTCCCGCCAATCCTTCCGTCTATGCGGTGCCTCAAAAGGACCCCAGGCAGAGAGAGTTAGACCCCAATACGGCCCCCCAACAGGAAACGCCAACGCCCCCCCAGAGGC